>Ga0209972_10000523_pt1 | contig 37742 bp, 50 predicted proteins | sample NOAtaG_7_FD_187302 | JGI IMG/M metagenome (GOLD analysis project Ga0209972, IMG submission 187302) | Freshwater lake microbial communities from Lake Erie, under a cyanobacterial bloom - NOAA_Erie_Diel1S_2200h metaG (SPAdes) (version 2) | ecosystem: Environmental > Aquatic > Freshwater > Lake ...
GCGTCAGCGTCGTTCCCGCGATGCTGTCGATGACGCACGCGGGGCAGACGACCACCAGCGGGTCAAGGATGACCAGTTGCACGTCGACCCGGCCATCGTCGTAGCGGGGACGCCGCGCGACGACGCGGGCCCGCACGCCTTCCAGCGTGCCGCCCTGCATGTCGGGCAGGGTGGAGAATGCCTCAGGCATCACCGTAAGGGTGACGGCGTCGCCGATGCGCAGGTCGAGGTGACGCAGGGTCAGCGACAGGCGGATCAGCCGTCGCGCCAGCCCCCCGTCGCCGCGCTGGACGTTGGCCAGCAGCGTCGGCAGCATGGCCAGCGGGACCGTCGATGGATGGGTGAATGGCGGGGCATCCAGGTTCGTCGCAGGCGCGTCCGAAACGCCGATGGAACGGAGCTCAAGGTCGAGCGTCTGCGGGGCCCGCGCGTATCGGCGGATCGCCACCGTGTCGACCAGCGATGTCTGCACAGCGAATTCGCGCGTCAGCGGCGAATATCCGGCCTGCACCTCGGCCAGTGGGAAGATGCTGCCCTCGTCGGCGAATACCTCGACGCGGCTGTCGGGGACGACGCTGGACGCATCCAGCGTGGTCGTCGACGTGAAGCGCGGCGTGGAGATGGAGAACACCGACAACCGGCCCTGCGAGTCGACACGGGTCGCCGTGTCGGACAACAGGCACCACTCCCGCAGCAGGTCCGCGACGGACATCTGGTCGTCAATGATCAGCGTCAGGTCCGGCGTCTCGATGGCCTCCCATGACGTGACATCAACGTCCGCCGCCGGGAAGCCTGCACCGAGACGCCAGCCCGGATTCGTCAGCGATACCGCCGCCCGGCCGGGCAGCGCGTCATACCCGCCAGCCTGCCCCTCGCTTGACCGCAGCGCGTAAAGCGGCGCCCGCCGGCTTGGCAAAATGGCGAGGGGGCGAAAGTTTGCGATGAACGGGAAAAGACGGGTCCCGAAGAACGATTCCGAAATGGACCCAAAGACGACAATCCGATCGGTGGCGGTGTTGACCGACGACAATTCGAAGATGCACGCCCTTTCGCCGTCTTCCGACGACGCGACGACGTAGGTGGGATAACTAGATCCCATCCGGAAAGCAGACGCGCCGCCGCTGTGCAGTTGGAATTCAATCGTGCCGCGCCCGCCCGACGTGCCGAAAAGCGGATAGCCCGACGTCGGCTTGACCGTCTCCGTGCGCAAGCCGAAGCCCACCGTGCGCTCGTAGTATTCTTGCGCGACGCTGGCCATCGTCAGCGACCAGGTGTCGTCGCCCTTGTGCCGCGGCGGCTCGTCGATAATCCATGTTCCTAGAAGTTGCTCAAACCCGCCACCGGCAGCGTCTAGCGTGTACCCGTACAGGTACGCCCTGCGTCCCGTCCAATTGGGCGGCACGACGTAAAACGGCTCACCGTCGGCGGCGGACCCCGCCGTGTCGCCATATATGGCGACGGCTGTTGACCCGAATGCTCCGCGCGTGCATCCCGTCGCCTGTGCTGGCGATGACGTCACGGTGCCGAGCGTGATCGTTTCTCGGTCAGAGTAGATGACCTGCCCCGTTGACAACGCGGCGACCCCGGTCGGATCGAAGGTGATCGTGGTGTCTGCCGTGGTCCTGTCGGTGCGGGCATACGCGACTGCACGTCGGTTGACCGCGAAAAGCGCGGCCAGCGTGCGGGTGCTGTCGTCGAGCAGCTCGACCGCCAGCGTGGCGGCCATTTCCCGTCGCTCCTGCATGTCGAGGACCGCTTCCCCCTCGTCGACGCGGGTGAGCCCCGCGAATTGCGTGTAGCCCGTCAGGGCCGTCGCCACGGCGGACGGGACGGTGCGCTCCACGAACGCCACGGGGATGCCCTCGACACGCAGGGCGAGGACAAGATCGACGTGGCGGTCAGGGCTGGCGATCGTCGAGTAGAACGTCACGAATCACACCTTAGCGTGCAAGCGCATATCCAGCGAGTAGAGCGGCACACCAGGGCCGAGGCGCGTTGGCGCGAAGCCCGACAGGGTGTCCTCGGCGAAGTGCATGGCGTCGACGCGCGTGGCGAGCGACAGGGGCGCCAGCGTGGTGCCGCTGGCGATGTCGGCAAGGTGCAAATCAAACGCGGCGCCAGCACCGAATCGCTCAAGGAACCCCTCTAACGTGTCCCATGGGCCAGTGAGGCCACGCTCAACCAGCATCCGCCGCTCGTCGACGAAGGCGAGGCCCATGCGCCACGACTGCATCCGCGCCGAGCGCGACACGCCTTGCACGCGCCCCGAGGCTGCGCGGGGGACGGAAACGACGCGCTCGCTGACGGGCTCGATTTCGCGCGGGATGTCGTTGCTAACCCACGATGCCGCACACGCCTGCGTCGACGTCTTGAGCGCGCCGCCGGGCGGGAAGTCGCTGCTGCTGTTTGCGCTGAATCCGATAAGACGTTCGTCAAACGTCGTCAGTGCGTTGGGCCACTGAATCCCGAAAGCATCCGATCCGAATCCTGCGTTTCGGGTGATGGTCAGTATCGTGTGCGGCGCAGAGGGGGAAATGCTGCGCGTGACGTCGATGTCATAGATGTTCGTCGACGCCGTGGCCGACTCCATGGCCTGTTTTAGCGCAAGGCAAAAGTCATCGGATGGGCCGACGGCGGACGCCGTCGTCGTCCTGACGTAGTCGCGCGCGGCTGCGCCGGTTTCGACCTGCACGCCCCACGCCTCGACGCTGCCCTCGGCTGGTCCGGTGCTGGCGGGGTAAAGGAACAGCGAATTGCTGTTGCCCGTCACAATGCCCGTCACGCTAAACGCGATCCGCCACCAGCCGTTCCCGCAAATCTGCGGCGGGAACAGCGTCCCGCTCCCCGACACCGTCGACAGCGTCGGGACACCGGTGGACGACCACGCGATTCGCACGAGATGCCGATCGACGTTGGCCGTCACGTCGTACAAATTGAGGTCGGTGAGGTTCGCTGTCGCCTTGCGGACGAACGCCGACACTGTGGACGTGGCGGAAATCGACGTAATTGCCCGCGTGATGAATTGCGACGTCGCGGCAGTGATCTTGTAGATCATGAACGACGACGCGCCATTTGGCGCGACGCCGTATCCAGGCACCGCGCCCACCGTGGCAGCCGTCGTCCATACGGAAAAATCCTCCGATGGCCAAATAAGGTTGCTCGTGTAGTTGCCGCGCAAGTAGTAGGTCCCGGCCGGGATGACCGCTGTCGCCGTCGTGACACCTTCGCTGAATCGGATCGAATTGTTCGCGCTCGTCAGGACGATCGCGGGCAGGAGGACAGGATAGGTCATGCTCCGGACCTCCGATTACCCGTGCGCTGGACGCGGGCGATTTCGCGTGCGGTGTCCTCGGGCAGCGGCCCGCCGACACCATAGCTGATATTAATCACGAGGGGCCCACCGTCTCCGCCGCCGCGGGACGAGCGTGGGGACGCGCCTCGGTCGGTGGCGGACTTGTCTGGCAGCGGCCTGCCGATCTGGCCGCCGGCCGCCATGTGCTCGATGCCCGTCGCCGTGCCGCCCAGCGCGACACCAGACGCAATCAGGCCCGCCGCTGCTGCGCCCTGCGCCGCTGCCAGTGGTTGCAGACCAGTGAAAGCAGACACCACAGCGCGGCCGCCGAGGTCGATGCCGCTGCCGATCAAGGCTTGCCCAGCGGTGCGCATAAGCATCGTCGCAAGCGCCGCCTCAGCGTTTTCCTGTCCGGTGATCACGTCGTCGAGGTATTGCTGCGTCCCTGCCGTCAGCGTGGACAGCGTGCCGGTCGCCACCGATTGCAGGTCGCCGAACGAATCGGCGACATCGCGGCCAGCCTTGATCCACGCCAACGACCAATCCTCGGCCATAGCGGCATTCTTGGCCGCCTCGACGGCCATCGCTTGCATCTCGGTAGTCGCGGCCGCACCCTGCGTGCCTGCGCCAGCGCCGCGGATTTCGTTGTTGACGAAACCGCCGGACAGGGACAGGGACATGCGCTCCAATTCCAGCTTCTCTCGCTCCGCGGCCGCCTCGCGGCGCATCTTGGCTACTTCCTTTAGCTGCCGCTCCTCCTCCTCCATGCTGGAGACGAAGATGGCAAACTTGGCGTCCGCCTCCTTCTTGGCGTTGTCGATCCGCTGCTTGCTTCCCTTGGCCTCGGCCTCGGTGATGGCGTTCGCAGCGTCGACAGCTTGATCGATCCTCTTTTGATCTTCCTTCTCCTGCTCGATGCGGGCCATCGCAGCCATCTTGGCCATTTCAAGATCGAGCTTTTCGCGGGCGTCGATCGCTTGCTTCAGCATCTCAGGCGAGACGAATGGATTTCGCGTCCGGTACACGATGTCCCGGGCCATGTATTCAGCGCGTGATTGCAGATTCTCCATCTGCGCCCCGCCCTTCGTCGCTGCTTCCAGCACGCCAAGGCGCGCCCGCCCGCCGACGGCGTCGATCATCGCCTGCGCTTCCTTGGCCGCGATCTCGATGCGCTTGCCCTGCTCCTCCATCGCAACGCGCGTCGCGGTGCCTTGTAAGTCCGTCAGTTCTTTCGACAGGTCGGAAATCTCTTTGCGCAGATCGTCGACGTATGACCCGGCAGTTTCCGTCCCTGTCTTGGCGGCATCGCCGACGTCGATGAAGCGGTCATAGACCTGAAAAAGCGCGGTGGCGGCGATGCTGATGCCGCCAGCGAGGCCCATGCCGCCGCCGAACGCCTGCACGACTTGCGGGATGTTGTTCAACATGCCGCGAAGCCCATACTGCGCATCGTCTGCCGCTTGCGACAGGGTCATTAATTTCAGCGCAGCTTGATTGCCCGAGCTTTCTACCTTCCGCATTTCGGTCGCAACCGAAGCGATGGAAGGTTTCAGCGTGCGTGTCTTGCCGTTCAGCCGATCAAGCTCGGCGTTTAGTTGCCGCATTTCGGCTTCGTAGGCCTTGGTGTTGCCCGTGCCGGAAGCCATGGCAGTCGCCAGCGCCACGATGTCGCGCTGATATTTCTCGACCCGCGTGTCGATCGCAGTGACTGCGGCGACGGCTTCGCGCTGCGTCTTCTCAAACGCCTTTGTCGCAGCGTCAGCGTCGCGCAGGGCCTTTTCGGCCGCCTTTGTCTCATGATCGAATTTGGCAAGCTCGGCGATTGCTTGGTTCGCGTCGACGGTGATGACTGTCTCGATCGTCTGGCCCGCCATCATCGCCTCCGCGGTGGGGCCGCCGTGGCGCTGCTTCGCGCCGCCTCGGCCTGCCGTGCGTCGTCGGCCATCTTAGCACTTCGCCCGCGGTCGATGACGGCAAAAGCATCGACAGCGTGCGTCGACAGCACGCGCAGGGCCTCGATCCCCGGCCTGCCTTCGCAGGCCCGCCACAGGGACAGCGGCCCCGTCACGTCGGGGTGATTGAGCAGATGGCGCCGTGGACAGGTCCGCGTCTCGTGCTCGGTGGCGGCGAAGAAGGACATGGACGCCCCACCGTGGCACCCGAACGCCTGCCGCCGCGCCCCAGGGCAGCGCGAGCAGTCAAATTCGCTCAGGTCGACGGCGGTTGCTGCCCACAGCGCAGTGCTTTTCCCGGGGGAAGCTCAAGGAAGTGTCGCGCGGCGACGTGTAGCGGCACCAGAAGCCCAGCGAGGCGCAGGGCGGGCATGGACTCGGCCACGGTAGCCTTCATGCCCTCCAGCCCGTCTAGCTTCGCCACGACGCCTACGATGACCGTTTCATACACGGCCTCGAGACGGGAGTAGGCGTCGCGGCGGGCCACGACGTCGTCCGACTTGATGCTGTTGCGGATCGCAATCCACGCCGCTTGCGTCTGCGCGGACCACAGGCGACGGGTGGCGTCGTCGACGATCCGCATCGTCACCACGATCCCGTCGAGGTCGGGGTCGGGCTGGTACTCGCCCAGCGGCTCCAGCGCGTTGCCGTCGGTGTGCGCCAGCAGGTCACGCGCAGCCGCAGCGACCTTGCCGCTGTCACGTTCGCCGTGGGCGAGGCTGGCACGGGCCACCGCCTCGGCGACCTCCTGCCAGTTGGTCGCGTCGTCGAGGGGGACGCGGGCCTTGCGGCGTGCGTCGATCTCGGTCTGGCGTGCGGCACGCGCGGCCTCATGGGCCTCGCGCAAAACGGACAGCAGGGCGACTGGGTCGCCCTGCTGTCCGGGATAGATGAGGATGGCTGGCATCCGCCGACGCTACCCGACGGCCAGCACCGCAGGCAACGCCCCCGTGCCCATCGCCTGAAAACGCACGACGGGGAACGCGCCGCCGGCCTGTACCGACGCGCGAAAATCCGCGGTGGGCAGCAGCGCATACACGCAAGCCCCGGCCTCGGTGCCGACCTGCAACGCCACTTCGCGCACCGTCGACACGTCACCCGCGCTGTCGCTGTCGCCGAGGAGCTGATTGATCGACGGCGTGCCGCTGCTGTCGACGAGTTCGGCCAGCGCCGTCGCGCCCGCCGAGGCGCCAAGGTAGAGCTCGCCTTCGACCATGAACGATTTTCCGTCGCCGGTGCCGCAGACACCGCCCAGGCGGCCGTTCGCGCGGCTCGCCGTCTCGCGCACAGCCGTCGCGCAGTTGTAGGTGATCGAGCAATTGCGCAGCAGGAATTCGGCTCCGTCGAGGCGGAAGATCCCACCGTCGGACACGATCGGGCTGCCCGCCGTCGGGTCGGCGTAGGCCGGGTTCGCCTCGGCCACGTCGGCAAAGGACGTCGGCGAGAACACCGACGACATGCCGAGGATCCCCGTGTTGGGGATCGCAAGGTCCATCGACATGGGGGCACAGCCGAAGTAATCGCGGCGCCAGTTGTCGCCCTCGGCCGAGAAGAACCCGTGGACGTGCTGCGTCACGCTGTCGCTGACCGAATAGACAGCGAACCGGAACACCGTCGCGGCATTCGTCGGCGTGCCGCTGTAGGGGTGGTCCAGCGTGACAGTCGTCGTCGACGCGCCGCCGCCCGAAGCCACGCGCCCAACCTGAAAGCCCGAGGAGGTGGCGAATCCAATTACGGCGCCGTTCTGCACGTTCGCGGCGGAGGTGAACGCCAGGAGCCCCGACGCGGGCGTGTGACCAGCAGCGGCGATGGTCGGGGCCGCGCCCGTCGTCGCGGGCGCCACCGCGCCGAACAGCGAGGCGAGCAGGTAGCCCTGCTCCATCTTCGCTTCCCAATCGGTGACAGCCGCGCCCGTGTTTGAATTCACGCCCTTGAATTCGGTCGCCACCGTGATGTCAGCGACGTCCTGCGCACCGCGGACGTGCGGGAATCGGCGGCCCGACAGCGACCGCAGGTTGCGATCAATGGGCGTCCGATTGCGCGGGAGGAACGACGCGCCGTCGTCGGTAAGCTGAAGCGGGACCAGCGTGCCAGGCGTGCCGGCAAAGGTGATCGCGTCAGCGTGCAGCGCATAGCGCAGGGTCTGCAGTCGGAGGATGTCGGTCATCGCGTGAACTCCACGTCAAGGGTGATGCGCAGCCGCTTGCCCCCGTCGACGTCCTCGACGACGAAGGGCCCAAGGCTGTCCCCGGCCGGCGAGACAGCGACGATCGTTGATGCGGGTCGACCCCAATTCGTCGACGTGGCGAGCGCCCGGATGATCTCCACCGCGTCCTCGACGATTGCGGTGTCCATCGTCGCGCTGTCGGCGTCCATCACATACTCGACGACGACGTCGACGGAGGTGCGGTAGCGCGTCGCCGTCGGCTGGACGTGGCCGATCGCGTTGCCCGACTTCGCCGACAGCCAGAAGCGCCGGCTGTCGCCGATGGGCTCGCCCTCGCTGCCGTTGTCGTCGTGCTTGAATTTCGACGGCAGCCCTTGCTTGCGCACGATGGGCGCGACACCGGCGACGATGCCGACGAGGATAGGGCGCACGGCGGCCCAGCTCATCGCGTGATCCCGACGTAGCGCGGGCCCTGCGATCCAGGCATGGGCGCGTCAGGCGTGACGTCGTTTTGCGACGCCGTCAGGAAATCGATCCGGTCCCACGTCGTCGCCTTGATCTGCTCGTAGGTCTGTTCAAGACGCGCAACGTACTCGGACGATGCCTGCGGCCACTGCCGCGCGAGGTGCAGCACGCACGCCGCGGCGTGCATCGGCTCCACCACGTCGTCGGTCATGATGTCCTCGTCGAGCACGCCACGCGCGGCGAGCGCAGGCGTGACGAGATGGTGCCAAGCTGCGTTGATCGCTTCTTCGAGCGTCGTATCGGTCGCCGACGCCAGCTTGCGCACGACGGGATAGGCCTGCGTCAAATGCGTGGGCGTGAGCGCGACCGAGGTGATGCGCCGGACGACGCGGAAGGGCTCCTCCCACTCTCGCGTGACGCCGTCGATCGTGGAGCGGAAAAGGACATAGCCAGCACCCGCCAGCGACGTCTGCTGCGCCGTGAGCGCCACTGACACGGCAATCCCGCGCACGGTGCTGTTGTTCCCGACGTCGCTGACCAGAGGCTCGGCCAGCCACAGCTCAGTGGATAGGCCAGACTTCGACGCGACGACGACGATCTCCCGTCCGGCGGTGGCGTCCGTGATCAGGTACCGCCGGCCTGCTACCCACGTCTGCGCGGCCTGCATGGTGATCGAATCGTCGCCCTCTTGATGGGCGCCCTGCGTCGTCGCCGACAGCGGGTCGATGGTCGCCGCGACGTAGGCGTCTGCCGCGTCGCTGGACCCCGTGCCGATACGTCGCGCCGTCGCCGACGTAGCGACGTGCGACGTCAGCACGCCATCGGCCGCGAGGCGCGGATAGGTCGTGATCGTCTCGGTCGACCCAAGGAGGACGCGCAGCATAGCCACTTAAATAACACGCACGGCGGCCGATGTCGACGGACCCCCCTGCCCGCGGCTGGCCTTGCCTCGTCGTCGTCGCTTGGTCTTTTCTTCTTCTTCCTCGGCTTCTTCCTCGGCCTCGTCCTCGGCATCATGCGCCACCGCGGACGAATTCAGCAGGCGAACGGCAAGCGATTTTGCGACGAACGCGCCGACCTCCATCCCGAATCCGATGGCGACGCATTCGACAATGATCACGATCAGGTCCAGCAGGTCCATCACGCCCTCCCGTCGTAGCACTTGCCGTCCCGCCAGAAGCGTTGCCCGGTGTAGATGACGACGTCGGCGGTAAAACGCCCAGACTCGCGCTCGACCCAGAATTCTCCATGCCCCTGCGTCCATCCGGTCGGGCCTTTCAGATAGGGCGCCTCGTCGACGGGGGCGAGGCAAGGAATCCCGAAGCCTCCGCGGACGTGCTGCGAGCCATCGGCGCCAGCGACGGGCATCGTGTGGATCTGTGCGCGGTGGCAGTGCCCGATAACGAGGGACATCCCGTACCGCAGGAGGTGCTGCTTCGCGTAGGCGTCGCCCGCGTACACCCCGTGGGTGAATCCAAGATGTCCGATTTTGTGGACCTTGCCGTATGACGTCGACGTGATGCCGAGGTCGACGAGGCCGAGGGCCGATTGCCACGTCTCGCGCCCGCGCAGCACTGGCGCCCTTTTGGCGACGTACCTGACGTATCGGTGCTCGTGGTTGCCCTCGACGTAGTGGATGGGGCGCTGTCCCATCGACGCCCGCAGCCGCGCGAGTTCGTTTTTCACGGCCTCGACCTCGGCAGCGAATTCGGGCGCTGGCTGTCCGTCCTCGTGCAGCGAGACGGAAAGGAAGTCAGCGAAATCGCCATTGATGACCAGCCGATCGGGCCGCACGTCGTCGAGGCGTGCGAGGAACGCACGCCAGGCGAACGGGTCATGGTAGGGGACGTGGACGTCCGAGCACACTAGGATGTGCTCGACGTCCTCGCGCGTCTTGTGCTTCTTCTTTGGCTTGGTCACGTCGCCCCCGTCGTCAGGTAGCGGCTGTCACCGTGCGCACGCTGATGACGCGGTACTGCTTTGGGCGCGTGCCCCAGACGGTGATGCCGCACAGGTTGACCGCGTCTAGCTCGGCCTCGCGCCCCGTCGCCGGGTCTGCGTAGGTGATTCGCTTGTTGCCGCTGGCGTCATGGCCCTCGCCCAGCAGCAGCACGAAATGGTCGCCGAACACGTCGCCAGTGTGGTCAACGTGCGCGATGGTCAAGCCGCCCCCGCGGAACGCCTCGCCGATCGCGCCGCGAAGTTGCGAGGCATCGCCCGTGATCTTCTCGCTGACGACGAGGCCAGCGAGGCCGCCGAGTTGCGCGGTGATCGCCATGCTGTGCAAAAACGCTTTGCGGTCGATGCCTGCCGAGTTGAGCAGCGGCGGCGGCATCTCCACGCCGCGCAGCACGCGGGCCGCCTCGCAGAGACAGACCAGCAGGCAGCCCGATCGGCCGATCGTCGACGGGCCAAAGCCCAACGTCGCCTGCGACCACCGCTGGTCGGCTTGCTTGTAGCGCGGGGTGCTCACTTGCGGCCCGGGACGCGCACCTTCTCGACGGCGCCGACGATCACCAGGGCAGCGTCCGCAATCCAATCGTTGGACGAGTCGCGGTCCTCTTTCACGCGCTTTGCGATGGCTCGCAGTGCGCCGACGACGATGTCACGCGCGAACAGTGCCAGCAGCACGGCAACGATGTTAACGAGCGCGTTGGGCGTGGCGACGTCCTCAATCATCTTCTCGATCATGGCTTCCCCTTGATGTTCCGGATGGCGTCCTCGAGACGGTCGAACCGCTTGTCGAGGTCCTCCCGCAAGCGGTCGACAGCGGTGCGCACAGCGTCGAGGGATTCCTTACTTGCCTTGTCGGCCTTCAATTCGGCAGAGACTTCTTCCAGCCGCTTGATCCTGCTTTGCGTCGTCGCCCACGCGGCGGCAGCGCCAGCGACAGCGGACAGCACAGCGGCGGCGATCTGCTCCATTTGCGAGCCCCCGAAACGGTCTGCGTAAGCGCCTTGGTGGATGCCAAGGGAGACGCCGCCGAAGCGGGATGCGCACAGCATAGCACGCCCGGATGCGCTGTGCAGCCCTATCGGTAGCGGTTGGCGACCGTCACCAAGAGAGACTTGGTGCGCCGGTATTTCTGCTCGCGCACTACCTCGACGGCGCCATCGCTGACGACGCCACCAAGGACAATCGACGCCGTGCCGAGCGTGCGCACGGTGCCCGTCGCTGCGGCCAGTGCATCGGCGAGGGCGATGGTGGCGGCGCCCACCGGGTAGATCGTCTGACCCGCGCCGAGCGCCACCGTGTCGTCGAGGACGACGGCGCCCGACGCTGCCTCAACCGCGCTGCCGATGCCCTGCGGGATGACGTCCGCCAACGTGGGCGCCCCGCTGGCGTAGGTGGCGACGATACCCGAGGCGGCGACCGTGACCGACGCCAGCGTGGGCGCGGCGGCGCCCGTGATCTTCTGCCCGCCCGCCGCGGCGATGGCGACCGTGTCGAGGGTGCGGACCAGCGTGCCGCTGACGACAGGTGTGCCCGCTGCCGAGGACGTGGCATCACCCAGCGTCGCGGCCACGCTGCCGACCACGATCGGCGTGCCGACGGCTGCGGCGACGACGTCGGCGAGGACGATCGCGGCGGTGCCCGTGGGGGCTGCGGCGCCCACGTTGCCGTCGGCCGCCACCACCACGGATGCCAGGGTGACGGCACCCGAGGACGTGACGCGCGGGCTACCCGTCGCCGATGACGTGACCGTGGCCAGCGTGATCGCCGCGGTGCTGACGATCCTCGGGCTGCCGGCGGCCGCGCTCGTGACCGTGGCCAGCGTGGGCGCGGCAGTGCCGACGATGCGCGGCGACCCTGCGGCGGCGCTGACCACGGTGGCCAGCGTGGGGACGCCGCTGCCATTGACCCGTGGCGAGCCAGAAGCCGCCGAGACGACCGTGGCGAGGGTGACCGCCGCGGTGCCCGTGATGGCCGCCAGCGGCCCGCCTGCGCCCGCTACGGTGACGCTGTCGAGGGTGGGCGAGCCCGAGGATGTGACCTTTGGCGAACCTGCGCCAGCCGATACGACGGTGGCCAGCGTGGGCGCACCCGAGGACGTGACGACCGGCGAGCCAGAAGCCGCCGAGACGACCGTGGCGAGGGTGATCGCCGCGGTGCCTGTGGCACCGAGCGGATCTTCCAGCGTGATCGGCGGGTCGGGATCGTGCGCAGTGAGCGTGGGCGCCCACTGCGTCTGCGCCCACGATTGGACGACGAGGCCGTTGCCGGAAATTTTATGCACGGCAGCGACCCCCTATCGTCTATTCAGCCCGACGCCGTGGCGAACATCCCGTTGAACGTGGGCGCGGTCGTCGCCGCGCAGTTGACGTCGAGGAACGAAAGCGCAGCGTCGTCGAAGATGCGCGTCAGATTGAAAGCCGTGTTGATGCCGTCGACGATCGTGATCATGTTCGCCACGACGCACGGCAGCCACGCGATCGGGTGCCCGATGAAGAACGCGACCGTTCCCGTCACCGATGCCGAACACTGCATCTGCGTCAACGTGCGAATCCCGTTGTCACCCGTCGCCAGCGGGCAGAACCATTGATTGAGCGGGTGATCGAGGCGGTTGACGATGCCGCTCGCGTTGCCCGTCACCGACGGCAGCGTTGCCGCGTTGCCGTTGTGATCGGTGTAGGTGCAGACGGTCCAGTTGTGCGCCGTAGCTCCGAGCGCCGCTTGAATCTCGATGCCAAGGAAGTTGCCATCGGCGGAATCGGGCTGGTCGTCGGCGGTGTTCTGGTAGCGCGTCGGCGTGCCGCTAACGGCCTCCGTCGTCGTCGACGACATCGTCTTGTTCACCTCGAAAATGCGATCGTACAGCAGCAGATTTCGCGGCGCGACCGATGACATCACGTCGGCGCGGACGAAATGCTGCGTGTCCGGCGAGGTCGGATTGACGAAGAAGAACGCGCCCTGCGTCGCGTCGGTGGGCACGTTGCCGCCGGGCGCGTTGCTCGCCGCGTTCGCCGCTGCCGGATAGGCGCCGACGCGCCACAGCGAATTGGTTCCGCCAACGACGGCAGTCGTGCCTGCTTTGTTGAACGTGAAGTCCCTGCGCTTGCCGAAGTTCGACACCTCGTTGATGAGGTCCGACAGCGACGAGAACCCGTGCATCCGATGACGCCCGGCGATCTTGGCGACGGCGTGATCGACGCGCTCGACGCAGCGTTCAGCGAGGCCGACGAAGTCGCCGCCATCGATCTTGCCCACGAAGTCGCCGCCGCGGCCGCACCACACGCCGCCCGCGCCGGGCACGCCGCCGATAAGGATCGGACGCTTCCCGTACCATCCGCGCATCGACGACGAAATGCCCTCGACTTGCTCTTTGCCCAGCCAGCGTTCCAGCTTGCTTGCGTTCGTGCTGCGGGTCTTGACGATGTTCGCCATTGGTTCCTCAGGTTCCGCAGACTCGGCCAGCATACGCCCCGACATCGGTTGGCGGTTCGTCCTCGGTGGATGTGGGCTCGCTCCCGTGACCGGGGCGCCAGAAGCCCACGATGGCCCCGCAGGCGTCGCACGCCCAAAAGACGTGCGTGGCCCCATCCTCGCCCGCAGGGGCCGCCACAGGCGACCACGCTGCGTGCCCGAGGTTTTGCGACGGATCGACAGCCTGCGACATCAATTGTTGCCGTCGGTGATCGTGAACGAGGTAATCTCAACAGGCTGGCCCGCCGTGATCGACGTCGTCGTCAGGTTGAGGTCGCTGCCCGACGTGGCGATGTCGCCATCGCAGACGAACGCGCCAGTGCTGTCGACGAGATAGAAGAACGCCGCGGTTCCGGTGTTGTTCGCGCTCGCGTCGGTGCGCGGCATCGACGAGAACGTCAAAACGCCGGTCGTCGACGTGCCGCACGGGTCGGCGAGGGTGATTTCGGCGAGCAGCGAGCCCGAGGGCACGCCACCCTTGGCCGGCTTGCTGCCGCTGTAGATGCGGACCAGGCCAGCGCCGGCACCGGCGTCGATGGCGGCGCGGATCTGGTCAACGCGGTTGGTGCGGACGCTGTCAGCGATGCGAATAGCCACGGGTCACTTCTCCTGCGAGCGCCGCTCGCGGTTGATCTTTTCGGCGCCCTCGCGGGCAATCTTGTGCGCCTTCTCCGACGACATCGAAGGATTGGACTTCTTCAACTGCTCGGCCGCCTTCTCGACGGTGGATCGCTTGACGTCAGACATTCGGGCCTCCCTTCCGCATGGCCGGCGCCGCAGTCTGCGTCGAGATGGTGCGGACCATCTGGGAAATGACCTTCGCCACGTCCTGCGACTGCGCCTGCTCGGCCTGCTGTTCAGCATACCGCCGCCGCTCGGACGAGGCAGAGAGGAATTGTGCGCGGGCCTTCTCCCAAACGGAAAGCAGCCGCTCGGGATGCTCGCGCCGGACGACATCTTGGTCGTAGGCGATGAATTCGTCGCCCATCGGCAGACGCTCGTTATGCGCCAGGCGCCACTCGCCCACGTCGACGACGAGGAACACCGGAAGGACGTGCTCCTTCCCGTCGACCGTTGCGGTCACGCGCTTTCCCAGTACGCGCGTCAATGCCTGACGCTGCGATGTGGGCTCGCCCTCGCGGTCGATGCCGCCGTCGACGAAGTCGACGAGGTGGGTGTCCTTGATGCTTTTCAGTCGGATCGTTCGCTTCATCGGTCGTGCGCCTCGTAGGAGGGAAAGAGGAAGGGGGCCGGGTGGCCCCCTTCCTCGTCGTCAATCTCAGGTCTTATCGTAGATGATCTTGACCCCGTGCTCGTCGGTGTGCTCGGCAACAGCCCAGCACCAACGACCCACGGCGAGGAGCGAATCCTTGCCCAGATCGTATTCGAAGCCGAGCGAGGGCTCGTACCGCTCGGTCAGCTCGGCGAAGCCGCGCACGCTGCCCGGAGCGCCAGTCTCGCCGCGGCCAGCGACAATCAGGGCACCGACGCGGTCGGCGGCGCCGGTGTTCGCCGTGGCCATGATCGCCTTGTTCGCCGCGTAGATCGGAATCCCGGCGAACGAACCGCGGAACCCGTTGCGCGACACGTCGGGGCGGTGGTTGAAGAACGCGAGGTCACCCGCGCCGCCGCCAGTGAAGATCGACGACAGGGCCGCGCCAGCACCAGAGGCCGCCAGCGTGCGCAGGTCGGCGACGCCAACCTCGTCGAGGACGAAGACCAGGTCCTCGCTCGCCGGGTTGTTGTCGAGCAGCTTGAGCATCGCTTCAAGCAGCGTGGCGAAACTCAGCGGCGCGGCGGTGGGGTTGGCACCGCTGGACGACGCCGACTCCGACAGGCCCGAGAACAGCGCCAGGGCGTCCGTCTCGGCGCGGAGGTAGTGCGCCTCGAGGATTTCCGTCATCGCGTCGCGCACGAGCGGCAGGGCCGCGGGGCTGCCGGACTGGATGGCGGCGACGACCTGCGAACGCGCAACGCCCGGCAGGGCGAGCTCGATCGCATCGGTGGTCAACTCGACGCCCTGCACCTTGGTGGTGGGCGTGATCGTGACGTTGCTGGCGACACCGAGCGCGACAGCGGACGCGGTGAAGTCGACGCCCTCGCTGTCGTCGACAGCGGCGGCGATCGCATTCTTCTTACGGATCTTGCGGTTCTTCGTCGCGCGGCCCGAGATGTCGGCCATGTTCAAGAAGGGCAGCAGCGCGTACTTGCCGCGGAGGGGGTCAAGCGCAATCTGCGACATGACCTCGGTAAGCAGCCAATTGGCGACGGTGGTGGAAGTGGTCTGTGCCATGGTGTGGTCCTCTCAGGCGCTCGTGGCGCTTATGCGTTGGGCGCCTTGGTCGGGCGGGCAGAGAACCGCCCGACGCCAAGGGAATTGCTGCCAGCACGCTTGCCGAGCAGCGAAGAAAAGAATTGAGCGACGGCGCCGGGGTCGCGGGCCTTGATCTCGGCGAGCTTCTTGCCCGTCGGATCGGCAAGGGCCGCCTCGACGTCAACGGCGGTCACGGATGGCGGCGCACCGATCGCAGGAGCAGTGCCCACAGTCTTTGTCGCCGCGGGTGGCGCACCCGCGGCGCGAAAAGCGGCAAGGACCTTCGATTTCGCGTCGATCCCTTGCGCGTCGGCGTACAGCGCACGCACGGCCTCGGGCAGCGCGGCGGCCTCGGCGTCCAGGCGCTTGGCCTCGCTCTCCTCGTGCGCACGCCACCGCTGCGCCAGGGGCTCGACGGCCTCGAGCTCGGCGAGGCGAGACTTCGCCGCGTCGAGGGCCTTGGCGAGCTCGCCGGCCTTCTCTGCCTCCTCCTGCGCACGCTTGCGCGCGTCCCTATCGGCCTTGCGCGCGGCGGCGCCCTCGGCCTTCAGCGCGGCCAATTCGGCGGCAGCGGCGCGGAGTGCGGCAAGGTCCTCGACGGCGTCGGCCGGCGCGGCGTTGGTGCCGGCATCGGCCGGCGCGGGTGCGGAAGGCGCGCCCTCGGGGGCGGTGGTGGTCGTCATGTCATCGATCCTACTTGACTGGTTATGTAAGCGCAACGCACGACGTCACTTCCACATCACCTTGGCGATTGCCGCCCGCAGTGTGCGCCACTGCTCGTCGGTGAGCCCCATAAACGGCCGCGCCTTCATCGTCGGCGTGCCGTGGTGCAGCCAGTACCCGACGACGTTGTGCGGCGGCGATTGCTTGCCCGTGCGCTGCATCCGGTAGGCGCGTGACATCTGCCGCCCGGCGACGTGTGTGGAGTAATCGCCCGCGTCAGACAGCCGCTTGAATTTGCGCTCGGCTCGCGCATACCGCTTTTCCCCGCCGGCTTTCGGCGCCCACACCGGCGACGTGCCGGCATCGGGAGCCACGACGACACGCACGGATTCCTTTAGGATCTCAATGCTGCGTGCCTTGATCGAATTCATAAGCCCGCCCGACAGGCGAAGGTCAACCTTCGTATCCTCGCCGCCGCGCCGCAGGAATTGCAGGTGTCGCTTGCTGTAAGGCGCGAATTGCTGCCCGTTGGCATCAATGCCCTTGTTCGTCCGCTCCAGAATCATGCCGGGCACAAGGCCGGCGATTGTCTTTGCGATGCGCTCACCGCTGAAGGTGAGTTGCTGCCCGCGGCGGGTGACTTTGATGCCCATCATTCCACCTCGGCTTGTTGGCGCAGGCTTTCAGTGACGTCGACACCGTCGCCGCCTGCGGACGTATCGTAGATGCGATAGCCCTCGCGCAAGGCTTCCTCGACGAGCGTGGGCGCCCATGAATGCCTGCAATTGTAGCCTCCGCAGAAGTCGTCGACGGGTAGGCCCTGCTCGTTGTCCAGGCGCGCGGGCTCCGTTGCCGCCTTGCCTACCCACTTCGCGCAGAAGGGCCGATTCTTCCCATCCTTGGGTCCGACATAGACATAGACCAGATCGAATTCATGACCGATCTCAGCGGCGGCCGCCATGACCGCGCGACGGCCCGCGGCCATCACCGCGGCGTCAACGGCAGCCTGCGCGCGCCGCCACGTCGTATCCAGCAGATCCGCCACGTCGGCGACGACGTCGCCAAGGCTGCCGCCCGAGGCGATGCCGCGCGCGATCCCTTGGCGGATGACGCCCGCAGCCTCGTTGAAAATCGCGGCGACGTCGTCGGTTTGCCCGTTGACGATCATGTCGAGTTCTTCGCGCACACTTAGCGGCAGCGACGCAGGGGGCACACCCGCCACCGCGGCGACGGCCTCGACAGCGCGTGCGCCTGCACGTTGCGCCACGTCATCGCCTGCGAGACGCAACCTGTCCTCGACCTGCCGATAGACCGCAACGGCCGTCTGCCCCTGCCGGCGCACAAGACTGTCCTCGCCCGATTCGGTGTTGAGCCGCAGCATGGCGCGCAGCATGTCGCGCTCAAGCGCGTCGGCGAGTGCGCGCAAGTCGCCGATCGCGGCATCGGCGATGGGCCCGGCCGCGTCGGCGCCGCTCATTCCTCGTCCTCAGTGACCGCCGCGCCCGCGCTGGTTTCGCGCGTCGACGTAAAAGGCGAGCCGCTGACGCCCACGCCAGCGAGACGCACGGCGGGCGGGGCCTCGGCGACACGCTGCCCGAGGTAGGCAACGGCCTCGTCTCGCGTCGCCGACAGGCCCAACATCACCCGCGCATCGGCCTCGTCGATGACCTTGGCCGCCAGCAGGTCAAGCGTGCGCTGCGTTCGCGCCGCGTCGTCCTCAAACACCTTGGCCGTGCCCAACGTCACCGACGGATAGACGCCATCGAATGACGCGGGCGCATCGGGATCGAACCGCGCGAGCACGTCGAGAACGATCGGCAAGAGTTGCTGTTCCTCGAATCGCTGGAAGATCGGACGCATCTCGGCGATGCGCTGGTCGTGCGGCGCGTTCGCGATCAATCTCGACACGCCCGACTGCGGGGCGCCAGGCTCGACAGCGTAGGCGTCGGGGCTATTGCCGCGGCTGACGCCAAGCTCCGACAGGTCGCGCGAGGCGCTTGCCTCGATCGCGGCATGGTCTGCCGACGGCGTGAGGTATTGCAGCGACTCGCCCGAGGCGATGTGCAGCACGGCGTCGGGGCCGCCGACAAGCTCGCTCGTCTCGCGCATGGTGCCCGAATAGACGGCCTGTGCGTGCGCTTGCAGATTGACGACGTGCTGCCGATTGGAACGCGCCACGTTCAGCGTGTCGACGTTGACCGAGGCATCGCGATCGGGGTCGGGCCAGAATCCGCCCTGCGGCGCCTCGGTGCGCAGGAAGGCGACGGGCAGGCGCCCCTCGTATGCCTCCGACGCCGTCGCCTTGTGCCCGTCCTCGCTGACGCGCCGATGCGACCACGCGCCGAACGAGACGAGGTTGCCCATCTCGTCCTCGACGAATTCGCGCGACCACACCCACCACTGCTCCGACGCGCCCGTCTCCGTCGCCTGTCGAAGCGCGACGAACCAAAGTGCGTTGACGTCGTCGGGGGCAGACGAGTGCGTGATGGTCACGACGTCGTGGGGCCAATAGACGTGGGCGACCATCCGCCCGTCGTCCTCGCCTGCGATCTGTCGATACCCGACGACGATCGCAGCAGCCCGCGCACCCGTCGCGGCGCGGCGCTCGACCTCAGGCAGCATGACGTCGATGCCCATTTCGTCGAGGGCGTCGGCGAATTCCTCGGCCCGAGGGTCGTCCGCCGGCAGTGGTGCTCCATCATCGTCGACGAGGGACCGCTGCGCCGGGGTGGTGTAGACCCCGCTGTCCTGCCTTGCGAAGAAGCGCAGCCAATTGACCGGATCGATCGGCATCCGCTCGCCCGTGCGCGGATACGCACGGCGCAGGGCTTGCCTGACCACACTCTGCTGGTCGCCGCTGTACCGGATGGCGAGGCCCTTGATGACGCTGTCGTAGTCCGACGGCCGCTGACGTCGTCCGACGGTCAGCAGGTCGCGCAGCTGGTCGGGCGACCACACCCCCGCGTCCTTGCGGATCTGTGCGATGACGGCGTCGCTAGCGGCGGAAGTCAAGGGAATCATGCGCCCACACTACCACGCCGGGGCGCTTATGTAAGCGCAGCCCGTAAGCATGGAATTTCCAAACTTACCGTCCACCTCAGCCGACGGCGCCCCACTCGTCGAGCGCGGTCGACGCACGCACCGTCGACGACGCGCCCGGCCGGTCGACGGGCCACTGCCAGTGCGCCAGGTACCCGAGCGCGTCGACGATGTGCGACACGTCGGCCGCGCCGGTCTTCTTCTCCGGCTCGCCACTGCGGTCGTAGGCCTGCGTTTCAAGCGCCTTGACCAAGGTCGGGCAGGTGTCGCCGTCGACGGTGATCCGCCGGTCACGAAAGAGCACGTTCAGGGTGTTGACGCGGTCGCGCACGGGCGGGTTGCGGCTGCCATGCACAGGGCGGAATCCCGCCTGTAGCAGCAGGTGGACATCGGACAGCGACGACGTCGACTTGAGCGCGGTGCCTGATGCGTCGACGTAGGCGCTGATCTTCATCTTGGCGATTTCGTCGCGCGAGTACCGCCGCCCGCGCGTGCGCTCCATGTAGCGCCCGATCCACGCGGCCACGCGCTCGGCGTGCTCGTCTGTCGTCGTCCCGCCGTCTTTGATCACTTCACCCACGACGTGGGCAACGCGGCGCTCGTCGTCGATCTCGGCGATGATCCACTGCATCGCGCGCACGTTGAAGTCACAGCCGACGGCGAGGCGCCCGCGTCCAGGCTTGACCACCGCGGGCGCGACGGCGTGCGTCTGCCGGGCGAACCGGGCATAGACCCGCCCACCACGCGCGGTGCGCTGGCCTTCCAGTTTTTCGGCGATGGCCTCGTCGGTGCCCAAGCGCGCGCGGCTGTCGTCGATGTACGACGGCGGCAGGAACGGGTTGTCGCGCGTGCGGATGATGTACGCCCGCGTCGTCGGCGCCGGCTTCGCCAGCACGAGCTCGTACGCCGGGCCGTAGCCCTCGGGCGTGCCGGTGAGCAGCGTCTCCAGTGCGCCACCTACGCGCACGCGCTGCATGGCGGGTACAAGCGCCTCGACGTCGCAAAGCTCCCATTCGTCGATCCACGCCCCGACGGCGTTGATCCCTTCCGTCGAGCGCGGCCTGTCGAGGCTGCGGCACCACACCTCAAACTTGCGCGCCCTGCCCACCTCGAAAATGTGGGCCTGCTTCCAGTGCCGATAGGGAACGCCCCAGCGGTCAAGGTTCTCCGCGATCGACCGTTCCATCACGTCGCGGACCATCGGATAGGTCGGCTCACACCCGAGGATCGGGCCCGCGTGGCCCTCGCGCAACCCCAAGTCAAGCAAAAACGCCACGCCCAGGCTGGTCTTGCCCGATCCATACCCGCCCGACACCACGCGGATGCCCGGCCCTCGGTCGGCCAGCACCTCGAGGTGCCGCTGACCGAATTGCGCGACGCCACGGGCAGTCACGCATCGCCTCGGTCGTAGGTCGTCGGCTCGTCTGCGTCGACCTCGCTGGCCTCGTGCCCCTCGGCGAGGTCCGCGCTCGTCAGCAGCAGCGTCGCCACCGCGCGCGCGGCATCGGCGCTCATCTCGGTGCGCGTCGACCCGAGCACGAGCACGACCACGTCGCCGCGCACGATGGTCCCGATCCCGTCTTCGACAGGCTGCCTCATTCCGCCGCCGTCGTCGTCACGACCGCCGGCACAAAATCAACCGTGTCGACCTTGCCCGCGTCATCCTGCACCGGCTGCGCCTCGGCGACCTTGCCCAAGTGACGCTCAAGGACAAGCTCGGCGGCCCGAAGGCGCACCTTCTCGTCGTCGCTTTTCAGGCACCCCCGCAGCGCCTCGAACGCGTCGGGCACAAGCGAGGCGAACGCCGCGAGGGCTTCGGCGCGCGTCATCACGCCAGCCGGAAGCTTCGGCCGACCGCCGGGATTGCCGGATTTGCCTTTGACGAAAGCCACGCTGGCACGTTCCTTGTTTTTCGTTGACCTGAAAACCAGCCTACCACAAACGACGACGGGGGCACCATGCCCCCGCCGCCATCCGTGAACCGCGCTTGCCGTCGAGGTGTAGCGCGGCGCTGCGTAGCGCGCAAGTCAGACCCTTGTGAGCCTGCGAACTTCAAGTGCCGCAGCGCGCAGCTCGTTTTCGCTCGTCAAGCTTGCTTCGTGCGCTGCTTCCGCTTCCGCTCGCACCTTCGCTGCGGCGTTGAGCACCAGAGCCATGGTGCCTGCTTCCAGTGCGCCGCGCGTCTATGCAAAGCCACGAAAGAGCAGATCAGGCGCTAAAGCAAAACGTTTTGCCTTGCAGATCACGCAAGGCACGCGGGCGTGACCAGGGATCACCGGGAGGGCGCGCCAGCCGCCCCGCAGGCCCCGCCAGCCGCCCACCTGCCCGCTTGCCCGTCCCGCAGGCCAGCGCACGCCAGAATGCGCCACGGGCTGCACAGCGTGGCCGGCAAGCTGCGCCCGAGGGCGCGCAGGCCGGGCAAGAGGGCGTCTTTTCTACTTGATCTCAGGTTGAAAAAAAGACCTACCCTCTCGGATATATCCAAGAAGAAAATTCTTCATATTCATAGTGGGGGTTATACCCCGCCACCAACATGTACCCCCCATATGAAGATGAAGGCGGTTTTTTGCCGCACCCCCTACTGGGGTGAGGACCGCCGACAATCTTCGCCCTTGACAACAGTCTTAGGCATGAGGAGGGGACACATGGCGAGCATTCTACCACGCCCGCAGGCCGCGCACAAGGCGCAGACAAGCCTGCGCCCGCGTCGCTGCGGTGTAGAGCCACCGTCGCTGCTCCTCGTCGGTCTTGCCGATAATGCGGTCATGGTCGACGAGCACCCGCCGGGCCTGTGATCCCTGCGACTTGTGGCACGTCAGCGCCCACCCGTAGGTCATGATCAGGTCGTCGCGCTTCTTGCAGTCATCCCATCCAGGCGGCGTGCCCGCCGCGCGTAGCCGCATGGCCATGCGGTCGTCTTCGATGATCTGATCTCTGTAGTTGTCGAGCACCGCTTTGTCGGTTTCGTCGACGAGCGCCAGCGGTGTTCGTGCATAGCTAACCACGCAAACGTGACCAGGATCGAAGTCGCGAAACCGATCCACGCGCACAAGCTCGCCGTTGACCACGCCATGCTTCGGGCTGTTCATCAAAACCATCATCACGTCGCCCGCTTCGGGCATGACGTCATCGCGCCCGCTGGCCCGCAATACGCGCCGCGCAAGCCGGTTGATGTGCACGCGCTGCCGATTCGTCCCGACTATGATCATCCCGTCGCCGTCGCCGTAGGTCCAGCGCACGGCCGCTTCGGACCCTTTGGCATGCATCTGCCCGCCGCGAAGGCAAACCAGCGGCGCCGAGCTTTCTGGTTCGCCACCGAGACTCATGGCGTAGGACAGCGCCGCGCCGATTGAGTCGGTGCGGACAAGCGACGCAAAGCGCAGGATCGGGCTTTCTTCTTCTTGACGGTGAATTGTCTCAAGCTTCCACGTCGGATGCGCCATGACGCCCGCGCTTCTGCCGATTGCGGGAAGCTGGAAATGGTCCCCAACGTAAAGAAACTTTGCGCCGGCCGCGCGCGCCTTGACGAGCAACCAGACGTCTTCTGTGAGCATCGACGCCTCGTCGACGACGACGACATCGGGCACATCCGCGTCAACCTTTTGCCTCCATCGCAACTTGCCTTCATCGTCCTTGACCGGATGAAGAAATGCCCGATGGATCGTCGACACTTCGGCGTCGACGCCGTAGCGCGCCAGCGTGTCGCGTAGCACGAGCGCCGCCTTTCCGGTCGGTGCCACCCACGCCACGCGCACGCCGCGTCGCCGCCACTCCTGCGCCACTTGCGCAAGCGTGAACGTCTTTCCACACCCGGCATAGCCCGCAAGCGTGGCGTCTTCGTCGCTGCCCTTGTCGATCGACCACGCCAAGATCCCATCGTATGCCCGCCGTTGATCGGGCGACATCGTGGCGCTCATCCCTCACCGTCCCTCGCCCCGGCCGGCGCCTTCGTCTTCACCTTGAGCAAGCCAGCCGTGCCGTACCGCTCCTCTTGCCCGCTCTCCTTCCAGAAGATCAGCACGTCTTGCACGCCGTCGGCGCCGAGGTTGGCCGACCGCATGAGGTTTGACCGCGTCAACGCCTCGCCGCGGTCGCTCAGGCGCGCCACCGCGCGGCGCACCTTCGCTACCTTGCGTTCCCACGGGTCGGCGCCTCCCGCCTGCGACGCCAGGTGCTTTTCGATCACGGTCGCGCTGTGCTCCGCGATGTCGCAGGCCAGCCGGATGATCGTGAGATCGATCCGTGGGATGCCGCCGCGCGTGTCGCTGGCGACGGCAAGCGCAAGCGCGATGCGCTTCGCTTGCTCCGCCGTGCGGCCCGTGCTGCCCTCGACCATCTCGTCGGTCTGCTTCCGCCGCCGTTCGTCGCATGCCTCGCGAAAGTTGAGCAGGAATTCAGCCGCCGCCGGATCGATCGTGACTTCGTCGGGGACGTACAGTGACACGCCATCGGACGGCACACGCGAGATCCACGCTTGGTGCGCTTCGCGCGCCTTGTCGACCGCAGCCACCAACGCCGGATCGATCGGCCCGCGCTTCACCGCGCGATTGAATCGCGGCAGCACCGATAGATCGGTGAACCACACATGCCGGCCCATGTATCCATCGCGCGTCGACAGCGATGACAGCGCATCATGCAACGCCTCCGGCGTCGTCGACCCGTAGAGCACAATCGTGGGCGCAATCATCTCGCGCTTTCCGCCGCCCTGCCCCTGCGGCTTCGCGAAAGACAGCGTCTTCGTGTTCGCCGACGTGATCTTGAGCAACGCGCCGCGCAGTGCGCCCATCGCGACGTTGTGGTCGTTCAGCATCACTTTCAATTGCGGCCCGTATTCGTCGACGACGTAGGCTTGCCCGATCTGCGCCTTGACCGCCTCTTCGAGCCCGGCGAGGAAAGACGCCGACGACACGAAATCATCGGGTCCAAGAATGGCGCCCCATGTCTGCTTCAGCACCGCGACAACGAGATCCTGCGGCGCGCCCTTGCCCGTCGACGTGCCTGCTACGGAGCACACCACGATGCCAGACGTCAGGCCCTCGAAGACGAATCGACGCATGCCGAGAATCGAGCAAAGCGCGAGCCCGCCGCCGAGCATCAATCCAGGCTGTCGATAGTCGACGCGCGCTTCCATCTCGCGCGCAAAAAGCCCCGGTATCCCCGGAAGTGCCGCAAAGCGCGCCCATAGCTTGTCCGCCACGATGTCGGGTGATACCTTTTCCACCGTTCGCGCCGTGTCCGGTCCTCCTTGGACAAGACGCAACCTGACCCCGGCGTCGTCCCCCGCCGGGGTTTTCTTTTCGTCCTCGCCCTCGGCGTCGTTGACGTCCTCGCCCTCGACGTCGTCCGCGTTGACATCTTCTCCCGCCGCCGCCCTATCGGCCCACTCGTTGACGCGCGCGAGGATCTCTTCGTCGACGTCGTCGAGCGTGTAGAGGTAGCGGTCAAGCTCGCGCGACTTCGGCCAGATCGGATCGCCCTTGCCGTGGTTGATCCCGTCGCGGATCGTGGCCTCGTCTTTCGCCTGCGGCCCCACCCTTTTTCCCTGCGCCCGCCACACGCCCAGCACGCCCACGAGCGAGGAAAAAACCTCGCCCTCTGACAGCGCGTGGGGGACGTATCCACCGAGCAGGCGCGCCGTGCGCAGCAGCGCGTCGTGCTTTTGTTTGTCGGGCACGGCGCCGAGCTTGCCAAGCTCGCGCGCGAGCGTCGCCGCGCCCCACTGGCGCACGGCTTCGGCCTCGGTCATCGCCTCCGCTGCGATTGACGTCTTCGGTCGCGCTGCGTTCGCCGCCACCGTCGCGGCAAGGCTCGCGCGCGCGTCCTCGACGATTGCCGTCGGGTCGAGCACCTCGACGCCGCCGGAGGTCCACAGCGGCGCGTCATTCTCCCACCAACCGCGCTCAAGTGTGCCCACGATCAGCGGCGCGCCTGCGTAGAAGTGCAGCCGGCAGGCGTCTTTCGTCGAGCCGTCGACGGCACCACGAAAGAGCGCCTCGCCGATGCGCGACCAGACGGCCAACCACAGGCCGGGCGTATCCTCGACGACGACGGGCGCCGCAAAAGGCACCACGATGCGCCATGCGCCGCGCGGGTGCTTCCAGCCATGCCCGAACGTGGTCCAGCCCCAGTGCCGCACCCCAGCCGATTCCAGTGTGCGCAGGATGCCATCCACCACGTCGTCGCCTACGTCGTCGAGGTCGGCGACGAATGCGTGGACCTCGACCACGTTGGCTGCCTTGCGCGTCGTGCCTGCCTTGAGCACGACAGGGGCGAACGCCGCGCCACGCTCTTTTGTCTCGGCGTGCCGGTAGATGTTTTCCGCCTCGCCCGGTCGATCTTTGACCTCGTCCTCGACGGGCGACCGCACCAAGGGCTTTTCGACGAACGCACGGCAGCGCGCCTCAAAGTCGTCGACGGAAATAGAGACAAGCTCAGGCCGAACGGCCTTCGCGTTCTTGAATTCGCTGATTTTCACCTATCCTCCTTGCGGCGTCCCCACCGCTTCCGAATCGCATCCTACCGCGCACCCTTGCGGCTGTCACGCCATGCGCTATGCTCGTCACGCGTCGCCGTCTCTCCCTCGTCGATGCGCCCGGCTCACGCCGGGCTTTTTTCTTTTCAGAAGGGCAGATCGTCGCCATTGAACGGGTCGGCTAGCTTTTCCGTCTCCGTCGTCGCAGGCGCATCGCCCGCGTCGTCATCTGCGCCAGGCTGCCGCCCTGCCTCCTGCACTAGCCGCACGACGCGCGTGTAGTCGCCATCGGGCTTGGTCTCAATCGACACCACGCGCCGCATCTCGCCCGCTTTCAGTCGCTCGACGGCTTCGGCCACCGTCGAAGGCATCTTCGTCCCGACGTGCCGCGCCCACCACGTCGAGGCTTTCGCGGCGGCGAAGCCCTCGTGCTCGACGCAGATCCACTCGCTTGCGATCTTCGTCGGCACCCACGCCGACGACGCATCCGGCGGCTCGGCCGCGTAGTAGTCGACGCGCACCGTAGGTGGCCCGCCACCCGTGCGCTTCTTGTGGACGAAGAATTCCACGTTCCCCACCGCGTGCCTCGCCGACGTGGCGCGCCTGCCGTCAATCGCTCCTGTCGACAGCACGGGCAGAGACGACGCCTGCTCGTTCGCCCGCTTCTCCGGTGGGCGAAACTCGCAATCACACTCGCTACACATCCGCGCCGACGCCGGTTGCTCGGCGGCACAGTTGGCGCACGTCTTCACGGGCGCCTCGCCGCCACCCTTGCCCGTCTTGGGCTTGATCCTGACCTCGTCGACGGGACCGTGCCTTGCGATGTTCCCGCCGTAGTCAAGCACCAGACAGTCGGTCTTCCCTTCGGCGGGGCGCATTCCGCGCCCGACAATTTGGACGTACAGCGACGGCGACAAGGTGGCGCGCACTATCGCGAGCACGTCGACGACGGGCGCATCGAATCCCGTCGTCAGCACGTCGCAGGAGACGAGGCACGGCAGGGCACGCCGACGGAAACGACCGATGATCGCAGATCGCACCACAGGCTCGGTGTCGCCCGTGATGACAAGCGCCTCACGTCCTCGGGCCTGCACCGCCGCGGCCAGATGGTGCGCGTGCTGCACGCTGCACGCGAAAAGCAACGCCGACGTGCGCCCACTGTCGAGCGCCGCCGTGACGTCATCGGCCACGCGCTCGGTCACGGTGGCCACGTCCGCGGCAAGCTCGAGGTCTCGCGCGGCGAATTCCCCCGCCCGCACGGACAGGGCGTCGGTGTCGATCTGCGCCCCGACCGCACCCGTCACCAGCGGCGCGAGATACCCCTGCGCAATCAGGCTCGCCACGTCGACACGGTAGGCGATCGACGTGAATAGCGCCCCGTCGCCTTGGGTAAGGTAGCCCTGTGACAGCCTGTACGGCGTGGCAGTCAGCCCCACGACCCGTAGCGCGGGATTGATCTCGCGCAGGCCACGCACGAGCGTCTGATACTGCCCGTCCCCATCCGGGGGGATGAGGTGCGCCTCGTCGACAATCAGCACGTCGACCACGCCCAAGTCGCGCGCCTTCTTCGCCACGGTCTGCACGCCGCAGACGGTGATCGGTGCTGTGCCTCGCTGGCCCAGCGACGCGGACCAGATCGCCACCGGAGCACGCTCCCCCCAGATCCACCGACACGCCGCGGCGTCCTGCTCGATCAACTCGGCGCGATGCGTGGCGATCACCACACGCCCGCCGCAGTCCTGCACGACGACGCGGGCAAGCTCGCCGAGGATCGCAGATTTGCCCCCGCCCGTGGGCACCTCGACGAGCGGGTGCATTCCGCCGCGCTCCCAATACTTGAGCACCGCGTCGACCGCGGCTTGTTGGTAGTCCCGTAGCTTCACCCGATCACCTCCCGATCACGCGCAGATCCATCCCGCGCCGCGTTGTGACGCCACCTTAGCCTTGATCTGCATTTTCGTCAAGCGAGCGCTTGACACGGCAACAGATCACCGCTAGGATGACTTCACCAACGCGGCGATGCCGCAAAGCAGGGAGACGCAGACATGCAGACCACGACCATCACCACGAAGTCCGGCAAGACCCTCCGCATCCGCATCATCCGCGGCGCCACGACGTGCCACGGCGCGCTCGTCGCCCGCAACGGCCGCATTGTCGCCGAGTGCGACACAGTCCGCCCGGCATTCGCCGTCGACGCCGCCGAGCGTGACGCCGTCGCCCTCGCCGCCCGCATCTGAGCACCGACACACACAGCAACACAGGGAGATCACATCATGTCGTGGACCACACTCCGCCCCGCTTTTCGTCGCGCCATCATGCGAGAGGCCGTCCGACGCGGCATCCCCGTCGACATCTACTTTGCCCAGATCGGAGGCTGACATGCAGTCGCTCAAGATTCGTCTGCGCGAGGCGATTGATGCCCGCGCACCAAAGATCCTCGTGTACGGAAACGCTGGCGTCGGTAAGACCACGCTGATCGCGTCGCTCACCGGGAAGATCCTGATCATCTCCGCGGAAGCCGGGCTGCTGTCCCTCGCAGGCGCCGACATCGACGCCGACGTGGTCGAGGTGACCTCCATCGAAGCCCTGCGCGCCGTCTACGCCGAACTGCGCGCTGGCGACCACGGCTACGCGTGGGTCGTGCTCGACAGCGTGAGCGAGATCGCAGAAGTCGTGCTGTCGAGCGAGAAGGCGAAGACCAAGGATCCGCGACAGGCGTACGGCGCCTTGTCCGACGAGATGGTCAAGATCATGCGCGCCTTCCGCGACCTTTCCTGCGGCGTGTACTTCTCCGCGAAGTTGGCGAGCACGAAGGACGAGGCGACGAGCAGGGTCAGCCACAGCATCGGCATGCCAGGCGCCAAACTTGGCGAGGCGCTGCCCTATCTCTTCGACGAGGTCTTTCGCCTTGTCGTCATCGACGAGGACGACGGGAGCGGGGGCAAGGTGGCGAGCCGCTACTTGCTGACCGCCACCGACGGGAAGTCGGTAGCGAAGGACCGCAGCGGCAAGCTTGACGCGTACGAACCGGCCGACTTGGGCGCGGTCGTCGCGAAGATCACGGGTTGAACGACTGGCCCACGTCACGGGCCACCAGCCGAACGCGCGAGATAGGCACGCGCCAACACGACAGAGGTACGACGTGAGCGACTGGAACGACGACAACAATGGCACCGACGACATGGATCTTGGGTTCGACACCGCAACGGTCGAGGCGCCGTCCTTCGATCTCTTGCCGCCAGGCCGGTACCGCGTGACGTGCACGTCGGCGAAGGTGGCGCCGTCGAAGAACAACCCGACGACGATCATGGCGAGCATCGAAGAGACGATCTGCGACGACGAGTCGCAGTACCGCGGGCGCAAGATCTGGTCGCGCTACGTCGTGGCCCACGCCGACGGAAAGGTCATGGCACGCGGTCGCGCTGACGTCGTGCGCATGCTCGCAGCCTACGGCGTGGGCGGGTCGAGCCTCGCGCCGATGCTTGAGCGCGAGTGCGTCGCCGCCGTCGACGTCGAGGCAGCCAAGGGCGAGTGGGAGGCGAAGAACAAAATCAAGCGGCGCGAGGCCGTCGCCGGTCAGGCACCCACCGCGCCGAAGCCCGCGGCGCCCACCGTCGGCGGTTCCGCTGCGGCGAAGCCTGCGGCGAAGCCTGCGGCGAATGCCCCGGCGTTCCTTGCCCGGCGCAAGGTCGCGCAGGGCGAGTGACATCCCGCCGCGTGTGGCCCCGAGCGCGGCAAACCGACGACATTCCGTCGTCGGGCTCTGTCGGTCGGAAGGTCGGGGCGCTTTTTCCGAGGTGTGACGTGATCGACAGGTACAGGGGACCGAAGCGAATCAGGCTCAACGGCGAGCGACTGGCGGCGTTGCGGGTCGCGAGAAACTACAGCTTGTCGCACGTCGCCACCGTGTGCGGCGTGACGCGCCAAGCGGTCTGCCTGTGGGAACAGGAACGCGCCGTCCCCGATGACTACTGCTGCGACCGGCTGGCGGCCCTTTTCGGCGGCGACCTTGCGCCGGCCCTTAGCGTACGGGTGTGGGAATGACGAGCCCAGCGTCGATGGAAAAGCAGCGTAAGCGCGAGGTCATCCTGCGCCTAATCGCGCTCGGTCTAACCGAGACAGTGATTGCCGAACGTGCAGGATGCGGGCTGACGATGGTCCGCAAAATCAGGCGCCAGGTACGGGAGGGCAAGTCGTGATCATCACAGCAGTGATCCCGATCGAAGGCTTGCGCCTCGGCGCCGCGCTCAACGCGCGCGTTCACTGGACCCGCAGGGCAGCACGCGCGAAGAAGGAACGGGCCACGGTGGGGTGGGCGATGCACGCGCACCGTCGCCCGATCCTGTCGAGGCCGCCGACGACATGCACGCTGGCGCGCATCGCGCCGCGCATGCTCGACGACGACAACCTTGCGGGCGCGTTCAAGTCGATCCGCGACGAGGTCGCCGCGTTCTTCGGCGTCGATGATGGGCCGCGCGGCCCGATCGCGTGGCGGTACGAACAACGCAAGGGTGAGCCGAAACAGTACGCGGTGCAGATCGCGTTGACATGGGGAGACGCATGACGGCGCATGTTTGTTCAAAAGGATGGCACACAAGCAATCTTGATTGGACGATTACATGTTACTGTGGCGCGCACATCTGCGACGTCGGACAAAACAGTCACAGCGATCGCGAGGCTTTGCACCTCATCGCCGCCGCGCCTGACCTGCTGGCAGCGTGCGAGGCGGTAGCTGCGACGACATGGAGCAGAAACACTGCGACGATCATCGGCGAGCAGGTGCGCGCGGCCATCGCCAAAGCGAAGGGGGCGACATGACGACGAAGCACACACCGGGACCGTGGTTTGCCGAAGCTGTCGATGGCCGCTGGTGCGTATGGGATGACGCCGGCATCGCCTGTATCTGCGACGTCCACGCAGGCGTCGAACCTGACCCGAGCGGAGCCGAGCACGCCCACCTCATCGCCGCCGCGCCTGATCTGCTGGCGGCATTGGAGGTTCTGGCTCGCAGTTTCAGTGCGGTGGCATATGCCGCGTGGACGCAGGAAATGCACGCAGCTGTCGCCGCCATCGCCAAGGCGAAGGGAGAGACGACGTGAAGCGCGCCCAATTTGTCTGCCATGTTTGCATCGACGCCGAACTGACGGCGAAGATTGTCGAGCAGCGAGACGCCGCCATCGAAGAACGCGACGAAGCCCTGCGCCTGTTGGCGGCCCGCGTCGAGGCAAAGCGACTGGACGCGGCGCAAGAGGAGATCGAACGTCTGCGTGCGGCCTGCACGCTCGCGCTTCGCATCATGGAGCGGGAGAACAGGGTGAACGTCCCGCCGTTCGCAAAGTTCATCACCGTCGACTTCGCCCCCGACGACGTGGCCGTGCTGCGCGCGGCCATCGCCAAAGCGCAAGGGGAGACGACGTGACCGGCCGTAAACCAGACACCGCCAAGCGCGAGCGCATTGCTGATCTGCTGCGCAAGGGCGTCGAAACGACGGCCATCGTTACACGACTCGGCTGTCACAAAGACCTTGTCCACCAAGTGCGAAAAGAGATGAAGGGGCAGACACCATGACGAAGAAGCCACGACGACAATACAAAGACGCCAACGGCAAGCGCCTGCCGGGCGTCACCACCGTCCTCGGGGTGCTGGAAAAGCCCGCACTGATTGGATGGGCCGCGACGGTGGCCGCGGAAGCGACGGCCGATGCGTGCGCCAACGGGCTGCCGCCTGACCAGGCGAGGATCCTCGGCAGGGCTGCGGTATTCGCTCGCCGCGACAAGGCAGCAGACCTCGGGACGAGAGCGCACGCCATGGTCGAGGCGCACTTCCGCGGCGAGGCCGTCGTGGTCGACGTGTCCGACCCCGAGTCGGCGAAGGTGGCCGAGTGTGCGCAGCGGGCCATCGCCCACATCGAAGCAACCTGCGACCGCGTCGTCGCTGTCGAGGTCGCCCACAGCGTCGACAGCGTGCCGTGGCGCATGGGCGACCTGCCCGGCTACGGCGGGACGCTCGACATGATCGTGGAGCGCGGCGGGCGGTGGTTCGTCGCCGATCTCAAGACGGGCAAGCACGCACACGACGAGGTGGTCCCGCAGCTTGCCGCGTATCGGCACCTATGGATTCGCCATCCGGACGGGACGGACATCGACGGGGGGCTTGTGTTTCACGTCCCGATCGACGGCGAGAACGTCAACGAAATTGCCATCGACAGCGAGACGCTGGACGCGGGTTGGCGTGTGTTCTGCGGGGCCTTGATCGTGTACCACGCACGCGGCAGCGCGAAGCTGCCCAGGGAGGCCCATGACGACGCTGGATGACCTACAGGCCCGGTGTGCGCGGTCGAGCCTGCGCAAGACGCAGCCGTGGGCGCCCCAGACCGACCGGCAGGCGATGGCAGCCCTGTGGCTGTGTGCGGAGGCGGGCGAGGTCGCGGACGCCGTGCGACGGTGGTCGCTGACCGAGGGCGACACAATCACGCTGGCCGAGGTGCGGGACGAGCTCGGGGACGTCTTGTGGTGCCTCAGCGAGTGCGCGACCTTGCTCGGCCTGACGCTTGAGGAATGCGCGGCGGCGCAGCAAGTGAAGCAGGAGCGGCGCTATGCCGATGTGATTGCACTTCACGACACCGAGGGTCCGACCTGACCTGTCCGTGGTACTCTCAAGGGTGGAGGATATATGCGACAACGACCGACGCCGGACGAGCTTGCGGCGATGACCGAGGACGAGATCCATGCGCTGTCCGCGGTGATGTTCGCCGAGGGTTCATTGAACAAGCTTGAGGCAGAATTCGGCGACGCGGAACGGGCGCTGGTCGCCAGCTATCTGCGGATGGTGGAGCAGCACCGGGCGATGTTCCCGCGACAGGAGGGGCCCCGTGCCCGGCCAACGTGACGAGGCGAAGTGGGCCCGCGCAAAGCGGGCCGTGAGCGAAAGCAAGGGCAAGCCCGAAAGCGCGTTCACCGACCGCGATTGGGGCTTGGTGCAGAAAATCTATAAGGAGATGGGCGGCACCTGACGCCCACGTCGACGAGGGAGAGTATGACAGCACAATTGTATCTCGGACGCTGGCAGGACGCGCTGGCGCAGATCGATCGTGTCGATGCGGTGATCACCGACCCACCCTACGGGGCCCGGACGCACGAGGCGACCAACGCCCACATCGCAGGCAGCGAATTGCCCGACGGCGCCGAGCGGACCGCCATCGCCTACGACGCGATGACGCCCAGCGAGGTCATCGCATTTGTCGAATCGTGGGCGCCACGGTGTCGCGGGTGGATGCTTGCCATGACGTCGCACGATCTGATTGGCGCGTACGAACAAGCATTCCGAAACGCAGGACGCGCCACGTTCGCGCCTGTGCCAATCATCCAGAAGCGCCCGCGCCTTGTCGGGGATGGCCCGTCGTCGTGGGCGGTGTATGCGATGGTCAGCAGGCCGCGGACGCGCGAATTCTCGACGTGGGGGTGCCTCCCAGGCGCGTACGAAGCACCGACAGAAAAGGGCGTCGGCATCGCAGGCGCCAAGCCCCTCGACCTGATGCGCTCCATCGTGCGCGATTACAGTCGCCCCGGTGACCTCGTCTGCGACCCCTTCATCGGGTCAGGCACGACGGCGCTTGCGGCGATGATCGAAGGCCGACGATGCGTGGGCAGCGAGCAGAAGCGCGAGCACTACGACATCGCAACCAAGCGGTTGGCGAACGGCTACACCCCCACCATGTTTGCGGAGTGACGACGTGGACACGCTACAGCAGCAGATCGACGACATGCGGAGGCGCCTCCGCGACCTCGAGAACAGGGAAAAGCTACGACAACGAAACTTCGTCAAGCGCCGCGATCCGGTGATGCGCGGCGGTGGCGAGGCCCTTGTCTTCGCTCGCAAAGTGGCGCAGTGGTCGCAGCGTGACCTGTCCCTTGCGCTGTCGGTGCGGCCGACGACGCTGATGCGGTGGGAGCGCAATATCGTCCCCATGCAACGATGGCGCGTCCTCGCTGCCGTCGAGGTGTTCCGCGCCTCTGGCGTGCCGCCTCCTGCGTGGCCGATCGATGGATGGGATGGCACCGACGACCTCGACCTGTGGAGCGTGCGCAATGGCTGATTTCCTTTTTTCCTGTGGCGTGATCGTCGACGACGAACGCCCGAAGCAACACAGGCCCGCGCAGGTGAAGTGCTACGAGGACGAGCTGTTGCCCAAGGTCGTCGTCACGCATCGACTCTGTGAACGATGCAAGCTATCCCCAGCAAGCGACTGCATCGCGCACTGCGCCGCGTGTCGTCGTGATATGATGTGTGCCGCAAAAGGAAAGGCATCCAAGCGCCGCCACGCTGTAGCGAAGGCGCTGGAGCACCTGCGCACCGTCGGATGGTTGGCGAAAACTAAGCAAAACGCCGTCACCGTCGACGAGTTGATCCGCGAGGGGTACGCAAGGATCGCAACCGCGCGTGACCGTGCGCGGCACGGCGTCGGCGACGACCGCGTGATTGTTGTGGAGGCGTCTTATGGTTAGCGAGATCCTGATTATCCTGTCGATCATCGTCGTGGCGTTCGCCCTCGGTGTGCTCGGTGTGTACGCGCAGGACACGGCCAGCGAACGACGGAGGCAGCGGCAAATGGACGAGTGGTGGGACAATCGCGGTGAGTAGCACCACGGAACGGACGGCGACCGCTGACGTGCGCACGATGACCGCCGCCCAGGCGCGGTACCATCTGACCCAAGCACGCCAACGGGTCGCCACCCTCGTCGGGATGCTGGACGACGAGAAGGCGCAAGCCGCGGCGCTGCGACGTGAGGTCGCACGCCTGCGCAGGTTGCTGCGCATTGTGTCGGACGCCGTCAGTGACCGCGACGGACCGTCTGGTTGAGCGATATCGCTATGATGTCGATGCTGCCCGCGCCGCTCGTCTCGGTGATCTCAATGCGGCGCTCCAGCGTCACCCACCGCGCCTCCGTGGGCTCGGGGTCGCGCCGCTTGATCCATTCGATGTTGGCGTACACGTTGCCCGCCAGCCCAGCGATTGCCCCCGCCGTCGACGTCATCGTTGTGGTGCGCGATGGTGAATCCGTACCGACGCCGTCGTACACGCGGAAGGTCGCCGACGTGGTGACAGCGGCGCCCCCCGCCGTGCGACCGACGGCCGCCAGGCGGGCGCGGGAATAGGGGACCAGTGGGGACAGTTGGAACGGACGCACAACGAAGCGGGCGATGATGGTCACTGTCGACGAGGACGGGACAGAGACCACCACCGACTCGCCATAGATGTCCGCGCTGCCGCCGAGGTGGCCGTCGGCGGTCCAGATAGGATGCGGGAAGGCGTTGCCCCACGGTGGCCCGCTGTGGTCGATGCCCATGAGTCCTTGCGGGTTTAGCGGCGTGGCAGGACCGTCGACGAAGAAGGGCTCGCCCGTGGCGAGCTCGTACAGGTAGCGCACGCGCCCAGCCAGCGACGCCGCGATCTGCGCCTTGGCCGGCGCTGTCCCTTTGACCTGCGCCTGCGTCAGCCATTCGGACGACACGATCTTTTGCAGTGGCGGCATCGTGACCTCAAGGATCAAAGGCGAGCGTGAAGCCAAGGACGATCAGCTCTTGCGTCAGTGGGGCCGCTGTCGTCGTCGACGTCAACAGGAGCGTGAAGTAGTTTTCTGCGCCCGCAGTGAAGCGTACGTCGGTGATGCTGGCGACGAAGTAGTCCGTGGCCCCGATCTGCGTCAGCGCCACCGTCGACGAATTGCCCGCCGTCGCTTCGTTCACGGTAAAGCGCCAATTGGTGAGCGTGTCCGCCGCCTGATACTTGGCGCACAGGATCTCGCATCGCAGTTTGCTTGACGCGCCTGTGGCGAAGGGCGGCATCCACTGACGCAGATACGTCAGGTTGATCGTTGTGGCTGTGTTCTGCGTCAGCGGGTAGCGCACCCACTGCGTCGGCCCCTGCGTCGGGGACGCACCATAAGTGCCAAGCCAGCCGCCTTTTGCCGTCCCCGTCGTCGGGTAGGACCCGAGGGCGACGCACGCGATCGGGAAGTCGATCGACGGCTCGGTGGTGAAATTTGCTTGATTCAGATCGCGCGTCGTCGTCGTCGTTAGCGCACTGTTTCCCGGCACCGGGGCGCCGGTCATAAATTCCCACAGCGTGCCGATCATGCGGTTGATCCGCGTCAAAACAAACGCATTCAGCGGCCGGGCGAACGACCCCACGCCTTCTTGTGTCTCGCCGCTGCCGATCTGGTTTTGCGCCACTGTCGTCGGCGTCAGTGTCGTCAGTGCAGGATATGGCGATCCGCCGGCCGTCGTTGTCACGGGAAGCAGCCCATTGGACTCGCCTGCGAAGGCGTAATCGGGATACAGGCGCCAGCCCACCAGCGTGTCGAGGGTCTGCGCACCTGGCAGCAGCCGGCGATAGACGAGGAGATATTGCCAGCCCGTCCCGAGCGTCAGCGAAAGCCGCTGCACGCCAGAGACAGTGCCCGTGTCCGTCGCGGTGACCATCGGCGTAGGGCCCGCGGTCAGCGTCCACGATGTGTTGCGGACCTCGACAAACACCGCATCGCTGACAGCGTCGCCACGTCGCAGGCAGTCGACCTCGAGGATGTGCTGTTGCTGGCTGCCGGCCGGGATAAAGATCGGCAGGGCGAGGATGTAAAACGTATCCGCGGTGTCCGTCGACGTCAGCTCAATAGAACGGCCAATGCGCTGCGAGGTCATCGGCAGGTGCAAAGGACACCCGCGGCCGCCGCCCGTGTGATTGATAGTCGTCGACGTGAACAAGCCGTTGACGTTGGTCAGTCGGTCCTGCACCTCGATGACGTCCTGCCGCAAGTTGTCTTGCCATCGCTCGGTGATGATCGCGTCCTTGGCGACTTCGCGTGTCCGTGATCCGAGGGGCATGTTATCGCCACCGTGGTTGGTTGTTGATCACGCCGCTGGCTGGCGCGACAAGGCTGCCTGTGATGTTCGGCACTGTGATCGCCATCTCCGACAGCGTGTAGCCCGTCGACGACGCGGCGCCGGTCGACGTGCTGCCGTGGTACGGCGACAGCACGACATAGTCGACCCCGTTCTCGATCGTGAAGCCGGGCGCCGATCCGATCACAAGTTGGTTCGTCGCAGGGATGCTTGACACACTGGTTGTGTGCGACGTGTTGGCGCTGCGATCGAAGATGCGCACGCCAACGCCGACGATGAAGTCGTTTGCAGGCGTCGACGTGCTCGCTGGGTCTGTCGTCGACAGCGTCAGCGTCGTTCCCGCGATGCTGTCGATGACGCACGCGGGGCAGACGACCACCAGCGGGTCAAGGATGACCAGTTGCACGTCGACCCGGCCATCGTCGTAGCGGGGACGCCGCGCGACGACGCGAGCCCGTGCGCCTTCCAGCGTGCCGCCTTGCATGTCGGGCATGGTGGAAAACGCCTCGGGCATACCGGTCAGAGTGACGGCGTCTCCGATTCGCAAATCGAGGTGACGCAGCGTCAGCGACAGGCGAATCAGGCGCCGGGCAAGCCCACCGTCGCCACGCTGCACGTTGGCCAGCAAGGTCGGCAGCATGGCAAGCGGGACCGTCGACGGGTGAGCGAATGGCGGGGCATCCAAGTTCGTCGCAGGTGCGTCCGATACGCCGATGGAACGGAGCTCAAGGTCGAGCGTTTGCGGGGATCTCGCGTATCGGCGAATAGCAACCGTGTCGACCAGCGATGCCTGCACTGCGAATTCGCGCGTCAGTGGCGAGTACCCGGCCCGCACGTCGGCCAGCGGGAAAAGGCTTCCCTCGTCGGCAAAGACCTCGACGCGGCTGTCTGGCACGATGCTGGATGCGTCCAGCGTGACCGTCGACGTGAAGCGCGGGGTCGACACCGAAAACACTGACAACCGGCCCTGCGAGTCGACACGGGTCGCCGTGTCGGACAACAGGCACCACTCCCGCAGCAGGTCCGCGACGGACATCTGGTCGTCAATGATCAGC
>Ga0209972_10000524_pt1 | contig 37731 bp, 27 predicted proteins | sample NOAtaG_7_FD_187302 | JGI IMG/M metagenome (GOLD analysis project Ga0209972, IMG submission 187302) | Freshwater lake microbial communities from Lake Erie, under a cyanobacterial bloom - NOAA_Erie_Diel1S_2200h metaG (SPAdes) (version 2) | ecosystem: Environmental > Aquatic > Freshwater > Lake ...
GGCTGGGACTCGGTCGGCTCCTTCCTGATCGGCCTCCTGCTCGCGCTCGTGGCGTGGTTCCTCGCAGGGCGCACGCACAGTCTGCTGCTCGGCGAGGCGATCACCGCCGAGGACGACGCACGCATCAAGGCGCTCGCCAAGAGCGTCGAGGGCGTCAACGAGGTGCGCCAGATGCTCAGCTATCACCTCGGTCCGAAGACGGTCATCCTCGCGATGAAGATCGACTTCGCGCGCGGCCTCGACGTCGCCGGCATCGAGGGCCGCATCAACGCGGTCGAGAAGGCGATCCGCAAGGACCTGCCCCACATGCGCTACATCTTCATCGAGCCCGACGCGACCTACCGGGTGCAGCTCGACGAGAGCGCGCCCCGCGAGCCGTGACGGCTGCGCTGCTCGAGGACGACCTCGCCGAAGCCGCAGCGCTCCTCGGAGCCGTGGGCCTGCCGGGCTTCACCGAGCCGGCGCTCGCCGAGGAGCTCGCGCGGCCCGGGACGATCGCGATCGGAGCGCGCGTCGAAGGACAGCTGCTCGGCGTGCTCGTCGCCGTAGCGATCCTCGACGAGGCCGAGATCCACGCCGTGGCGGTGAGGCCCGAAGCGCGGCGACGAGGCCTCGGCCGCGCCCTCGTCGCGGCGGCCCTCGACGATGCGGCCTCGCGCGGGGTCACGAAGGTCTTCCTCGAGGTGCGCGCCGGGAACCTCGCCGCGCAGCAGCTCTATCTCGGGCTCGGCTTTCATCCCCTCGGCGTGCGCGCCCGCTACTACGCGGACGGCGAGGACGCGCTGCAGCTCGCCCTCGAACTCGCACAGCGCTGACCCGAGACGCTCAGACCGGCTCGCTCGCGGCCGGCGCGAGCAGCAGCGCTGCGACGAGGGCGAGGACGATGGCGAGCAGCACACCCGCGGCGATCCCGAGCGGAGCGAAGCCGCGCGGTCCGGCCCGGTCGGCGATCGCCATTCCGCCGAACGCCCCCGCGACCACGGCCACGAAGGTCGTGGGGATCTGCGGATAGCCGTCCCCGACGAGCCGAAACACCAGCCCGTTCAGGAGCACGCCGAGGCACACGCCCGCCACCCAGCCGAAGGCCGTCGTGAGGCGCGCGCGCGCATCGGAGGCGGGCTCGGGGCTGGCGTCGGACGGCGTCTTCACGGAGCGAGGTGTAGCGGTCGGGCGCGGGCGGTCGAGCCCTCGTGTGATCCCTCACCTGCGGCCCGCGGCAGGACCTCTTGCCACCACGCGCCGCGCGCCGCAGAACGCGGGCCCGGCCTGCGCCGGACGATGTCGCCCCACAAGGAGAGCCCCATGGCCGTGACGATTCAGAAGACCGCGCCCGACTTCACCGCCGACGCCGTTCGCGGCCTCGAGTTCACCGAGATCAAGCTCTCGGCCCTGCGCGGTCAGTACGTCGTGCTGTTCTTCTATCCGCTCGACTTCACCTTCGTCTGCCCGACGGAGATCATCGCGTTCGACGACAAGTACGACGAGTTCAAGAAGCGCGGCGCCGAGGTGATCGGCGTCTCGGTGGACAGCAAGTACAGCCACCTCGCGTGGCAGAAGACGCCCCGCAAGCAGGGTGGGCTCGGCGGGGTGCGCTACCCGCTCGTCGCGGACATCACCAAGAAGATCGCCCGGGACTACGGCGTCCTCTTCGAGGACGGCGACGACGCCGGACTCGCGCTCCGCGGCACCTTCGTGATCGACAAGAAGGGCAACGTCCGCCACGCGACGCTGAACGACCTGCCCCTCGGTCGGAACATCGACGAGTACCTCCGCCTCATCGACGCCATCGACTTCAACGACAAGCACGGCGAGGTGTGCCCGGCGAACTGGACCCCGGGCGCGGACACGATGAAGGACAACCCCACGGATTCGCAGACGTACTTCCAGAAGCACGGCTGACCCGCATCCATCGCCCTCGAACGGAGCGCCGCCCCTCGGGGTCGCGCTCCGTTCGCGTTTCTAGGCTCTACCGGCTCGAGCGATCCAAGGCCGGCCCCCCTCGGAGGCTCCAAGGCCTGCTCGACGGCACGGGTTTCCGGGACGGCGTGGCCCTGTGCTACCCTCGCCGCCCTCGCGGCCGCCGTCATGCGGCGCGACGCAGTTCTTGCTCAGAGGTTTGGACGTGGCGAAAGACAAGAAGAAGGCCCAGGACGACGACCTCGATCTCGACGCGCTGTCCGCGCTCGTGCGGCCCTCGCTCGCGCCTCCGGCTCCGGCCGACGAGAAGGCCGACGACGCCAAGCTCGACCTGCGGGCCCTCGTGGCCTCCGTGCCCCCGCCGTCCTCCGAGCCCGAGCCCGCCCCGGCGGTCGCGAGCGCTCGGAAGGCCGAGGCCGCCAAGGAGCCGGAGCCGGAGCGGAAGCCCGGCGGCAAGAAGGCAAGCGCAGGCGCAGCCGCGAAAGACGGCAAGGACAAGCCCGCGGCGAAGGCCGCCGAGGCGCCTGCGCCGGTGGCGACCGTGGCGCAGCCCAGCGCGCCGAGCGGCGGCAACAACGGCCTATGGCTCGGCCTCGGCATCGGCGCCGCTGCCATGGTCGTGATGTTCTTCGTCATGCGCGGAGGCGAAGGACCGGACACCGCGACCGCACCGGCCGCGGCCACGCCCGCCCGCGAGCTCCGGGAAGCGCCGGCCGAACGTCGCCCGGAGGCCGCGAGCGCTCCGGCCGTCGCCGAGGTCGAGCCCGCGCCGGCCGCCCCCGAGGCCGTCGAGCCCTCCGCTGAAGCGCCCGCGCCCTCTGCCGAAGCGCCCGCGCCCTCCGGGGACGAGGAGCGCGAGGAGGCGCCCGTGGCCGCGGCGGCCGTGGCCGCTGCAGCTCCGGCCACCCCCGCGGCTGCTCCCCGCGACGACGACGACGAACCTCGAGAGCGCGGCGGGCGCGCGGCGGCGCCCGCGGCCCCGAGCGCTCCGGCCGCGGCCGAGCGGACCGCTGCTCGCACGCCGGCTGCCCCGCCGACGACGACCGGCACGGGCGCAGCCGGCGCGGCGACGGGCGGTAGCACGCGGAGCGGCGGCGCTGACCTCGACGATGCGCTCGGTCGTGCGCTCGGTGGCGGGGGCGGGTCGAGCGGGTCGAGCACCGCGAGCGCCGCGAGCGCCGCGCGCACCCCTGCGGCGAGCGCGGCGGCGAGCGGCTCGGGCGCGTCCCTGCCCGACACGCCTTCCTCGACCGACGTGCGCCGCGTCCTGGCCGCGCTCATGCCGCGCCTGCGCGAATGCGCCGGTGAGCAGGTCGGCACCGCCAACGCGGTGGTGGTGGTGCGCAGCGACGGCACGGTCGGCAGCGTGTCGGTGGGCGGATCGCCCTTCGGCGGCACGCCGCAGGGCTCGTGCATGGAGGGCGTGATCCGGGGAGCGACCTTCCCGCAGTTCCGCCAGACGACCTTCCGCGTCACCTACCCGATCTCGATCCGCCCCGCGCTCTGACGGCCAGGCCGTGGGCCGAGGGTCGATGCGTCCGGCGCTGCTCGCAGGGCTGCTGACGGCTTGCATCGCGGGCTGTGCCGGTGCCGCAGCGCCTGTTCCGCGTTCGATGCCGGACGACAGCGCGCGGCGCGACCTGCTCGTGGGAGAGCTCGGCCGCGCGGCGTGGGCCGCGCTCGCAGGAGGCGATCCGCTTCGCCTGCTCGCGGGCGAGGACGTCCTCTCGATGCTCCTCGAGCCCCCTGCGGTCGCGCGGCTCCTCGACCGACGCCCAGGCCTCCGCGCCCGGCTCGGAGAGGTCGTCCGCCGCATCCCGGCGCAGCTCGCCGCCGCGACCTACCTGGGCGTGTGCGCGCTCGATGCGCGGGACGAGGGACCGGGTGGGCCGCAGGGCCTGCGGTCCTCGACCTGGACCCTCCGGCGCATCCTCGTCGCCGGCCGCCTCGCGGCCTCGAGCCGGCGCATCGCCTCGTGGATCGATGGCCTCTTCGCCTTCGACGGAATGCGCCTCGTCGCCCTCGAACTCGAGGCCATCGAGCCGCCGCGCTGGGAGCACTCGGACCTCGAGCTCGCGCGCTGTGACGTCAGCGAGGGGCTCTGAGGCTGCCCGCCGGCGTGGTACATCCCGGCCCCGATGCTCGTCCCCAAGTCGGTCAGTTTCTTCGGTCTCGTGTTCAAGTATCGGGGCACCGAGCTGCCGCGGACGAAGTGGCGGATCCTCGGCGTGTTCCTCATGTCCTGCTTCGTCACCTGGGCGGAGCTGACGCTCGAGGACGAGCACTTTCACAGCGACCTGCACCCGCTGCCCTTCCAGCTCACCGGGGTGGCGCTGTCGATCTTCCTCGGCTTCCGCAACAACGCCGCCTACGACCGCTGGTGGGAGGGACGCAAGCTGTGGGGCGGCATCGTCAACACGACGCGCTCCACCGCACGGCAGATCCTGAACCTGCTCGGCCCGCAGCCCGGCACGACGCCGAGCGACACCGAGCTCGCCGAGCTCGCCACGCTGCAGAAGACGCTCGTGCGGCGCGTGATCGCGTTCACCCACGCGCTCCGCCTGCACCTCCGCGACCAAGACGACCTCTCGGACCTCGCGCCCTTCTTGCCCGAGGACGAGCTCGCCTCGCTGAAGACCCAGAGCAACCGGCCCTACGCCATCACCCAGCACACCGGCGAGCTGATCCGGGATGCATGGAAGCGCGGCTGGCTGCATCCGATGCACCTGCCGACGCTCGAGACGTCGCTCACGTCGCTCACCGACCTGCAGGGGGCCTGCGAGCGCATCAAGTCGACGCCGATCCCCTTCAGCTACACCACGCTCATCCACCGGATCGTCGCGGTGTACTGCTACGGCCTCCCCTTCGGCGTGGTGAGCGAGACCGGGTGGTTCACCCCGCTCGTCGTGCTCGTCGTGAGCTACGCCTTCTTCGGCCTCGACACGGTGGGCGACGAGATCGAGCAGCCCTTCGGCACCGATCCGAACGACCTGCCGCTCTCGGCGATCTCGCGGATGATCGAGGTGAACCTGCGGCAGCGCATCGGCGAGACCGATCTGCCGCCGCTGCTGCGCCCGGTCGACGAAGTGTTGATGTGACCCTGACGCGCTGCGGCACCGCCGAGATGACGGCGGGCAGGCGGTGCTCTACACCCGAGTCGCTTCGCCCGTTTGCCGGCGGAGCCCGAGGAGACCCGACATGGCGAAGATGAAGGCGCTCGTGAAGGCCAAGCGTGAACTCGGGATCTGGATGGGCGAGGCCGACGTGCCCGAGGTCGGCCCCAACGACGTGAAGATCCGGATCAAGAAGACCGCGATCTGCGGCACCGACATCCACATCTACAACTGGGACGACTGGGCGCAGAAGACCATCCCGGTGCCGATGCACGTGGGCCACGAGTACGTCGGAGAGATCGTCGAGGTCGGCTCGCACGTGCGGGGCTTCGAGCTCGGCGACCGCGTCAGCGGCGAGGGGCACATCACCTGCGGCTTCTGCCGCAACTGCCGCGCCGGCAAGCGGCACCTCTGCCGCAACACGGTGGGCGTGGGGGTGAACCGGCCCGGGGCGTTCGCGGAGTTTCTGGTCATCCCGGCGCTGAACGCGTTCAAGCTGCCGGACTCGGTCTCGGACGACGTCGCCTCGTTCCTCGATCCGCTCGGCAACGCGGCGCACACCGCGCTCTCGTTCGACCTCGTCGGCGAGGACGTGCTGATCACCGGCGCGGGACCGATCGGGTGCATGGCGGTGGCGATCGCGCGGCACGTGGGCGCGCGGCACGTGGTGATCACCGACGTGAACGACTACCGGCTCTCCCTCGCGACGAAGATGGGCGCGACGCGCGCGGTGAACCCGACGAAGACGGCGCTGCCGGACGTGATGAAGGAGCTCGGCATGCAGGAGGGCTTCGACGTCGGCCTCGAGATGAGCGGCAACGGGCACGCCTTCCGCGATCTCCTCTCGGTGATGAACCACGGCGGACGCGTGGCCATCCTGGGCATCCCGCCCGAGGGCGTCTCGATCGACTGGAACCAGGTGATCTTCAAGGGTCTCGTGCTGAAGGGCATCTACGGCCGCGAGATGTTCGAGACCTGGTACAAGATGGTGGCGATGCTCGAGAGCGGGCTGAACGTGCAGCCGGTCCTCACGCACCACTTCAAGGTGGACGACTACCGCGACGCGTTCGAGACGATGCGCAGCGGGCAGAGCGGCAAGGTCGTGCTCGACTGGTCGGCGAGCGTCTGAGCGACGCTCGCGGGCTCCTCACGCGCCGATCAGGCCCTTCAGTTCCCCGAGTCCGCGGGTCATCGCGGGGCGAAGCAGCATCGAGGCGCCCTCGGCGAGGCCGGGCACCGGCGAGCGGAGGAGGATCTTCCAGGTCACCTCGGTCGTCTCGCCGCGCGGCTCCACGAGGATCTCTCCGCGGTGAAAGCTCAAGGGCAGCCCCCGCACGATGCGGTACACGAGCCGGCGGGGGGCGTCCGCGTACACGACCTCCTCGTCGATGCGGAGCGTGCCGAGCTTCAGCCGGCGCACCGTCCCGACGCCGCGCTCGTCGCCGCGGGCGACCACCCGCACGTCCGCGCCGCTCCACTTGCCCATGCCCTCGTGATCGGTGAGGGCGTCCCAGACGCGCTCGGGGCTGGCACGAAAGGACTGAAAGAGGACGATCTGTTCCTGGCTCACGACCAGGAGACCTTGGCGATCAGGTAGGTCCGCTCGCCCCCCGGCACGTTCACCGTCACCTCGTCCCCCTGCCGCCGGTTGACCAGCGCGCGGGCGAGCGGCGACTCGACCGAGATGTTTCCCTTCTGCATCTGCGCCTCGACCGGCCCGACGACGCGGTACTCGACCTTCTTGCCCGAGTCGACGTCCTCGAGGGTGACGCGCGCACCGAACTTCACCTTGTCACCGCTGAGCTGGCTCGGGTCGATCACCTCGGCGCGCGCGAGCTTGTCCTCGATGTCGCGGATCTTCGCCTCCATCAGGCCCTGCTTCTCGCGCTGGGCGTGGTACTCGGCGTTCTCCTTGAGATCGCCCTCGGCGGCGGCGGTGCCGATCGCGGCGGAGACCTTGGGGCGCTCGGCCTTCAGCGCGGCGAGCTCGGTGGTGAGCGCGGCATGGCCTTCGGGCGTCATGGGGACCTTGTCCATGGCTGGGTTCTAGCCCCCGTTGCCAACCCCAACAAGAAGCCCGCGCTCAGCGCCCGAGCACCGCATCGTGGAAGTAGAGCAGCTCGACGCTCCCGGGCCCGCGGTTGAAGACGTAGTCGTGCGGCCCCGGCACCACGAGCAGCTCATGCGACAAGGACGCCGAGGTCCACGCCTCGGAGAGCGCGCGCGTGGCAGGCAGGAACGGGTCGCGCCGCGAGGACAGCAGTCGGAGGGCCTGCCCCGGCCGCGCGAGCGCAGCGATCGCGCCGACCCTGCCGCGCACCGCCGGCTGGATCGCCCCGACGCTCTGGAAGCGATCCGGATGCCGCAGGCCGACCTCGAGGGCCATGCGGCCGCCAAGCGACACGCCGTCGATCCCAGCTGCGTCCGGCGATGCGAGCGGCACCTCGCGTCGCACCGCATCGAGGAGCGGACCGGCCACCCAGTCGCCGAACGCGAGGATCGAGGGCGCGCCGACCGACTCGGCGAGGAGGTTCGGGGTGTACGGCGCCACGACGACCAGACCACGGAAGGCCCGCGCGGCGAGCGCTCGGTTGCGCGCTGCGAGGTGCGCCTCGTCGACGAGCCCGCGGTACGCCTCGGAGGAGAGCGGCGCCGCGAGGAGCGCCGCGAACGCCTGCTCGAGCGCGTAGTCCTCGGGCCAGCCAAGGTGCCCGCGACCGCGACCGCGGCGGGCCTCCCCGGCGCCGTGCAGCGCCACCACCAACGGGAGCGGCCCGCGCGCACCCCTCGGCCAGCCGACCCATACCGTCTCGGACGCTCCACCCTCCACGCCGGGCAGCGTCAGCTCACGGCTCTCGACCGCCGAGCTCTGACCACGGACGGGACCGGCGAGCGCTGCGAAAACGAGGAGCAGCGCGGCGAAGACGAAGAGCAGCGCGGCGAGCGCGCGGCTCATGCCCCGGTTCGTGCGCCGTGCCCACCCGACTTCTCGGCGATGTCGCGGTGGTATTCCTGCAGCGAGCGGACCGACAGGGGAAGCCCGCGCCGCGCTTCGAGCGCATCGGTCGCCGCGGCGGCCGCGGCGATCGTCGTGAAGTACGGGATGCCGGAGAGCAAGGTCTGCCGTCGCAGCGAGTAGCTGTCGCGAATCGACTGCGCGCCCTCGCTCGTGTTCACCACGATCGCGATGTCCCCGTTGCGGAGCCGGTCGACGATGTGCGGACGACCCTGATGCGCCTTGTTGACGAGCTCACAGGCGACGCCCGCGCGCTCGAGCGACTCGGCCGTGCCGGACGTGGCGACGATGGTGAAGCCGAGCTCGGTGAGCCGCCGCGCGATCTCCGACGCGGCGGGCTTGTCGTCGTCGCGCACGCTGAGGAAGATCCGTCCCTTGATCGGGAGCTTCGTGCCCGCGGCGAGCGAGGCCTTGAGGAAGGCGATGGGGAGGCTGTCCGAGAGACCCATCACCTCGCCGGTCGAGCGCATCTCCGGCCCGAGGATGGTGTCGACCCCAGGGAACTTCGTGAACGGGAATACCGACTCCTTCACCGCGACGTGACCGGGCACGATCTCTCGGGTGAAGCCGAGCTCCGCGAGCGTCTTGCCGGCCATCACCTTCGCGCCGAGCTTCGCGATCGGGACGCCGATCGACTTGCTCACGAAGGGCACGGTACGCGAGGCGCGCGGATTCACCTCGAGGACGAAGACCGCGCTCCCTCGCACCGCGAACTGCACGTTCATCAGACCGACGACGCCGAGCTCGAGAGCGAGCGCGCGGGTCGAGCTCTTGATCGTCGCGAGCACCTCGGGCGGCAGGGCATGGGCCGGCAGCACCATCGATGAGTCGCCGGAGTGCACCCCGGCCTCCTCGATGTGCTGCAAGAGGCCGGCGATGACGACGGTCTTGCCGTCGGAGATGCAGTCGACGTCGACCTCGATCGCGTCGCGGAGGAACTGATCCACCAGGATCGTCTGCTTCTCTGCGTCTTCGACCGCCTGCAGCGCCACCGAGAAGTACTGGGCCAGGTCGCCGCGCGAGTGCACGACCTCCATGGCGCGACCGCCGAGCACGTAGCTCGGTCGCACGACGACGGGATAGCCGATGCGCTCGGCGATCTCGAACGCCTCCTGCATCCCGCGCGCGATTCCGCCCGACGGGCGGCGGATCCCGAGCTTGCCGAGCACCTCGTCGAAGCGCTCGCGGTCCTCGGCGCGGTCGATCGCGTCGGCGCTCGTGCCGAGGATCGGGACGCCCGCGCGGGCCAGCGCCATCGCGATCTTCAGCGGCGTCTGACCGCCGTACTGCACGATGACCCCGATGGGCTTCTCGACCTCGACGATCGCCAGCACGTCCTCGAGCGTGAGCGGCTCGAAGTAGAGCCGGTCCGAGGTGTCGTAGTCCGTCGACACCGTCTCGGGGTTGCAGTTGACCATGATGGTCTCGAGGCCGAGCTCCTTCAGCGCGAAGCTCGCGTGCACGCAGCAGTAGTCGAACTCGATCCCCTGGCCGATGCGGTTCGGCCCGCCGCCGAGGATCATCACCTTCTTGCGGTCGGAAGGCGCCGCCTCGCTCGAGCGGCCCCAGGTCGAGTAGAGGTACGGCGTGCGCGCGACGAACTCGGCCGCGCACGTGTCGACCCGGGCGTAGACCGGTTCGATGCCGTGTCGCTTGCGCGCCGCCCGCACGTCGGCGGCCGCCGCACCGGTGAGCGCTGCGATGCGCGTGTCGGTGAAGCCGAGCGCCTTGGCCCGCGCGAAATCCGCCGCGTCCAGCGCACTCCCCTTCTTGGCCGCGAGGCGCAGCTCTTCCTCGATCAGCTCGCGCATCTGCACGAGGAACCACGGGTCGATCTTCGTCGCCTCGTGCAGCTCCTCGACGCTCGCGCCGAGCCGGAGGGCGTCGGCGAGGTACCACGCGCGCTCGGCGAGCGGCGTCCGCACGATGTCGAGGATCGCCTCGCGCAACTCCTCGCGCGTCGGGGCCGGCAGGTTCTCGCTCGGCCGCGCCGGGACCGCGACGTAGCCGGTGCCCGGCGTCGCCGTCCGCATCGCCTGCACCTCGAGCCCAAGAGCGCGGTAGTCGACGCGCTCGAGAAGCGAGACGAGTCCGTCGCGGCCGATCTCCAGGCTCCGCGCGGCCTTCTGGAAGGCCTGCTTGAACGTCTTGCCGATGGCCATCGCCTCGCCGACCGACTTCATCTGCGTGGTCAGGCGCGGGTCCGAGCCGCGGAACTTCTCGAAGGCGAAGCGCGGCCACTTCACGACCACGTAGTCGATCGTCGGCTCGAAGGCGGCGCTCGTGCCGGTGATGTCGTTCGTGAGCTCGTCGAGTCGGTAGCCGACCGCGAGCTTCGCGGCGATCTTCGCGATGGGGTAGCCCGTCGCCTTGCTCGCGAGCGCCGAGCTGCGCGACACGCGCGGGTTCATCTCGATCACGATCACCCGGCCGTCGGCGGGGTTCACCGCGAACTGGATGTTCGATCCGCCGGTCTCGACGCCGATCTCGGAGATGATGCGCTTGGCCGCGTCGCGGAGGCGCTGGTACTCCTTGTCGGTGAGCGTCATCGCCGGGGCGACGGTGATCGAGTCGCCGGTGTGCACGCCCATCGGGTCGAAGTTCTCGATGCTGCAGACGACGATGAAGTTGTCCGCAGGGTCCCGGATGACCTCGAGCTCGAACTCCTTCCAGCCGAGCACGCTCTCCTCGACGAGGCACTCGTGGGTCGGACTCTGGGAGAACGCCCAGCGGATCGCCGCGTCGAACTCCTCCTTGTTGTAGGCGATGCCGCCGCCGGTGCCGCCCATCGTGAACGAGGGTCGGAGGATGATCGGAAAGCCGATCTCCTTCACCGCCTCGTCGGCCTGCTCGAGGGTCTTCACCGTGCGCGCCTTGCACACGCCGAGGCCGAGCTTCTCCATCGCTTGCTTGAAGAGTTCGCGGTCCTCCGCCTTGCGGATCGCGGCCACGTTCGCGCCGAGCAGCTCGACGCCGTGCCGCTCGAGCGCGCCGGAGTCGTGCAGCGCGAGCGCGAGGTTCAGCGCGGTCTGCCCTCCGAGGGTCGGCAAGAGCGCGTCCGGTTTCTCGCGCACGATGATCGCCTCGAGGATCTCGGGCGTGAGCGGCTCGACGTAGGTCCGGTCGGCGAACTCCGGATCGGTCATGATCGTCGCGGGGTTCGAGTTGACGAGGACGACCTCGTAGCCCTCTTGCTTGAGCGCCTTCGCGCCCTGCGTCCCGGAGTAGTCGAACTCGCACGCCTGTCCGATGACGATCGGCCCCGAGCCGACCAGGAGGATCTTCTTGAGGTCGTTGCGGCGCGGCATCGGGGCGGCGGGTTACTCCGGCGGACCGACCGTCGCAAGAGCTTCCCGCAGCGCACGAACGAGCGCGCGTCCACGCTCTCCTCGGCCCACGAGGCGGGCGCTCCTCGGCGCTGCGCCGAGACGCACGAGGAGCGAACCGGAAGCCGGGCTCCTCTCCACTTGCTCCCGGAACCGCTCGCCCCACTCGACACAGAGGATCGCATCGTCGAGTTCCCCGAGCCCGAGCTCGGCCGCCTCGGCCGGCGTGCTGAGCCGATAGAGATCCGCGTGCACGAGCGTCACGCCCCGGGGCAGCGGATGCTCGTGCACCAGGGCGAACGTCGGACTCTGGATGGGCGAGGCCGCCGGAACGCCCAGACGGCGCGCCACGGCGCGCACCAGGAAGGTCTTTCCTGCGCCGAGCGCGCCCTCGAGCAGCACGACGTCGCCGGCCCGCAGCACGTCCCCGAGCGCCCCGCCGAGTCGCCGCGTCGCGCGACGGTTCGGCAGGGCCAGCTCGAAGGTGTCCTCCACGCCCGCGGCGGGCACGAAGGCTCAGGACACCGGGATCTGGATCCCGAGCAGCTTCCGCAGGCGGAAGTACTCGTCCGACACGGAGAAGAGGATGAGGTCCTTGATCTTCTCCTTGGGCGGCAGGTCCACGGCGCTCGTGGCGCCGAGCGTCTGGATCATGCCCGCGGCGGTCGGCAGGTCGTTGCAGATGAGCAGACCCGCGCGGCACGCGGTGAGCTCGACGAGCTGCAGCCAGCGCTTGATGTCGGTCCGTGCGCCGGCGGCGAGGAACCTGCGGCCCAGCGTGCCGAGGGCGTCGATCTGCGCAGGCTGGAGCTTCTCGCGGAGCTGCAGCGCGACCGGGTCGATGGCCGGGTCGGCGGGCACGAGGTTCGCGATCCGAAGGCCCGCCATGAGGAAGGTCTTCAGCTCGGTGTTCGAAGGCGAGAGCGTGCGGATGTAGTGCTCACCGCGGTAGTCGGAGAGGTGCCGCGCGCAGATGAACATCAAGTCGAGCGGCTGAAAACCGCTGAGGAGGGTCGCTCCGGAGAGCGAAGCCAGCGGCCAGACCGGCATGTGGGTGAGACCGCCCTGCACGTCCGTCCGGAGGAAGAGCCGCGGCGTCGGCATCCCGAGCACCTGCGCCACGAAGCCGAAGGTGCGGGGCAGCGTGCCGGTGTGCGTCGCCGGATCGACCGCGTACTTCGGCGCGAGCCCCGCGTCGCGATCCTGCTTGCCGCGGAGCGACAGCAGCGCGGGCCAGAGCTGCTCGAAGATCTTCGAGACGACGAGGTCCTGCTCGGGGTGCGTGAGGTCCTTCAGCCAGCGCTCGTTGTCGAGGCGGGACGCGGGCCGGATCGGTCCCTTCTGCCGGTACTGCTCGAAGTACTGGACCTGCTCGTTGTCGGCACGCTGCAGGTACGTGAGCGTGGAGGCCAGGCACCACGCCTTGTCGTACGAGCGCGCGTCGAAATACAGCTTGTACAGCGCCTGGTAGCTGTCGACGCGGTAGGGGTCCTGCTTGAGCAGCCACTGGTGCTCGGCGATCGCCTCGTCGGTCTTGCCGGGCATCGCCGAGTAGAGCTCGGCGAGGATCAGGTGCTGCTTCTCGTTGTCCGGCTTCAGCGTCGCCGCGATCTTGAAGGCCTCGACCGCACTGTCGGGCTGCTTGAGGCGGTCCCGGTAGATGAGACCCAGCGTCTCCCAGAGCGAGAACTCGAGGTCGGTGTTCCCCTTCCCCGACACGCGGTGAAGCATCTTGCGGTACGCGCGCTCGAGCGGCTTCCAGTCCTTGCGCGTGGTGTAGATCTTGTTGATCGCCTCGAAGGCCTTGAGCTGCGAGGGGTCGTAGTCGAGCGCCTTGCCGAAGTACTCGATGGAGCGGTCCGCGTCCTTCACCTCGTCGCGGAGGATGACCGCGACGGTGTAGGCGTACTTCGAGCGCTGGGCCTTCTTCGTCTCCTCGGAGACGTCCATGTCGTCGAGGAGGGAGGCGACGCGATCGATGATGTCGATCGCCTGGTCCCACTGCTTCGTGCTCTGGTAGAGCCCGAGCAGCTTGTGCAGCATCTTGTGGCTCTTGGGCCGCAGATCGAGGGCCGCCGCGTAGTGCTCGATGGCCTTCGTCGCGTTCTTCGCCTTCTCCTGCCAGAGATCGCCGATCGCCTCGAGCATCGCGTAGCGCTCGTCGCCCGAGAGCTGCTCGAGGATCTGCTTCTTGAAGTGGATGACCTGCTCCCACTCCCCGGAGCCCTCGTAGAGGGAGACCACGGCCTCGAGGGTCGGCCGGTGACCGGCGTCCTCCTCGAGGGCCTTGTCGAACATGTTGAGCGCCTTGCGGCGGTCTCCCTGCTCGCGCTTGACGACGCCGAGCTTGTAGAAGACGTCGACGAGCTCGTCGGACTGCACCGCGTCGCGGTGGTGAACGAGCACGAGCTGGAAGTGCTTGAAGGCCTGATCCCAACTCTTCGCCGCGTAGTACGCGTTGGAGAGCGCGAGGAGGGTCGGCAGGTGCTGCGGGTCGAGCTGATGGGCCTTGTTGAGCGCCCGCACCGCCGCGTCGGTGTCGCCGACCTTCGTGGCGGCCTGACCGAGCATGAACGCGAGATGCTGCTGCTGCGCGGCCTCGCGCTTGCCCGACCGCTTGACGAGCATGTCGAAGAACGGCAGCGCCTCCTCCCAGCGCTCCTGCTTCGCGTACTCCTCCGCCAGGGGCAGGGCCGCCTCTTCGTTGTCCTGGTCCTGGCGGAAGGCCGCCTCGAAGACCTCGATCGCGCGCTCGTGCTCCTCGAGCGGGCCCTCGTACAGCTTGCCGAGCTCGACGAGCAGGCGGGCCACCAGGCGCGGCTGCTGCTGGTACTGCGACTCCTGCTCGAGGCACTTCGCCGCCGCGAGCCAGTCGCCGGCGTCGAGGTGGATCTTCCGCATCGCCTCGAGCGAGGGCAGGTGCCCCGGCTCCACGTCGAGCGCGGCCTGGTACTGATCGACGGCCGACGCGCGATCTCCGAGCTTCTCGTCGAGGAGCTTGCCCATCCGGAAGCGGAGATCGACCACCTGCTGCGGATCGGTGAGGAGGCGGCTGAGGACGCCCATCGAGTCCAGCGCCTGACTGTGATCGCCGCGCTTGTCGTAGATCCGCGCCAGGGCGTCGTGGGCCGTGGCGTTGTCGCCGTGGATCGAGAGGACGTCGAGGTACGCGTCCACGGCGCGATCGAGGTCGTTCAGCTCGACGTGCCGGACGTTGCCGATGTCGCAGAGGAGGTGCTGCTTCTCGGTGCGGTCCGGCGTCGCGCTGACGTGCCGCTCGTAGGTCTCGATGAGCTTCTCCCAGCGCTGCATCTGCCGGTAGATGCGCTCGAGTCCGCGCAGGGCGTTCACGTTCGACGGGTCGATCTCGAGCACCTGCTCGAGGCGCTCGGAAGCCTTCTCGGGCTTGACGAACTCCTCCTCCCACATCGAGGCCACGCGGAGCAGGGTGGCGATGCGCTCCTTCTCGGTCGCGACGACGTCGTACTGTCGCTCGAGGATCTGGAGCAGGTCGGCCCAGCGCTCGCGCTGCGAGTAGAGCCGCTCGAGGCCCTTCATCGCGCGGAGGTTGCTGCCGTCGGCGTCGAGCACCTGCTGGTAGGTCGCGATCGCCTCGTCGACGTTGCCGATCCGATCCTCGTAGGCCTCGGCGATCTGCAGCTTCGCGGTGAGCACCTCGGCCGGGTTCTCGAGCGCATCGGCCTTGCGCCGCAGCACGCCGAGCAGCTCGTTCCATTCGCCCGATGCGCGGTAGACCCGCTCGAGCGCCTCGAGCCCACCGATGTGCTTCGGGTCGGTCTCGAGGGCCTGCCGGTAGTACGTGCGGGCCTGCTCCCGCTGGTTCAGGTGCTGCTCGCAGAGCTCACCCAGCTGGACGTAGACGCTCGCCTTCTCGCTGGGCTCGGCGAGGATGTCGACGAGGCGGCCGAGGACCTGACCGAGCGTCTGCCACTGGCTCGTCGAGCGGTACAGGTCCGCCATCTGGCGCATCGCCGGCACGTTCGCGGGATCGAGCCCGAGGATCTGCTGGTAGTACGGGATCGCGTACTCCGGGTGACCGAGCTGCGTGCCGTACCAGCGGGCGCAGCTCAGGCAGATCGCGATCTTGGTCTTCGTGTCGGCGACCTGCTTCAGCGCCGTGTTGGCGATGGCGAGGAGCTCGTTCCACTTCTGGGTGAGCCCGGCCATCCGCTCGAGCTCTTCCGCCGTCTTGGGATCGGTGTAGTCCTCCTCCCACGCGATCTGCAAGGCACCGAACGCCTGCTCCTTGTCGTCGAGGTGCTTCTCCTGGACGTTCGCGACCTTGCGCAGGAGCGCCACGCGACCCGCCGACGAGTCGGTGTTCTCGACCCGGGTCAGGTAGAGCTCGACGAGGTCCTCCCAGCGCTCGGCAGCGCGATGCAGGCGCTCGAGCTCGGGGAAGGCCTCTTCGTGGCGCGGGTCGAGGGCAAGGATGCGCTGCAAGGCGCTCGTCCCCCGATCTGCGTCCTCGGCCCTCTCCGCCCACATGCGGGCGATGTTCGAGAGCACGACGATCTTGTCCTCGGGCGCATCGAGCGCGTCCTGGCGGCGCTCCATCACCTCGATGGTCTCGACCCACTCGGACTCGGCAGCGTGGAGCCGCTCGAGCGCGTCCATCGCGGCGAAGTTCTTCGCGTTCAGGTCGAGGGCCCGCCCGTAGGCGTCGATCGCGTCGCGCGGCTGACCGCGGCTCGTCTCGTAGAGCTCGCCGAGCTGCACGTAGCAAGTCTCGATGAGCGACTCGTCGAGCGTCGCCGTGCCGACCTCGATGACCCGGTGCAGCGCATCGATGAGGTCCTGTGCATCCGCGCTCGCGGCGACACCGCCCGCGGCGTCGAAGGCGTTGCGGTGGATGTCGACGAGCGCGAAGAGCGCGTCGGTCGAGGTCGGATCGATGTCGAGGACGCGCTGCCAGTTCTCGAGCGCGGCGCGCTCGCTCTTCAGCTTCACGTAGGAGACGCGCGCGAGGTCCGAGAGCACCTGGATCCGCGTCTCGTCCTCGACGACGATCGCCGACTCACGGTCGAGCACGTCGGCCAGCGCCGTCCAGTCCTCGCCGCGCGCGTAGAGCTCTCCGAGGGCGTTGAGCGCCTCGGCGTCCTCGCCGCGCAGATCGAGCACCTGCCGCCAGAGCGTGATGGCCCGCGCATCGTCACCGAGGTGATCGGCGGCCACGCGGGCGATCTTGGCGAGCACGTCGGAGCGTCCGCTGTCGCCCATGGCGATGGCGAGCTCGCGCTCGAAGGTCGCCGAGAGCGCCGGCCAGTCCTGCTTCTCGACGTAGATGTTCGCGAGCGCCTGGATCGAGCCCTCGTGCTCGCCGTCGTGCTGTTCGAGCACGACGCGGTAGACGCCGACCGCCTCGTCGATGCGCCCAAGATCGTTCTCGAGCACCTGCGCGCGCCGGAAGAGCAACTCGACCTTGTCGCGCGCCTCGCTCGCCGCGCTCGCGCGCCGCGCGAGGACCTCCTGCAGCGCCTCGCTCGCGCCGTTCTCCGAGTAGATCCGGTCGAGGTGCTCGAGGGCCTCGCCGTCGCTCGGATCGCTCGCGAGGACGAAGAGGTGGGCCTCGACTGCCCGCGCGACATCGCCCAGTTCCTCCTCGTAGATGCGAGCGAGACGGCGACCGACCACGAGCTTGCCCGCCGCGTCGAGCGGCGCCTCGAGGACCGTGGCGAGGGTGTCCGCGAGCTGCTCCCAGTTCTGGAGCGCCGCGGCGAGCCGCTCGGTCTCCCCGACCGAGCGCTCGTCGAGCGGACTCTCGAGCAAGGCGCGCTGATGCCACTCGAACGCGAGCTGCGGCTCGGCGGCACGGTCCTCGGCGATCTCGGTGATCCGATGGATCATCGCAAGGCGGGCCGCCGCGTCGGCGGTGTTCGCGAGCTGAACCTCGCTGACGCCGATCAGCCGCTCCCAATTCTCGCTCATCCGGTAGAGCGGCTCGAGCACCTCGCCGATGACGAGGGGCTGCACGCCCGAGGCGAAGAGCTGCTCGAGCGCTCCGAGCGCAGGGGCGTGCTCCGGGGCCGCGGCGAGGATCTCCTTGTACTGCTGGATGGCGAGGTCGACCTGGCCGAGGTGGTTCTCGTGGACCTGGCCGAGGCGGAACTGGAAGTCGAGCGTCTCCTCGGGACTCGGAGCGTTCTGCGCTTCCTTCTCGAGGATGCGGACGAGGTCGCTCCAGCGCTCGGTGGCCGCGTAGAGGCGGTCGAGGCTCTCGATGGCCTGCGGCTGCGTGTCGTCGGCGCCGAGCACCCGGACGTAGCGGGCGATGGCGCTCTCGACGTCTCCGACCTGCACCTCGTAGAGCTGCGCGGTGCGGAGGCCGAGCTCGACGAGCCGGTCGGGGTTCTCGCCGAGCTTGTCGAGCTCCGCGTCGTAGAGCTTGACCACCTCGCCGAACGCGTTGAGCTCGCCGGCGAGACGCTCGACCTGGCCGAGCGACTCCTCGTTCGCCGGGTCGATCGGCACCGCGCGCGCGTAGGCGTCGAACGCCGGTCGAAGCGCCTCGAGCTGCGTCTCGTGCAGCTGGGCGATCCGATGCAGGAGCTCCACCTTGCGGATCGGATCCTCCTCGGCAGCGACCTGCACCTCGAGGACCGCGGTGAGCTTGGCGAAGTCACCGAACTGCTCGTAGATGGGCTCGAGGGTGGTGGCCGCGCGGACGGCTTCCTTGCCCGCACGAATCATCGCCTCGAGGGCCTCGAGGGTGGGCTGGTGGTCGGGGGCCGCGTCGAGGATGCCCGCGTACCCGTCGACCGCCTTGGCTGCGTCCGCGAGCTTATGGTCGTGGAGCTGCGCGGTGCGGAAGCGGTACGAGACGACCTCGGCGGGGTCCCCCGCGAGCTCGGCCTCGCGCTCGAGGATCTCGAGCAGCGCCGGCCAGCTCTCGGCGGCGGTGTAGAGCGCGTCGAGCCGCTGGATCGCGGTGAGCTCGTCGGGATCGATCTCGAGGATGCGCTGGTAGGTGTCGATCGCCTTCGCAGCGTCACCGAGCTCGCGCTCGTAGACCGCGCCGACCTCGAGGTAGAGGCGCTTCTTCTCGTCGATGTCGGCGACGACGTCGGCCTTCTTCGTGTAGACCTCGAGGAGCTCGGTCCACTTCTCGAGCGCGAGGTTGAGCTCGATCAGCTTGTCGAGCGCCTGCAGGTCCTCGGGGTCGACCGCGAGGACCTGATGATAGACGCCGATCGCGTCGGCGGGACGCTGCAGCAACTCCTCGTAGATCGAAGCGGCGCGGAACAGGTGCTCCTTCCGCTCGTCGTCGAGGTCGAGCATCTTCGACTTGGTGAGGAGGATCTGCGCGAGCAGATCCCATTGCTCGCTCTGCTGGTACAGACGCTCGAGCGCGGCGGCCGCGCCGAGGTGGCTCGGATCGACGGCGAGGACCCGCTGGTAGTGGGCGATCGCGACGGCGCCCTCGTCGAGGGCTTCCTCGCGGATCTCGGCCGCCCTCACCAGGAGCGACGTGGCGAGGGACGTGTCGGGCGCCTCGTCTCCCGCGGGCGCGAGGGCCTGGATCAAGGCCTCCGAGCGCTCCTCGTAGACGCGCGCGAGGCCCTGCGCGTCGCCGGTCGCTGCGGCGAGCCGCTCGAGCCGTTCGATCGTCCCGCCGTTGCCCGGATCCTCGGCGAGCGCACGCGCCGTCGCGCCGAAGGCGCTGGGCGCATCGTCGAGCGCGACCTCGTGGATCTCGGCGATGCGCAGCAGCAGCTCGACCCGCTGCTCGGGCGCGCTGGCGTGCTGGGTCTGGATCTCGAGGACGCCGATGAGCTTCGCGAACTCGTTCGCGTTCTGGTACAGCGGCTCGAGGATCGCGGTGACGACGGGCTGGTGGGCGGGCACCGCGAGCAGCCGCTCGAGCGCCCCGAGCGATGCCTCGTTGCTGGGCTCGCGATCGAGGATCTCGCGATGGATCTCGATCGCCGCCTCGACGCCCCCCATCCGCGTCTCGCGCAGGGTCGCGAGGCGGAGCTGCAGCGCCGTCTGCTCCTCGGCCTCGCCCGCGAGCGTGAGCTGCCGGCCGATGTTGTCGGCGAGGTCGGTCCAGCGCTCCTGCTTCTCGAAGAGGCGGTCCAGCGAGGAGAGGCCGACCTGACTGGTCGGATCGAGCTCGAGGATCTCCTTGTAGACCGCGATCGCCTGGTCCGGCTCCGAGAGCACGTCCTCGTGGATCTGCGCGACCTGCGCGAGAAGCTCCTCTTGCTGCGCTCCGTCTTGCGCGAGTTCGCTCTTCTTGCGGAGCACGCCGATCAGGTCGCGGTAACGCTCGGTGCGCCGGTAGAGCGCGTCGAGCGCGTCGAGCACCTCGGCGTCGCCCGGCTCCTGCGCGAGCACCTGACCGTAGGCGGCGACCGCCGCGTCGACGTCCGAACGTCGCGCCTCGTGCAGGCCGGCGGCGCGCATCCACAGCGCGCGGGCCAGCGGCGGATCCTCGGCGGCCGAGGCCTGCCCTTCGACGAGCTTGACGAGATCGTCCCACCAGTTCTTCGCGGTCGCGATCTCCTCGAGCTGCCCGAGGGTCGCCTCGTGCTCCGGAGCGACGGCGAAGGCGCGTCCGAAGGCGTCGAACGCGCGGCGCAGATCGCCGATCTGCGCCCCCGCGGTCTCGCCGATCTTCGTGAGGAGCTCCCGCTTTCGCTCGGGCTCATCGGCGCCCGCCGCGAGCACCTCGAGCGCCCGCACGAGCGACTCCCAGTCGCTGCGGCCCTCGTAGAGAGGCTCGAGGATCTGCGCCGCGGCGACGCCGAGCTTCGCGTCCCCGAGGAAAGCCTCGAGGGCCAGGCGCGCGCCCTCGTGCTCGGGAACGAGCGTGACGACCTCGCGGTAGAGCTCGAGCGCGCGCTCCTTGTCGTTCAGGTGCTGATCGAGGACGCGCGCAAGGCGGAACTTGAGCGCAGCGAGCTCCTCGGTGGACTCGGGCCCGAGATCGATGCGGCGCTCGAGGGTCTCGGCGAGGTCGCCGAAGCGCCCTTCGCGCTCGAAGAGTTCGTCGAGCGCCCGGTACGCCTCGGTCTCCCCATCGCCCCACTCGGCGAGGATCGAGCGGTAGGCCTCGATCGCGCGCGCTGCGTCGGCCAGCTCGTTCTGAAGGAGCGACGCGCGCCCGTAGGCCATGCGGCGGCGCGCATCCACGTCGCTCTCGAGGTCGATCCGACGCTCGTAGATGTCGAGGAGCTCGCTGTGCTTGCTCGTCTGCCGATAGAGGCGCTCGAGGGCCTCGACCGCGCCGCCGTGCTCGGGCCGGGCGTCGTACACCGCGCGGTACTGCGCGATGGCGTCCTCGATCCGCCCTACCCCGCTGAGCACGCCGCCGAGCTGGATGCGCAGGTCGAGCTCGGCGTCTTCATCGGTCGTGGCTTCGATGCCGGCCTGGTAGGCCGCGATGACCTGCGCCCAGCCGTCCACGGCCGGCGCGAGCCGCGCGACGTCCTCGCGCAGCACTTCGCGCATCGGATCGATGCGCAGGGCCTCGATGAAGCGCGCGAAGGCGAGGTCGGCCTTCTTCAGCTTCTCCTCGTAGAGCACGCCGGCTTCGCGGAGCAGCAGGATGCGCTCGTCGGCCTCGCCGCTCTCGGGGGAGAACGGCGCCTTGAGCCGGATCTCGTAGGCTGCGGCGAGCTTCTTGGCGTCCCCCGCGGCCTCGTAGATCGGGGTCAGGGCGACCGCCGCCTCGAGGTTCTCCGCGTCGAGCTCGAGCACCTTCTCGTAGGCGCGCGCGGCGCGGTCGTTCTTGTCCTGCCGCGCCCACAGGCGCGCGGTGCGGAAGTAGAGATCGACCTGCTCGTCCTTCGTCGCGTCCTTGTTGCCGGCCTCGCGCTCGAAGGTACGGATGAGTTCGTCGAACTTCCCGCCGCTGGCGTAGAACGCCTCGAGGTCGTCCCAGGACTTCAGCGCGACGTAGCGGCGCTTGAGCTGCTCCTGGGCGCGCTTGTCGTCCGGATCGAGCGCAAGCAACCGCTCGTAGGCGCTGACCGCGCCGCGGTCGTCGTTGAGCTTCTCGCCGTAGATCGTGCCGAGCTTGGCGAGGAGGGTCTTCTGCTCGTCGCCGGAGCCCGCGCGCTCGATCTGCTTCTCGAGCACCGAAGCGAGCGGCTGCCACTCGCGGGACCGCTCGTAGAGCCCGCTCAGGGCCGCGAGCGCGTCGGGCTGCTCGGCATCGTACCGCAGCACCTTCTGCCACAGATCGATGCAGATCTCGGGCTTGCGGAGCTTCTCGGTGGCGAGCTGCGCCATCTCGAGGAAGCGGGGCGCGCGATCGGACTCGTCGAGAAGCTCGGTCTCGCGCTCCATCGCGCGGACGAGCTTCTCCCAGTCGCGCCGCTTCTCGTACATCTCCTTGAGGTGGTGGAGCGCGGCCTGATCGTGCGGCTCGTGCTCGAGCACCGCCTCGAAGCACTTGATGGCCTCGGCCTGGTTCGACGACTTCTCGAGGTAGAGCGTGCCGGCCTGCGAGAGGAGCGCGACCTTGTCGTCCTTCGCGACGACGATCTCCGCCTTCTGCAGGATGCTCTTGATGACGTCCGACCAGCGCTTTTGCCCTTCGAACTTGGCGATCGCCTCGTCCAGATCCGACAGGCGCTTCTGCTCCTCGGCGGTCAGCTCACGCGTCACGTTCGACTCCACGTTCTCGGCTCCACCGGGCCTCCGCGGCCCGTTCGATGCGGTCGGTTTCGTTGGGGCGCGGGCGCGCCCGGTGTCGAGGCCCTCTCGCGCTTCTGCGTCGAGGATCAGGGACCGGTGAAATCAGCGATCCGGTCCTGCGCGGCCTTGATGTAGTGCGCGGGCGCGCTGCCGGCGGCGATCTCGAGGTAGCGCTGCAGGTAGCGGCGGGCCTCTTCGCGGTTGTCCTGAAGGCCGTAGGTCCAGCCGAGCGAGAAGAGCGCGTCGGCCATGGAGGGCTCGATCTCGAGCGCGGCCCGGAACTCGGTGACCGCCGAGTCGTAGTTCTGCTGCTGCTGGTAGACGGTCCCGAGCAGGTGGTGCAGGTCCGCCTCGTCGCTGGTGCCCTCGATGACGACCTCGAGGCCGCTCTGCAGGACCTGCACGGCCTCGCCGAGGTAGCCGAGGTCGGCGTAGAGGCGACCGAGCGCGCGGTAGGCCTCGATGAAGCGCGGCCCGTGGCGAATGGCCTCGGTGTACTGCTCGAGGGCGTGCTGCGGATCGTCCTGCCGCTCGAAGATCTGGCCGAGCTTGAAGTAGGCCTTGAAGAGGTTCGCATCGAGTTCGATCGCGCGCTCGAACTCGGCGCGGGCGTCGTCCCACTGCTCGAGCTCGATGAGCACGGTGCCGAGCTTCTCGTGGTAGCCCGCGGACTCGGGGTTGATCTCGAGCGCGTGGCGCAGATCGTCGCTCGCGGCGTCGTACTGCTGCATCTCCATGTGCACGATCGCGAGGTTCCAGTAGGCGACGTCGTTCGTGGGGTCGAGCGAGGTCGCGCTGCGGAGCGACTCGACGGCGTCGCTGTAGCGCTTCTGCGCGGCGTACACGACGCCCTCGTTCATCGCGTTGAGCGACTCGACGCGCGCGCGCGAACACTCGCCACCACCGAGAAACAGGAACAGGAGCACCCCGGTCACCAGGGTCTGGAGCGTCTTCTTCGACACGCTTTCCTCCGACGGCACACGGCCGGTCATGAACGGCGGCCGATACTATGCAAAGACCACCCTGCTCCACAACAGCGTTCTTCGCGTTCGCGGAACCCCGCCGGCCCCGCCTGCGAACCGTGGTGCCGGGGCGAGAGCGAGGGCGGCATGGCAGCGAGACTGCGCACGACGGAAACGACGAGCGCCGGGCGGTGGACCGTCCGGCGCTCGTCGGGGAGAAGTTGGCTCGGCAGGTCCCGCGGTCAGCGGGACCCGCCGGTCACGGCATCACTCGCCGCAGGTGGGGTTGATGCAGTGGTTGTACGGGTCGGAGGCGTTCATGCCCGGCGGCACGCGGGCCATGTCCCCGCCGACGACCTCGAGCACCGTGCGGGTGTCGCAGACGTAGCTGAGCAGGCCGGCGCGGGCGCAGACCGCGTCGCTGTCGCACTGCACGCCGCAGGTGCGGGTGACCGCGTCGCAGGCGAAGTCGAGGTCGGGGACCATGCTCGGCACGATCCCGCCCGGGCAGATGTCCGAGGCCGCGCCCGGATCGCAGAAGGTGCCGAGCTGCGCGCCACCGGTGCCCGACTCGGGCAGGATGGCCTGGGCGCAGTTGAGGCGGACCTCGGCGCCCGTGGGCGGCATGAGCAGCGAGAACGCGATGCGCTGCGCCGTCTCATTGCTCGAGCAGGTGTCGATGACCGTCGGGCTGGTGTTGTCGTACCACCAGCCACGCGCCGAGCCGGCCGCGCCGTCCGTCGGCGTGACCTGCGGGACGCGGCAGAGCTCGCGGACGACGGTGCTTCCGTCGGCGCGCTCGACCGACTCGGTGCCGACGAACTCGAGCGCCTGGCCGTCGCAGGTCGTGTTCTCGACCGGGATGGTCGAGGTCGGGGCGGGGAGCAGCTCGAAGACGTCGCAGCCGACCGTTCCGTCGGCGGCCTGGTTGAGGGCGCGGGGAAGGCACGCGCCGGAGAGCGCATCGGCGATCTTCTGGATGATGACGTCGATGGCGGGGCCGAAGCTCGAGGCGCAGATCGACTGCACGGTCGTCGAGGCGCCGCGGTCGCGGAGGCCGGCCGCGACCGACAAGATGCGGCGCGGGGGATAGGCGGTGCCGTTCGCCGTGTCACACGAGGGGAGCAGGCGCATGGGCGGATCCATCGCCGGATCCTCGGTCTCGGCCATGCGCGGGTCGGCGAGCATCGCCTCGTAGGTCGCGCCGGAGGTCGCGAGGTCCGGCGGGATGCCGACGATCGGGGCGTAGATCAGCAGGCCCGCGTTCTCGCGGAGCTGGATGAAGCCGTCGACGTAGCGCTGCGGCGAGTAGAGGACGTCCGGGAACCGCGAGCAGCGCAGGTTCAGGGGATTGCCGAGGTAGAACGGATCCATCGGATAGAAGATGGAGTAGTCCGGCACCGAGCAGTCTTCCTCGTCGGTGAGGAGGATGATGGCGAGCGCCGAGTCGGGGCGGAGGAAGCCGTCGTTCATCCCGTCGCCGTGCCCGAAGGTCCCGCCGAAGAAGACCGGCGGGGAGTAGAACGACGCGACGTTCGCGTTGGGCGCGGCGGGAGAGAGCGCCTTGAGCGTGACCTCGAGCTGCTGCTCGAAGCCGCAGCCGCCGGTGCCCAGGTCGGCCACGCAGCCGATGTCGGTCGCGAAGGAGGCCGGGTCATCGGTCATCGAGACGAACTCGAAGACGCGCCGCGGGTAGTTGGCCATGCAGCCTGCGCCGCTGCTCGTCGACACGTTCCGCATGATGCCGTCGTCGCCGAGGCCCGGGTCGCAGCTCGGCACGACCTCGCCCGCGGGCACGTTTCCGGCGCCGAGGTCGCTCGTGATGATGCCGACGTGCATCGAGCGGACGGGCGTGAAGTCACGGGTGCCGTCGGCGTCCCGATCGCCCGAGGTCAACACGTTGATGATGCGCGGGATCTCGGCGCGGAGCAGTGCCTGCTCCTGGCTCATCGAGTTCGAGTTGTCGACCATGATGAGCATGTCGACGGTGTCGACGTTCTCGATGGAGATCCGGCGCCCGACGTTCGACGTCGTGCACGGATTCACCGGCCGGAGCTGGCGCTCGAAGCAGCCGTAGCCGAAGAGCGCGACGGCGGTGAGGAGAAGAGCAGTCCTCGCGTGGGTGGGCTTCATCGCAGAAAGCATTCGGTCCTCTCTCGGGGGGTCCACGCCCGGACGCCATGGCGGCCGCGACGGGGAACCCGTTCGGTCGGGGGGAAGGTACCGGAGTGAGTCGTTCCGGATCAACCGCTTTTCCATCCCGCCTGCATCGACCCTTCTCGATTGGCATATGACCTCATATGGGGACATCGGCGGGAAGGGATGCGGAACCGCGGCCCGCCGACTACATCCGCCGGGTGCACGAGCTCGACGCCGATTCCCTCCTCGAGCCGCGCGGGCCGCTGCGGTTCGGGGTGACCGTCTCGGACCGCTGGAACATCGGCGCGGCGCCGAACGGCGGATACCTCGCCCACCTCCTGCTCGGCGCCGCCGCCCGCTGTGTCCCGCAGCCCGACCCGTTTTCGGTCACCACGCACTACCTCGGGGTCGCCGCCCCGGGGCCGGCGGAGGTGCTCGTCGAGGTCGTGCGGCGCGGACGGGGGCACGCGACGGTGCAGACGCGGCTCGTGCAGGGCGATCGTGAGATGGCGCGGCAGCTCGCGGTGCTCGGCGATCTCGGCGCGGTCAGCGGTCCCACCGAGGTCACGGCCCAGCCTCCCCGGCTGCCGCCGGAGCGGGAGTGCGAGCGCGGCCGGCACGGTCCGACCGCACACCTCGCCATCGCCGATCGGCTCGTGGTGTCCATGGCCCCGGGCGCGGTCTCGTGGATGCCCGGACCGGACGGCGCGCCGCGGACCCACAGCGACCGGGCCGAGCTGAGCGGCTACGTCCGCCTCGCCGACGGCCGCGAGCCCGATGCACGCAGCTTGATCTTCTTCGCGGACGCGCTTCCCCCGCCGGTGCTCAACCTGCGGGCCGTGCAGACGCCGTGGGTGCCGACGCTCGAGCAAACCGTGCACGTGCGGGCGAGACCAGCGCCGGGAGCCCTGCGCTTCGTGTTCCGCACCCGCGCGCTGATCGACGGCTACCTGGAGGAGGACGGGGAGCTCTGGGATGCCCGCGATCGGCTGGTGGCGATGTCGCGGCAGCTGGCCCGGGTGCATCGCGCCTGAAGCGCTGGCGGCCTCGGGCGCTTCGCCCAAGATGACGCGCGATGACCTTCCACACCCGGATCCGGGTCCGCTTCGGCGACGAGGACCACGCCCGCATCGTCTACTTCCCCCGCTTCTTCCACTTCTTCCACGTGGCCTTCGAGGACTTCTTCGAGGCGGAGATCGAGCCCTATCGGGCGAGCCTGGAGGCGTCCGTGGGTTGGCCGGCGGTGCACGCGGAGGCGGACTTCCTGTCGCAGGTGCGCTTCGGCGACGTGCTCGAGATCGGGGTCGCCGTCGAGAAGGTCGGCACGAGCTCGGCTACGTTTCTCTACGAGGGACGCAAGGTCGGCGGCGGGGACGCACCGGCGGTGCGGGGCAAGATCGTGGTGGCCTGCATCGACATGGCGACGATGCGCAGCCAGCCGATCCCCGAGCGCTACCGTGCGGTCTTCGAGAAGCACCGCGCGGGCTGAAGGCGGCTCAGCCGCCGAGGCTCGCGCTCGCGCTGAACGAGACCGAGACCTCGACCGAGACCGAGACGCTGGCCGATGCCTCGGCGACCGCCCCCGCGGCCGCTGTCGCGCAGGCCGCGGCGCCGATGCTCACCGTCGCGGCGGCGCTGGGGATCTCCGGCGCGACGCGGACGATCTCCGCGCCTGCGGCCCGGAGGCGCTGCACCCGCTCGCGGATCGCGAGGACGGCGTCGACACCGTCGCGGATCGCCGCCTGAACCTGAGCGAGCCGCGCCTGGCTCGCGGCGTCGAGGCCACCCTCGATGGCGACGTTCGTCTCACCGGGCGTGCAGCGCGCCGAGGCCTCGACGCGCGCATCGCACGCAGCGCGGCAGCGGGCGCTCGCCGTCGGGCGACGGATGCGGCCCGTGCAATAGGGCTCGCGGTACGCGATCGAGCAGCCACCGCGGCACTCCCCCGAACAGGTCGCGCTCGCCTCGACGACGCAGCGGCCGGTGCAGGTTCCGTCGCATGCGCCCGCGCAGGAGCCATCCGGTCCGCGCGCCGCGCAGGTGCCAGCGCAGGAGCCCTCACAGGTACCGGAGCAGCTTCCGCTCACGTCGACGGCGCAGCGGCCGCTGCACTCGGCGTCGCAGTAGCCGCGGAGCTCGCCGCCCTCGCAGGTGATCTCCACCGAGCCGGGATCGACGGTCGCTTCGCACTCGGCCATGCAGCCGGCGTAGGCGTCGACCGAGACCTCGCAGTGCGGCGGCCGGGCATCGACGGTCAGCGTGTAGCTCGAGCGAAGCGAAGCGATGGCGGCGCGGAGCTCGACCTCGACCCGTCCGCACACGTCGCGCGCGCCGCTCGCGCCGGAGCCCGCGAGGTCGGCCTCGGCCATGCCGAGGGCGCGGCCGCTGCGCTGGCAGGCCGCGAGCAGGTCGGCCTCGATCCCCATCGCCGCATCGTGGAACGCGTTCGTCGCGGCGAAGAAGGCCTCGAGCTTGGCGGCCGCGTTGGACGCGCCGAAGTCCCCGCTGCAGACAGACATGCCGTCGCCGCTGGTGGTGCGCCCTCCGCGGCGCACCGCCGGGCAGCCGGAGAGCAGAAGCGGGACGAGGACGAGCGAGACGAGGGCGGCGCGGATCATGGGCGGACGATAGAGGGTCGGGGGCCCGGCTGTCGAGCTACGCCCCAGCGGGCCGTGGACGCAGAGGCCGCGCGGCCCTACGCCCGCTCGGATGGACGAGCCGCTGTTCTTCCCGACGCGGGCACACGTGCTGGTGTGCACCGGGCCGCGTTGCAGCCGTGCCGGGAGCCGGAGCGTCGTCGCGAGCGCGACCGCCGAGCTCGAGCGCCGGCGCCTCGCCTACTACAAGACCGGCGGGTCGGTGCGCCTCAGCGAGGCGAGCTGCCTCGGGGCCTGCGCGCACGGACCCACGGTGGTGGCCTACCACGGCGAGTCGAGCGGCACGCTCGCCGAAGTCTGGTACGTCGGGATGGACAGCGCGCGCGTCGTCGAGCTCGCCGAGGCACTGCACCATGGCGGGCCGCCGCCGAGCACGAACCGCTTCGGTCCACGCTGACCGCGGGGAAGGCGAAGGGTGCGGCGGGGATCACGACCGCGAGCCCGCGACGGAGGGCGAGGTGCGCGCGGCTCAGGCGCGCCGGCAGCGAAGCCGCGTTCGGGCCGGCCCACGCGGGGCGAAGAATGAGCCGCCGTTCAGCCGAAGGCGCGGTCGAGGTCCTCGCGGAGGTCCTCGGCGTCCTCGATGCCGATCGAGAGGCGCAGCATCCCCTCCCCGATGCCGGCGGACCGGCGGGCTTCGGGGGTCATCGACGATGCCGTCGTCGAGGCAGGGTGGGTCGCGAGCGAGCGGACGTCACCGAGCGAGACGGCGCGGGAGAAGACCTCGAGCCGGTCGTAGGCGGACTTGCCCGCGGGCAGGCCCCCTCTCAGCTCGACGGCGATCATCGCGCCGAAGCCGCGCTGCATCTGGCGCGCCGCGACGGCGTGTCCGGGGTGCTCGGGCAGCCCCGGGTAGTGGACCCGCTCGACGCGGGGATCGCCCGCCATCCAGCGCGCCAGCCCGAGCGCGGAGGCGCTCGCCTGCGCCTGCCGCAGAAACAGCGTCCGCGCGCCGCGGGCGACGAGCATGGCCACGAGCGGCGACATCACCGCGCCCTCCATGCGCACGGCCTCGTCGCGGGCCTTGGCGATGAGGGCGCGCGAGCCCGCGAGGACGCCGCCGATCGTGTCGCCGTGACCGCTGATCGCCTTCGTCGCCGAGTGCACCACGAGGTCGGCCCCGAGCGCGAGCGGCTGTTGATGGAAGGGCGTGCCGAACGTCGAGTCCACCACCACGATCGCCGAGGCCGCGTGCGCGAGCGCGGCGATGGCCGCGACGTCGGAGACTGCGAGCACCGGGTTCGCCGGGGTCTCGAGGTAGACGACCTTCGTACGGTCGTCGATCGCCGCAGCGACCGCAGCGAGGTCGGTGGCATCGACGAACGTGGTCTCGATGCCGAAGCGCGGCCACCTCTCGCGGGCGAGGCGCGAGGTCTCGGCGTAGAGCGAGCGGGGCACGAGCACCCGGTCCCCACTCTTCACGAAGCTCTCGACGCTCGCAGCGACCGCCGCCATGCCGCTCGCGAGCGCGAGGGCGTCCTCGGCCCCCTCGAGCACCGCGAGCTTCTCCTCGAGCGCACGGACGGTGGGGTTCTCCCAGCGCCCGTAGATGAGTCCGGGGCCCTCCTTGCGGAACCGCGCCGCGGCGTCGTCTGCCGATGGGAACGCGAACGCGCTCGAGAGCACGATCGGCGGCTCCATCGCGCCGGTCGCGGGATCGGGGCGCTCTCCGCCGTGGATCGCGAGGGTGGCGGGGCGCAGCGCACGTCGGGTCATGCGCGGGGCTTAGCAGGCCCTCGGCTCAGGCGGGATCGCGCCAGCGCTCGGCGCGCCGAAGCTCGAGCTTCGCGCGGAGCTCGACCACACGCGGATCGCTCGGTCGGAGCCGATCGGTGCGCACGCCCTTGCCGTGGTTGCAGCGGGCACACGCGAGCGCGAGGTTCCGGAGCTCGTCGGTGCCGCCATGGGCCCGGGCGACGATGTGCTCCAGCGTGGCGCCGAAGGTCTGGCCGCGCTGGCCGACCACGAGCGCCGACTGGCAGTGGATGCACTTGCCCACCCAGACGCGCTCGCCCCTGACATCCTTGAGTTCGAACGTGGCGTCGGTGGCGACCACGCCGAGCACGAGCCGGTCCTTGGTCGCGCTCACGGCGCGAGGCCCTCGTCGTGTCGCGCCGAGCGGACCGTCCCGGACGCCATGCCGGACTCAGCCGCCCGAGGAGCGCGCGAGCCGCTCGCGCATGCGGCGGATGAGCCCGTCCCAGCCGTCGCTCGTGATGTAGCGGTTGAACTGCTGCTGGTAGTTCTGGACCATGCTCACGCCGTCGGTGGTGACGTCGACGACGCGCCACGCCGAGCCGTCGCGCCGAACGGCGTACGTGATCGCGATCGGCGGCTGGCGGCGCGCGGCGCGGGAGCGCGCCTCGGTCGCCACCGAGCGACCGCCCTCGATCTCCCCCTCGCTGAGGTAGCTGATCTCGTAGTCGAGGACGCGCTCGAGGTTGGACTGGTACTGCTGCTCGACGAGCTGCTGCAGCAGGCTCACGAACTCCGTGCGCTGCTCGGGAGTGCGCCCATCCCAGTGCGTGCCGAGCGAGCGCCGCGCGAGCTCCTCGTAGTCGAGCAGGGCGCTGAGGATGCGCGTGACGCCCGCGTCGCGATCGGCGCTCGCCGGCCGGCGGAGCAGCTCGTTCACTTCGTCGTTGCGCTCGCGCAGGTACCGGGTGGCCGGCCCCGCCTGGGCCTCGCTGGGACTCGCGAGCGCCAGCGACGCGAGCGGCAGAGCGAGCGTGAGGAGGGCAGCGTGGAAGGGGCGGAAGCAGCGCATGGGCGGGCCTACGACGAGGGGGGTGGAGAGGTCATTCACACTCGGGCTCCCAGCGCTCGGTGACCGAGACCGCCGAGACCCGCTCGAGGTTCGCGATGGCCACGTCGAGGTCGTGGATCGCCTGCAGATGGGCGAAGCGGGCGAGGAAGTACGCGCTCACCGCGTCGGTGAGATCGGAGAGCTCGGCCGTCCCGATGTCGACCGCCTGGCCCGCGGCGATGAACCAGGCCCGCGTCTCGCGGCGGCCGCGGTCGTAGGCCTCGACGCGGCTCCGCGCGTCGACGACCGACTCGTAGGCCTCGGAGATCTCGAGCTCCATGCCGGCACGCGCCTCCTCCGTGCGCTCGCGGACGTCGTCGAGCAGGGCCGATTCGCGGTCGACCCGGTACGCGTTGCCCCAGAGGTCGAGGGACCATCGCAGCACGAGGCCGGCGCCGACGCTGGTGTAGTTCGCCGGATCGACGACGAAGGGGTTCGTCTGATCGGTGATGCCAGGCGCGTAGCTCGTGCCGAAGCGGTACACGAGGCCGATGTCGGGAAAGAAGCCGGCGCGGGTGACGTCGACGCTCGCCTCGCGCGCGCGGATCGCGGCCTCGAGCATGCGCACCTCGGGCCGGTCTTCCATCGCGTGCGCGAGGTAGTAGTCGAGCTCCTCGAGCTCGAGCTGTACGGGCTCGATCGGGCAGTCGGGCACGCGGAAGTCGGAGACGCCGGTGAGCACGCGGAGCGCGGCCCGTGAGCTGCGCTCGAGATGCCTGGCCTGGGCCTCGCGCCCCTCGATCTCCGCGAGCGCCGCGGCGAGGCGGTACCGGTCGAACTGATCGACCTCGGGGTCGCCGCGATCGAGGCGGGCCTGCACGTCGGCGAGCGCCTCGCGGAGCCGCGGCAAGCCCTCGCTGAGCATCTGCTGCAGGTCGAGCGAGAGCTGGTGCGCGAAGTAGGCGCGGCGCACGTCGTAGAGGAGCTGGGCGCGGACGCGGGCGCGATCGCCCTCGGCGGCGCGGATGCCGGCGCGCGCGGCGTCGCGGGCGGCGCCGAGCTTGCCGAAGGTCCAGAGCGGGATCACGCCCTCGAGCGAGAGCTGAAAGACCGGCTGCCACGCGTTGTCGAGGGGGAGCTGGGAATCGGGGCTGAGGATGGGGCTGCCGCGCACCTCCGGCGCGAGCGTGAAGCCCGCGGTGAGGTAGCTCTGGAAGAACGGCGTGACCCACGCCTCGTCGAGCTGGGCTCGGGCGGCCCGGATGCGGGCGTCGGCGGCCTCGAGCCCCGGGTAGTGCTCCTCGGCCTCGTGGACGAAGTCGTCGAGGGCCATCACGCGCGCCTCGGCGATCTCCGGGGCGGCCTCGTCGACGGCCTCCTGGGCGATCGATTCGAGCGGCACGAGCACGACCGACGTCGCGCAGGTGAGGAGCAGGAGTCGGGTCGACCGGCGCACGCGGCCGCGGTTCTAGCTCAAACGCGGGTCGGCACCATTCGTCCGCGTCGACGAACGCCGTCGCCCATCCCCTCCGCAAGCCTCCTCCGGGCGGGCCGCTCCGGCACGCGGTCAGCGAGGCAGTTCCTCACGGTCGGTCAGGGCGGCGAGCAACTCGGCCTGCGCGCACAGGTTTCCGTCGACGCTCGCGCGCGCTTCGCCGCGCCAGATGTTCGAGCGGCGCGCGGCGAGCTTCACCTCGAGGTCGATGCGGTCACCAGGGGCGATCGGACGGCGGAACTTCGCCGACTCGAGACCCAGAAAGTAGAAGTACTTCTGCTGGACGTCGAAGGGCTCCGAGGCGTAGGCGAGCACGGCGAAGAGCTGCGACATCGCCTCGAGAACCAGCGTGTTCGGAAAGATGGGCTGCGTCTGACCGGAGAAGCAGGGCTCGGTGAAGGTCACGCACTTCACCGCCTTGGCGAGCTTGCGCGGTTCGAGTTCGACGACCCGGTCGAGGAGGAGATGCGGCCAGCGGTGCGGCAGGATGCGGAGCAGCCGTTGGATGTCGAGCTCCATCGGCGGGCTCAGTCGTCCGAGGTTCCCGAGCCGCTCGAGCGGGATCGCCGACGTTTCGTGGAACTGCCGCCCCCGCTGCCGCTTCCCGAGCCCGAGCTGGAGCCCGAACCCGAGGAGCTGGAACTGGAACTGGCCGAGCCCGAGGAGTCGGAGCTGCCCTCCGCGTCGTCCCCGCTCCGGCCCTCGCCGGAGTTGTAGCGCTCGACGAGGTTGTCGGTGAGGTCGGTGGCGCTCGTCCAGATCACCCCGCCCTCGCCGCGCTCGAGAATCAACGTGTAGCCCTCGGACTCGCCGAGCGAGACCAGGATCCGCTCCATCCGCGCGATGATGCTGGAGGTCATGTCGGCCTCCTTCTCGGCGAGCTCGCGCTGGTACTCCATGTAGGTCGACTGCAGCTCGACGAAGGCCTTCTGGTACTCCTCGGCCCGCTCGCGGAGCGCGCTCTCGCTGAGCGTGCCCTCCTCGCTCGCCTGCTCGATCTCCTCCTTGAGCGCCTTCAGTTCGTTCTGACGCTCGTCGAGCTCGGTCTGGCGCTGCTTGAACAGGCGCTTGAGGCGGGCCTTGGCGCGCCGGCCGTCGTCCGTCTCGTTCAGGGCGCGCTGCAGGTCGACGACCGCGATGCGGACCTGGGCGTAGAGCCGGGGGGCCATCATCGAGATGAGGAGGGCGGCGACCAAGCTGACGGCGTGACGGTGGAAGTAGGCCAACGGAGTCTCCAGTCGAGGCCGAGACCGAGCGGGGCCGGTCCAGGGGGAGCGAGGGGTACCCGGCGACCCTCGACGGGTCAAGAGCGGGAAATGTTCACCGAGAGCCGCTCGAACCTGCGAAGAGGCGGGTTGCTTCCCGCTCAGAAGAAGTTGCCGATGGTGAACTGGAAGTCGATCTCCGACTCCCACGGCCGGCGCGCGAAGGGGATGCCCCACTCGAAGCGGAGCGGGCCGAGCGGGGAGATCCAGCGCACTCCGAAGCCCCAGCTCGTCCGCAGATCGCCGAACTCGACGCGCCGGGCATCCGTGGCGGGGTCGTAGTTGTAGTTCTCGCCGCCGTAGAGCGAGACGTAGGGGTCGAGGTTCCAGGCGTTGCCGCCGTCGGTGAAGATCACGCCGCGGATGTTCACGGCCGGCACGATCGGGAACTCGAGCTCGACGTTGTAGAAGAACTGCATGTTCCCGCCGACCGGGACGCCGTTGTCGCCGAGGATGGCGTTCGGGTCGTAGGAGCTCGAGACCGGCAGCCGCGGGCCCAGGCCGTTCAGCGGGAAGCCGCGCACCGAGAAGATGCCCCCCAGGTAGAAGCGCTCGTAGATGGGCGGTCCGGGGGCGACGCGGGAGGTGATGAGCCCCCACTCCGTGTTGAAGCGGAGCACGACCGAGTCGTTCGGGGTGGTGCCGTAGAGGCGCAGGTACTCGCGGGTGAAGAGGCGCCAGCGCACGTAGCTGACCGCGGAGCCGATCGCCTCGTCGGCGACCTCCACCGAGCCCGAGGCGAAGACACCGTCGGTCGGGGTGATCCGGTTGTCCCGCGAATCCCACGTGAGCGAGAGCCGGAGCGAACTCGCGAGACCGTTCCGGAAGAGGTTGTTCGAGGGGAAGAGTTGGTACTGGAAGAGGCCCTGCCCCGAGCCCGAGCCGAAGAAGCCGCCGGTGCGCGGGCCGATGTTCACGTAGTCGGCCCGGTACTGCAGGAAGAACGTGAAGCGGCGGTCGAGGATCCAGTGGCCGAGGCTCAAGGAGCCGCCGGTCGAGTCGCGGTTGAACGCTTGGAACTGCCGGACCGTTCGGAAGAGCTCGAAGGCAAAGCTCCATTCGGTCCCGAAGAAGTAGGGCTCGAGGAATTGCAACTGGATGAGCTGTCGGAGCCCCGACAGCTGGAGTTGCAGCGAGAGCGACTGGCCGTTGCCGAAGAGGTTCTGCTGCTGGACCTGCGCGGTGAAGATGAACGCCTCGATCGACGAGAAGCCGGCGCCGATCTGGAAGGTCCCGGTCGCCCGCTCGCCGACCTCGACGTTCACGACGATGCGGTCGGGCGCGCTGCCGTCGGACTCCGAGACGTCGACCCGCTCGAAGTAGCCGAGGGCCTGAACCGCGAGCCGCGAGGTCTCGAGGAGCGTCTGGTTGTAGAGGTCCCCCTCGGCGATGCGCAGCTCGCGCCGGATCACCGAGTCCCGGGTCTTGGTGTTGCCGCGGATGTTGATGCGCTCGATCCGCGTCGGGTCACCGCGGGTGATGACGAGCGCGAGATCGACCGTCTGCTCCTCGGGATCGAGGTCGGTCTGGGGGGTGACCTCGACGTGGGCGTAGCCCTGGTCGCGGTAGAAGCGCGTGAGGCCGAGCAGGCTCTCGGCGAGCGAGGTGCGGTTGAACCAGTCCCCGGGGTTCGCGCGGACCATCTCGCGGAGCTGGCGCCGGCCGCCGAGCAGCTCGACCTCATCCCCGTTCTCGTCCTCTTCGCGGAGATCGATGCGGCCGATGCGGTAGCGCGGTCCCTCGGCGATCGGGATGGTGATGTCGATGAAGCGCCGGTCGGGCGTGAGCTCGATGCGCGGCGTGCCGACCTGCATCTGCAGGTAGCCGCGGTCGTAGTAGAGCGCCTGAAGGCGCATCACGTCCTGATCGAAGCGCTCGTCCTCGAAGTTGTCGTTGTTGCTGAGGAACGAGAAGAACCCGGTCTCGCCGGTCTGCATGATGCCGCGCAGATCCGCCGAGGCGATCTCGCGGTTGCCCACGAAGCGGATGCGGCGGACGACGACCTCGAAGCCCTCGTCGATGTGGAAGACGACCTCGACCTCGTTGTCGTCGCTCAGGACGAGCTCCGGGTCGATCCGCGCGAGGAAGTAGCCCTTCTCGGCGTAGAGGTCGCGGATCTCGGTGACCTGCTCGGCGATGGTCGGGCGCGACAGGATCGAGCCGATGCGGAGGTTGACGACCTCCTCGATGTCGCTCGTCGAGACGTGGCTGTTTCCGTCGTAGCGCACCGAGCCGATCGCCGGCCGCTCGCGGATGCGGAAGATGAGGTCGACGCGGTCGTCGTCGCGGGGCGTCGCCTCGACCTGGATGTCGTCGAAGAAGCCGAGATCCCAGAGCGCGTGGGCGTCGTCGGTGACCGTCGCGTCGGAGCACACGCGGCCGGCGCGGCTGCGGACGTTCGCCAGCACATCCTCGTCGGCGACCCGCCGGTTGCCGAGCACGCGGACGCGGCGAATGCGCCGGCCTTCGCAGACCGTGTGGGGGACCCCGACGCCTTCTTCCTCCGACGCCGTGCCGGTGTAGAGGCGCTCCTCCTCGACCTCCTCGACCTCCTCGGGGCCGAGGATCTCGTCGGGATCGGGGAGCGCCTCGGCCTCTTCTTCCTCGTAGTCCGGCGGCGGCCCGCCGGCCATCTGCGCCGATACGATCGCCGCCATCAACCCCGACGAGAGCGCCGTGAGCCACAGCGCGAAGCGGGCAGCGTGAAACGACCGAGGCATGAAGAAGCGGCGCGGTTTAGACGCGAGCCCCGGGGGGCGCAAGGCACGCGCTTGCTTCCGAGGGGCCCTGCCCCAGCACCCCTACCCCAGCTGGCCCGCCCTCAGGGACCCTGCGGCCGCGGCTTGGGGGCGGAGGTCCTCACGTGGTACGCTCCTCGACGCTCGCTGCCATGGCCTCTCCACTCCTCGGGTACAACAACAACGTCCGCCACCTGGGGAAGCTGTACCACATCCAGACCGAGGACTCGGGCACGCAGCACGCGCACATCTTCACGCATCTCTTCGCGGACGGTGGCCGGATCATCGCCACGAAGAAGACGACCTACGCGCAGTACATCGGCTCGCCGCGCTTCGCCGAGCAGGTGAAGAAGCTGATGCAGGCGCAGCACAAGGCGATGTTCATCGCGCTCCGCGACGGCCTCTTCGACGGGGACGAGGCGGCGGGCGCGCGGGAATTCGCGACCCGGTCCATCGGGCTCGACGAGGAGCCGGCGGCACCGGCCAAGGCGCTCGATCCGGCGCTGCTCGACCGCCTCGCGGACGGCTACCTCGCGCCCGCGCCGCGGGCCCCGACCGAGCCGCCGCCGGCCGTCAAGCCCTCCGAGCCGGCACCTCCGCTCAGGCCTTCGTCCCATCCGGGCGGACGCTACCAGACCACGACCGCGGTGAGCCCGATCCCGCGGCCCGCGCCCGTGCCGACGAGCGATTCGCTCTTCGGCCAGAGCCTGCTCAGCGACAAGAGCCTCGACGAGGTGATCCTGAGCTACCTCGCCGAGGACATCGATCCCAAGGACGGCGGCTGAGGGCAGATGGCCGACGGGCTCCTTCTCCGGCGTCGCTTCGACGGGGCATTCGCCGCGACCCTCACCGGGATCGCCGACCGATTCCTCGACCGCGGCGGGCTTGGGCTCCGCGAGGCGGATCGGCTCGATCAGCGCACCGTGCTCGTCACCGGAGGCAACCGGGGGCTGGGCCTCGCGACGTCCATCGAGCTGGCGCGGCGCGGCGCGCACGTGATCGTGGCGTGCCGGAGCGGTGGACCGGAAGCGGCGCGCGCCATCCAGCGTGCGAGCCTCGGGGGTGTGGCGGACTCCGTGCAGGTGGACTTCACCGATCTCGGCTCGGTGGAGCGGCTCGTCGACGAGCTCGCCGAGGACGGCGTCACGATCGACGTGGCGATCCTCAACGCGGGCGTGGTGCCGAGCGCGGCGCGGCGCACGCGCGACGGCCTCGAGGAGATGTTCCAGGTGAACTTCCTCGCGAACGTGCTCCTCTGCCGTCGCGCCGTGGAGCGAGGCGTGTTCGCGGCGCCTGCGGGCGAGGCCGGCGAGGACGACGAGCCGGCGCTTCGCACGCCGCGGATCGTGTTCGTCTCGTCCGAGTCGCACCGGGGGGCGCGCGCGATCGACTGGGCGCGCTTCGGTGACTTCGTCCCGTTCACGATGGGGCAGGTGGTGGCCGAGTACGGTCACGGCAAGCTGCTGCTCGAGACCTTCGCGGCCGAGCTCGCGCGGCGGCTCCGGCCGAGGATCGAGGTGCACACGACCTGCCCGGGTGCGGTGCGGACCGGCATCGCGCGCGAGGCGCCGAGGTGGGCGCAGCCGGCGCTCGGTCCGGTGATGCAGATCTTCTTCCGGCCGCCCGAGGAGGGCTGCTTCCCCCTCGTGTACCTGGCAGCGAGTCCAGCGATCACCGGTCAATCGGGGCTCT
>Ga0209972_10000526_pt1 | contig 37688 bp, 62 predicted proteins | sample NOAtaG_7_FD_187302 | JGI IMG/M metagenome (GOLD analysis project Ga0209972, IMG submission 187302) | Freshwater lake microbial communities from Lake Erie, under a cyanobacterial bloom - NOAA_Erie_Diel1S_2200h metaG (SPAdes) (version 2) | ecosystem: Environmental > Aquatic > Freshwater > Lake ...
ATGACTCATGGGTTGGCATGAAAGGCTATAAGATCATCTATGGTGATCAAGTAAGCGGATGGCCTTATGCTGAGTTCTCTGAGAGTCCCAAGAAGAAGTGGATGAAGTGGGACAATGCTGCTGATAAAGCTAAGTATTGCCAGCCTTATGTCACCAAGATTGCCAAGGCTAACTACTTGGAATCAGGTGCATTGGTACAAAAGCACTACGTTGCTGCAGTAGGTATTGCTTATGGTATTGCGTCTGTGCTTACCTTCAAGCTTGCTGATGCATTGTACAATTCTACAATTCCTGCCATTGAAATTCAAGCTATGAAGCTTGCTGTTGTAGTTGCATGGAGGGCAATCTATGAAGGTCTAGGGTTGGCTGGATACTCTGACGCAGCTACTAAATGGTTTGCTGTTCTAGGAGCTAGTAAGATCTCTGGACAATATGTGTTTAAAGATGGTGAATACTTGTCTCCTAAAGATAAGAAGGTTACCAAAAATGATGTACCTGCTGATGCTATTTCTACTCTTCTCTATCTTGGAGAAAAGGAAGAAGATGGCAAAGGCTTGTCTAAATTCTGGATTGGCAAAGACAGAGCTGATGGTTCCAACCATTATTACATCCTTATGTATAAAGCAATGTCTATGATTCTTGCTGCAGAAAAGACTAGAACATTCTTTGGTGGTCTTGAAAAGGGCGGTAACATCACTAAACTGATCTACACTGAAGATCAATTGAAGGATTGTTATGTCTTTGGTGGACTTAGAAGAATGGGTCAAGGCTTTGATCCTGCTGGTATTAATACCCTTGAGTCTAATGATGCTATTGACATTGATGATGAAGCAATCCTGCCTAAGTCTTTGTTTGTAGGTATTGAGGAAACTCAAGCTTTTAATCGCCTTTCAAATCCTTATTTGAAGGCTATGTTGATCAATGGTACTACTATTCACAATAATGTATCTCTTCATTTGTATAAAGAGATGCTTGATGAACAAGAAAATGCCATGATGGATCAATAGTATTTAATACTAATTAAAGGGGCTGTAATGGCCCCTTTTTTATGAATTATGTAATAACTATATTCTGAAGACTTGTGGAAGGGCAATAAAATTTATTAACTTAAACAAATGAAAAAACGCTTAGGCTAGTATGAATTTTGTTTAAAGTAATAAATTAATTATTGGCTAGTACGTTAGCAGGCTAATAAGAAGTATATTATTAATTCCTCCCTAAGTTTAAACAACAAATGTTATGTAGCATAATATGTAGCAACCTATCACTTAAAGTAAGATAAATGTTATTGAGCATTGTATTAGCAATGTTCTGTAGCAACCTATCTCTGGAAGTAAGAAGAAAACTTAAAAAGTTAGTAGGCTTACAGTTTAGTTATTAAGTTATTGAGTTATTAAGTATTATGCGTCTACAAACTACCCCAGACACAACCAATTTTCATTCTTTGTCAGTTGAACAATTGAGTGCAATGCTTGCCAACAAACAATTGGCAATGATACATGGTCAGCTTCAATCTGCCTTAGATGAAAAGACCAAGACAAGAGCCTTTCTAACAGTGGAGATTCTAAAGAATTCCAACATCAATCCAATTCTTGAAACTGGTCTTTCAAGGATTCAAGGAAAGGTTGTATCAGCTCAGTTGATCAATCCAAAACCAGGTGATGAGATGACCTTTGGGTTTGGAGATATCATGGATACAGCTAAAATTGGTGTCTTTGTTCAAGTCCCTGATGAACTACTTGACAATATCTCAGTTGCTACAACCAACCACGTCAAGTTTGAAGTTGCACTCACTGTCAATCCAGAAGGAGGACGTTATGTTCTTCAAGCTGGTGAGATCAATGAGTTGCGTAGTGTTTATCAGCCAGAACTGGGCAAATCCAAATCTTTACAGGTTTGGGAAGGCCCAGAAGGTGATGAATACTTTGGCAAACAACCTCCTGTTGGATATACTGCCAAGAAATTGCCTAGCTATGGCAACGTTACAGTGTTAGAAGTATTGGAATCCAATCCAGTAAATCTGGCTCTTCTAAACGCTGTTGTTCCTGAAGACAAGAGAGCTTGGCTTGCCAATGCAACTGCATCAGTAGCCAGAAACTCTGATCTCAATCTTCAAGCATATATGCAGAAGCGTGCTGATCAATCTCAACCAACTCCTGAAAATGATAAAGTAGCTGCTATGGCAGCTACTTTGGAAACTTCTGAAGTTGAAGTTAAGATCTAAATAATTAGGAGGCTCTCTTTGGGCCTCCTTTTATAAAACAAATTCAACAGCAACTTGTCACAAAAAGACAGGTAAAACTATCTCCTCCTGGTTCTATGGTAGCAGGATAGTTACAACTCATATTTCCATTACTGATTGTCAGTTTAATGTTTGGGCCCTAAAACCAACAGGTCTTATGACAGGTATGTAACTATAAGAAAAAGAGAATAAGCCTATCAGTCTTGGCAAATACTCAATAGGATAATCAATGTTTACAGGATGCATGATTATCTTTTAATCCAATCCTTATTAGAGTGTATACACTCTTATACCTTGGGCAGACCTTAATTGGTCTGTTCCAACTATAAAGCTACATGCAAATATTCAAAGTACTGCAAGTAGAAATACTAAAGCTGATGATAGTTGGAGAAAAAGTATATGCATTTATGGTATGCATTAGTCAATAAAATGACAGGTAGAATTAGCATGGTAGTCCCAGCAACACCCTATTTCTTAGATGGTCCATTTGAAGACCATAGAATTTTGTGTAAGCTCCATAGCCATTATCCTAGAAAGTTTGTTGGTACAGAAGATGAAATCAAACAGCTATTTAATTTAAAATAAAAAAAAGAGAGAATCAATGAAAAGATTTATAACCTTATTCGTTTTTGCTAATTTAATATTGGCTCCTTTTGCTAATGCATATATGCCTCCTAAAGGATTAACAAAACCTCCAACAACTTCAAGTGGCGGCACAAGATAATATGACTTATATAAAAAGTATTGATAAAACTTGTAGTTTCTTGGGTTATTTGGCTGACTTTACATACACAATTCTCTTTGGATTGTTTATTTTGGCTTGGGTATTTTGTACTCCAAGTAAAGATTAATAATGGTTCTTGAAGCAGCCGGCTTATAATAAAGCCTAGAGTTGCAGAATAAATATACTGATAGGATATTAGTGAGAACTAATAAAATCTATTTATAAGATAGGCTTTAAAAGGCGGATGGCTTATAAATAGATTTTGACTTTATTCTGGGAATTATCTCCTTACAGAATAAAGTTTTAATGTAATATAAGTTTGCAATAATTCCTATCCCTTGTGGACTAAATAGGTTCTAACTTATATTACATTAGCCCTAGTTGTAAGGGCAGAAACATATACTCTGAAATATAGAGTAAAAATGTACAACTACTTTAGTAAAGTAGGTTAAATGCACTCCTTAAAGCATTAAGTGTAAGATCTCTGAACTAATAAGAGATCTTAATGTTTATTTAACTAGGATAAGACAAATGTCTCTTAGTTAATAGTTTTCAGCACCAACAATGTAATAACATATAAGCTTTGATATATGAAGCAACTTATAGATATTAAATCTATTTAAGTTTAAGAGGGTGGCAGTCCTTCATATTTATTACATTGTTGTATGCTGCATTCTTTTTTTAGTTATTTCATTAACTTTTGAAATTGCTTCTTGTTCAGTTAGAAAAGAACCAAAATATTGTTGTTTACCTTCAATAGTAATTCTAACATCCCATTTGTTGTTTGATTTATTAAAAGTGTAACCTTTAAATGATCTACTTCTGGGCTTAGGGGCAACTTTACATTTTTCAGAATATTCTATTAATTCTTCTTTAGTAAGCGTTTTAATATACTCTACTTCTTTAATAGCATCAGCTTCAGTAAAATGACATTTTAAGTTCAAGACTATTCCTCCAATATTATAATAAACTCTATATAAATTTGATTTCTTGAAATATGAATAATATTTACTACCACTTCTTTTAGTTCCTAAAGGACTACCAGCAACTAAGCAAATGTTAAATTTAGGTTTTAGAGAATCAATATAATGTTGTTCTTTTAATATTAATAAATTAATATCATTCACTAATTCAATAATAGTAAATTCTAAATCACCTTCACCATATTTATTAAAGTGATTTTGTAAATGATGAGAATGATGTTTATTTCTTTTAAGTAGTTTTTTATGGTCTTTAAATCTTTTATGAATATTTACACTACTACCTATATATTCTTTATTATTAGTAATTGATCTAATTTTATATATTCCTGATAGTCTTTTATTAGTTATCATTATTTATCTCTCTTGTTTTTCTTATTTGTAAAAATGTAAGATTGTAATGAGCCATTAATATTTCTGTCATTTTAGTTGTGTAATGTATGTTTTCTATTTGCATTAATTCAACTAATTCTCTAGGAACTCTTATTAAAACTGCTTTATCTTGTAGTTTCATGATTATTATTTTTATAATATAAAAAAATAGTATATCTTATAGATATCTAATTATTTGAGCATCTTACTTTTCAGCACCAATTTAGTTGTTTAACTGACTTGTATGCTGCATTGTATGCGGTCCCTAATTGGGTGAATAACTAACTAATCAACTAATCAACTAATCTGTAACTTAAGAGAAAATCATGTCTAAATTAATTGCAATGGCTGCTGCTGTAGAATCTGAAACCAACACTACTGAAGGTACTTTAAATCTTCACACTTTGGTAATGGATTCATTCAAGATCTCACATGGACGTACAAGTGATGGCAAAAATGCAAAGGTGATTCTTTCACCTCTTGTGGTTAAAAAGGGTCAAGGAACAATTCAAATCTTTGCTCCATTTGGCATGAATGAACAATTGTTGCAAGAATTCCCTGCTGGTGCTGTCATTGACGGAGCAAAGAATCAAGAAGTTGGTTATTACTTTGAACATTCCAAAGGCAGTAACTATACTTGGATTCCTTCTGAAGAAACTGCAAAAGCAATGATGGAAACAACTGGTCTTAATAGCAGCCCAATGACTTGGGGTATTGCTAATGAAGAACAAAGCCGTCAACAAGTTCAAGATGCTAAGAATCTACAAGCTGGACGCTTTGGTAAGGTTGCCTCTCAAACTGAAGGTCGTATTGCCACAGCTCTTTCCAACTTCTTTGGTTAAACTTTAATCCTGTAACACTTACTCTGATCTTGGTATTAGAGTAAGTGTTAATATGTTTATTAAGTTTGTTATATTAAGTAATAGTCTACTTATATATACAAACTAATGACAAACAAAGACAATAATAAAACAAAGTTTAATCTTACATCTATTGCAAGATGGAAAGCTTTCTGCAGAAAACATAATGTTCTCTGTAAGGATGAGATTGAATTTGTACATAGCCAACCTAATTATATTAGGAAGTGGCTGCTTGATGGTGAAGGCACACCATATGCTAAAGTTACTAATGCTGACATTGAAAGTGCTTTGAGAGAGGCACAAATTGATGTTAATAGTTTAGAGACTTTAGATATAGAAGAGGCTAAATTGTTTTTAGACTATTGTTATAGTGCAATAGAGTAAAATTATGTATATCTTTTCTATAGAAATTAAAGCAAATAAATCTACTTATATAATCTTAGCAATAGATAAAGCAACCTGCTTACAAATACTTGTTAAAAGATTAGTAAGTGACATTTATAGCTTTTATTATAATGATTTAAACTCTTTAGAAAAACATATGGATGAATTAACAGAATCTATTAATAATTCTAAATGTGTTGAAATTAATTCAGATGAGGAGTCTAAATTCCTGTTTGAAGTTTAAGAATATAAAAGGTTGTTACTTTACCTATATATAAAAAGTAAACGCTCTCTGATAGGCTAGTCAGGTAGGCCACCTTCTCATTTTTAAAGAAGGAGATCATTGGTTCAAATCCAATTCAGAGTATTAGGAGCTTATAAATAGCCATTATATAGGAGTAGTGACCTTATATATAAAGTGAGTGTTGCTATATAAAATAGGACTACTAACCCTATTAAACATAGTAAGGTTGCTGATAAACATCAGTATATAATACATGACTAATAAAACATTTGTGGTTGATGTACTGCCATTTAAGGCGGGAAGTGTGGGTTCAAATCCCTTCTATTAGTTAATGTAGTATATTTTTTGGTTTCATAGCTAAACGGCAGAGCTACCTGCTTATAACGGGGAGATCTTGGTTCAAGTCCAGGTGGAACTATTGGAGAGACAAATTATTAATATCAAATATATTTTAACTCATGCTGAGTATGACTCAGGTAGGTGGAAAAATGACCCTTACTATTAATCGAAAAGCTTATGGGGAGTTACTAACTGAAATTCAGCCTCACGTAATTACCACTGATGCTGAGAATGAAATTGCGCTGCAAAATATGGAAAGATTGCTAGCAATTCCCCAGCCAACTGCTGAAGAAGAAAGGATTTTGCAACTGCTGCTGACATTGATTGAAAAATATGAAGATGAGCATTATCCAATGGATGATGATAAACCTCTTGATGTTCTTTTATATCTAATGGAGGCAAATGATTTAAAGCAAGCTGATCTAGTGAATGTGATTGGCTCAAGTGGCGTTGTCTCAGAGGTGGTGAACGGCAAGCGTCAAATCAGCAAAAATCAAGCGCAAGCACTTGGCAAATTCTTTCATGTTGATCCTAAATTGTTTTTATAGTCACAAAATCTAGAAGAACAAAATATGATGTTATAACATCCACAAAGGATAATAGAGATACATTAAGTTAATAGCTTATATGTTCTCTATTATCTCAACAACTCTAAACCCCCAGTAGTTATGGGTATAAGGCCCTTGCTAATGGTTTTACTGCTAAGTATGGTGAGATTGAAGTACATCATATCAATAATAATCCACTTTCAAATGAGCCAGATAACTTAGTTTATCTTAGCTGTGCTGACCATCAAGTTGTTAGTATGGCTTCTAAAACACCCTTTTATGAAAAGCCTTCTAATAATAGACATATCAGTAGGCTATATAAATTAAATGATAACATTAAACCTTGGCCCAATATATTATCCTCCTAATCTTTGGCAAGTTACACGGTTGGTCCCATGAATAAGGTTGGGAAGGAGTTCAACTCTCCTATTTGCCTTCAAATAACAATAAGGTCATATATTATGAAATATTATGTTCTTTCTAGAAATACTCATAGTAATAGAGGTAAAGTTATATTGACTGGACCTTTTGTTGAAGCAGTTACTGCTGAAGATACTTTAAGAGTAAATAGTTACAAATGGGGTTCTTGCTTCATTGAAAGATTGTCTGATAATATTGCTAATCAATTAAAAGGTAAATGATATGGTACTCAGTTGTAGTGTAAGATCTTGTCCAAATATAATGTAAGGTTATATTTGTAATGATTACTTTGAGAGATTAGTTTCTTTAGGTGTTGGTACAAACTTAAGTATCTTTTTTGATACACCACCTGAAGAAATTAATAAACAAGCAGCATATGCTTACTTTGATGAAATAATGCCAATGAACTAACATGATATACACTTTTGAAATCCTTAGAGGAAGAAGAAAGGTTGAGATAGGCTTGCAATAAGTCGCCTCCCTAGTGGATAAAGGTGCTCTGGCACTGTCTAATAAGAAGAAATACAACTATCACAATGGGCCCTGTAATATAGGGCCCATTAGGTGGTAATATGGCCTGTTCTCTGAGGGCGACCAAATGCAGAGAAAACTCAATACTAGGTACTTAGGTACATAATAAAACTAGTAGGACTTAATTCTCTTAAATGAGAAGAGTCAATACCCAGTTGTAGGGCTTATTAACAATAATAACCTTAGTGATTGTAGGCGGCCAAATGTGCTGCCACTAGCTTTGTGAGTTAATATTTAATGTACAACTACTTAGGTAAAGTAGGTGAATAAGACACCTTCAACTCGATCTGTCACAATGTCAATTGCAAACCTATAGCAAAGGCCAATCAATGTAGAAGGTAACTGCCTATATTTGATTGAATAGTGAAGAAAGTTACTAATTTATGGAGATGACCACCATAAAGGATGACTGGGTTAGGTGCTAATTAATAGTGGTTGCAAACACTGTTATATACCTTTGAACTAGTGTAACAAGGGGATGACACTCCCTCTAAGTTAGGATAGTAATATCCTGCTTAGCCCTAGCAATAGGATAACTTACACTAGTTTATAAAGTGAGATAAGGTTTTATTTAATTCAATTACATTACAAGAGATATAAAACTCATGATTAAGAACTACATGCCTCATAGCTTTGATGTGTATGCTAAAGACCAGTTTGTAAACCTTGAACAAACCAATCCTACTACTTGGATTGCTGATGGAGTTACAGGTGATGCTATTGTATCTGTGCCTTCACAAGGTAGTGTTAGAATGTCTACATCAACACAAGAATTATGTGTTGATAGTAATAATATTCCTGTTTACAATACTGTATATGGTGAACCATCTGGTTTCCCTACAGATCTTGTAGAAGGTGATGTTGTACTTGTGTCATTGCCTGTTGTAAGTATGATGAAAGCCTCAAATCATCCGCTAGCAGCATTTGTTGCCAGTCCTTATAAGGCTGTTAGATTGAGAAGCAATACATCAAATGTGCTTGGTTGTATGGGTTATACTCATTAGTTTAGAGTTTAACACTAGTAATGTAATAATACTACTTGATTGATGTTATTACATTACTATATTGCTATCTATCATGAGAGACTAGGTTATTTGGATAAGGAACAATGGTCTGAATTTGTGGATCAAAACTTCTTTATTATAGGTGCTTAATAGTATCTTTCTAACTATGTTGTATTGTTTACAACATAGTTAAAAGGATAGTTCTTTACTATCCTGGCGGCTGAGTATTTTGTGATGGGTTTAGTCAGCCGCCATCTATTTATCTCCTAACTGTAAGCTAAAATTTAATAGTTTACAGTTAAGAGGTTAATACAATACCTCTAATTTGCCCCCTTCCATTTCCTTGGGCTATCTCTATTATTAATGTCTAGATAAAATAATAGATAACACAAACTAGACACTTGTTATTATGTTCTTACATATGATATAGTAATGAGTACATAGGACATATGTAGTGTATATAGGGTTATAAAGTTTCCCTGTAGACTTTATAACTCCTATTATATGCATTGGTTTTTGTTATTATATACTGTGGCAGTATTAAAGCTATTACTACAGAAGATTTATGTTAAGCTTATTCAAACAGTAAGTTGTTAGATAAGCTTAGTTGTTGTGGTATATTTAACACGGTAATCTTTAAATAGATTATCTAAACTTTGGTCTATTAGCTCAGTTGGATAGAGCATCTGCCTTCTAAGCAGAGAGTCGTTGGTTCAAGTCCAACATAGGCTGTTAATAAAATTAGTAAGATATAAAACTTATGACAAGATACAATTTAGGTATGAGAGGTAAGGAGCATCTAGGTCACATATTAGGTGATAAACTAGATTCTATAGCTAAAGATAAGCTTCAGGCATATACAAAAATAATTGATTGGGTTACAGATAAAGGCTTGGACATTGTAGAGGTTTATGATGAACTAAGAATTTTATTAGATCTGCCAAAGCCAAGAGTTGAATGTAGCAAAACTATTAACTATACAAGCTCATATAGTTGGGATGAAGAGTCCCAAATGTTTGTAGGTGAGATAGAAAATAAAGGTAAGGTCTACAAATTTCAAGGCAAAACAATGTCTGAAATGGAACAGAGTTTTGAAGATGCTGCATATCTTGTGCACTTTGCTAATAATTTTTAAATAAAAAGGAGAATAAAATTAAATGAATGTAGTAATTTATTTACTAATAAGTGTAATTACTGGTTTAGCTGTATATATGTTTATGGACTTAAACAAATGTAAGAAGTTAAAGGTAACTGATTGGGCGCAACTGTTGCTTGCTTCCTTGTTGTGGCCTTTACTACTTGGCTATGTATTGTGGATGAAACTACTTTGTAGTAAATAAATATGGCGGTGGGTTGGCTTAGAAGTAGCAATCTCTTAAAGAGTGGAGATAAGTGTAGTAACTATGTATAATCATAACTCAAAGCAAGCATTAAATGTAGAGTTAGTAAAGGTTTTAGTTATTATTAATGCACATGAATCCTTTGGTGTAATAACACGCCTGCCATATATTTGTTTATAACTTAAACTCATAATGGGTATGAGAAGCCTCTAGGAAAGATTGCTAACCTATGTTATAAAAGACATAATAGTTATATCAGTAGCTAGTTATAATTGGTGCAGCAAGACGTTGTTGTGTGTGGGTTCAATTCCCACTAAGTTATAAACATAAATACAACATAAGGACTAGTCATCTGAGGTGGGAGTCATTGGAACACTATATCTTAAGACTAAGGTGATGTGTCTATAATTCCAATGGTAAAGATCTCCTCATATGTTGTATTAAAACAAGATTAACACATACTAATAGCGGCCTCACCCTATTAGTATGTGTTAATAAAATAAATAAATAAACAGATTAAAGTGTTACTAGATATAACAACTACTATTAAATAGAGAGAATAATTAAGATGAAGAGTATTTTACTGACTAAAGTTGAGACTGTTAGTGGCATCACTCATGAGTTCTTTTATAATGGACTTGTTGAAACACTACAAGTAGAACTAAATGATTTAGTGAGGACTTGTGACAAATATGGTAAGCCCACAAAGGTTATTAAATCTTTTAATCCAGCTAATACTTCTGCAGTAACAATTGTTACTGTTGATGTAGAGATTGAAGTTAAGGCTGATGTTACTAAAGAAGTTAAGTGGTATGAAAAAAAGGCTACAGATTGCAGTCCTTTCAATGAAAATGATGCAATTACTATTGTCTAACTACAACTGAATATTGGGTCATTAGCTCAGTCTGGTCTAGAGCACATCACTTTTAATGATGCATTCCTGAGTTCAAATCTCAGATGACCTTTTGATAAACAAATAAATAATAAAGGATATCTATGAGACTATATCATTGGTTATTAATTGTGATTGGTTTGATTGTATTAGCTGTAATTTTAAGTAAGCCGGCATTATATTTTGTTGCTGGTATTATATTACTGAGAGTTCTATATGCAGCTATAGAGAAGAATAAGATTAAGACTTGTCCACCAGAAGAAGTGGAATAAGTAATTAGCTATAAGATAAGATGATAGTACTTATAGCTTACTATCACATATAACTAGCACGGGTGGCCGAATGGTTAGGCTCCATGCTCATAACATGGCTCAAGCAGGATCGTGACCTGTCCCGTGCATTAACAAATCAGCCATTTCTAGATGTGGATAATGTAATTCCATATGGCAGTTATTACATAACAAAATGCATTTATCAACCTCTTTTCTTAAGGTTTCAATTGGACTAGATGCTAATGATCTTGAATCTAATTTTAATTCTTTTATAGAAGGATCAATATGATGAAAGCATAATGCTGCCATATTTTTATTATATCCACAAACAGAACAAGCGCCACCTTTTTCTTTAATAAGCATAAGCTTTCTAGAAATGGCTCTATTTTTCTGATCAAGATAGGTTTTCTTTCCATGATTACCATTATATCTTCCTGGACGTTTTACTCCCCTTTCCCTAATTCCAGCAGCTTTAACCTTACACTGTCTTGAACAATATACTTTGTTATGGGCTTTTGCTGGAGCTATAAAAGATGTAGAACATATAGGACAATTCTTTTCTGCATTCATTTTTGTATGACTGATTATGAACTAATTCATACTATATCATACAAATCATTTAAACAATAATAAATAATAACTAAAAGGAGAGCAATATATAATGTTTACACAAGAACAACTAGTCTCTAGAAAGTGGCTAGAAGAAACAAAAGAAGAGTTAAAAACTCTAAAGACAAAGTTGAATGGTAATACTAATGCCGTCATTAGTAGCTTGATTAGTGGTTGTGCAAACAAACTATTGGCGCTTTAAAGGAGAAGGTAAAGATAGTGTAAAACTATTAGAAAGGAGTTGGAAAGAAGTATGGTTGGGATAATAATGTTGGGCAGCTTTGGCGGCTACTTGTTATTATGCTTATTAATAGCTAGATATAGATTTGACAATCAAAATTACTATGTACCAACAATAGCTACTCTATTCTATGAGGAAGCTATGGCTGGCTTCATTGCATATCCTTTTAACATCTGTTATTGGATATTTAGAATAGTAACAAGACTTGCTAGAAAGATTAATAAGAACATAAACAAATGGCTTGATAAAGTTACATAAAGTTACATAAACAGCATAAAACTAATCATTGTCTGTAGTAAGACTACTAATGATTAGATAAGGTTGTTAGCCTTGTAAGAATATTGCATTGTATGATGCTTAAAACAAAAGACTAATTAAATAAAACTTAAAGGGGGTTGTTTAGTTATTCTGAGAGCTGTCATACCATGCACGTATGTCTAATAGGTTTGTTAAGCTGAACTGTAACTATTACTAGTTATATAATAAAAATAGTGCAAAAAGTGGGCATTAATTATGAGTAAGAGTAATTTTATACCTTTATTAGGACTGGGTTTAATTTGTGTGATTGCTCCACTAATGCAACAACCTACAAAGGTTGTGAGTAAAGACACACAAGGCGTTGTTAATACTCAGTTTAGAATAGTTATTGATAATATAGTTGAAAGCAAAAGCGGCTTAACTATGTGTAAGATGACTGTAAAAGATATAGATAAACAAGTAGTTGGCCCATGTGAAACAACAGATGGTACTAAACTACAAGTTGGATATACTTATACTGTAAATAGGGCTAAGTTTGATGGCAATTTTATTACTATTAATAGTGCTATAGCTGCTGAATCTCCTATTAAATGGGAAGTAATAAGCACATATGTGGCGGCTAGAACACACTTAATGATTGTCAAAAATGGCGGTGTGGAAAAGGTTGTAGGTAACAATGAGGGTCATGTAGTTGGCAGTTTTGTTACTATAGAGTAATAAATGTATAGATTTAGGCTGTTGCAAAGTAAGGTCTTTCTCTTGTTACTACTGTTATACTATATTGTTATTACATCTTACACTATAACTATAATGTATACAACCTTATAACATATACTAGACAATAGTCTTAGCTATAAGATAACAATATCATTATAGCTATATTAGTATAAAGCTAAGGTTGTCTTTCTTTTATCTTAGTAAAGCTAATATAAGAATAATAGTATTGTTATACTAGTTATTTAAGAGATAAGTTAATGAGTTAATTGTTTAATTAATAGTATTTATATATAGGAGATATAAGATGATTGTAGTTGGTGGATTTGGCTATGATCTGTGGATGGTGGGCCAGGTGCTAATTACTCTTATATTGTATAAGAAGTATAAGACACAGATTAATAAAATGAGTAGCCTTAATACATTAGTATTAAGTCCTATTGCCCCTATAGCAGCCTTAGTATTGTTTGTACTAACTAGAGTAAAGAATAAGAATTACTTTAGAGGGTATGTATTCTTACCAATGCTATTACCTTTAGTATTGATGATGAAAGATATGGGGCCAGTTGTATTAGTATTTAGCATTGTAATAACAAGCTTCTCATATACTATATATGAGATTAATAGGTTAGAACAAGAGTCTAATGTATTAGTAAGAGTGGTTAAAGGTTGCCGTCCTATATGTTTCAGCTTAATCATAGGTTGGATGTGTAAAGGAATGGATAACCCTATTTCATTTATCATTTGCTGCAATGTGTTTAGTGATTACATTGTTAGAATGTATTCTAATACTAACAAGTGGAAGTGGAATAAGGAAGGAGAAGATAGTGAAAATGGGCGACTATATAACTTATTAGCTGGTTTCATGGAAGCTGCTTTAATAGGTGCTCCTAGTGATTTAGTTAGCAGAAGTAAACCCATTGTTGATGGCTTAGCTGATGTATTATGTATTATTAATCTATTAGTTAATGGTAGTCAAAGAGGTAGTGCAACTGTAGTTGTAACAAATTTACCTACTGCTTTAATATTTGCTGGACTATTAATTCTTTTATATACATATGGTAACTTACCTACTATAAAAGAAGAAGATAAAAAGTGGCCTGCAACTTTTAACATTGAAGTGCCAAAGATTACTAAACTGCAACTAATAATTGTTGTTATCAGTCTATGTTATAGTTATACACTAAGTAGTACTGATCTAGTAATGGCTTTAGTATTAATTAGTAAAGTTGTAGCAGTAACAATCTTATGTATGTTTACAAGAATTAAGGTGGCAACTTGCACCTTCTTTACTGTTAACATGCTATTTTAAAAAGAAAAAAGAAAAAAAATAGTAAACACTTACAAAGTGTTTATTTTTAAAGTAGACAGGACTAAAACTGTTTATTTTTAATGCAGACAGGCCTAATTAAAATTTTAATGTAGACAGGACTAAGTTAAAGTAAATTCCAACATATATACTGTTGACAGTATAATGACTGGAGCTTGCTCCCTTTTTGAAATAAGTTTAAGTATAACTAGACAACACTAGTTATACTTTTTATTATCTTATTGAAACTGATTCTCAATAGAGTTTTATATAATGCCGCATATATGGCAACTATTGAGAATGAGAATTATAAATTTATAGCCTGTAATGTACATAGCATATATGTTGTAAGGATAAATTCATAGAAATATCTTTTCTCAATAATAATAGCAAATTCCAACATATATACTGGTAAAAAGTGTAATGATTGGAGCTTGCTCCATTTTTGAAATAAGTTTAAAGCTTTGTATTTTACTTATAATTGAATAGTTATAAGTAAAATACTTTATTATTATTATTATTATTATTATTATTATTATTATTATTATTATTATTATTATTATTATTATTATTATTATTATTATTATTATTATTATTATTATTATTATTATTATTATTTAAAAAATATTGTAAAATAATAATAATAAAAACCTCACCATTTGCCACTTAAATAGGCCTTAAAGACAAAGTAATTTTAAAGGTAATATATGAGGTAAAAGTCTCATATAGTATATACAACCCCAAAAAACCCTAAAACAGGTGTATATATAGAGAAGTTTTTAACCCTCTAAAATTGTCATAAACAGGTAGGGTTCGCCTAAGGAAAAAAAATATTACAAATATTACAAATAAAGTATAAATATTACAAATAAAGTATAAATAAAGTATAAATAAAGTATAAATAAAGTATAAATAATATTACAAATAAAGTATAAATAAAAGTATAAGAGATTAAATAAGTATATGTATATGTATATGTATGTATAGGATAGATATAGAAGAAGAAAGGGAATATATTTTTGCGGCGGACCTTGTAGAAATAGATAGAGTATATTTTAGGGACTTTGCAGGAATAAATAAGTTCAAACTTAAGGTAATGATAAGTGAAGAAGATGGCGGTGGAAGGGTCTATTCAAGACATTTTTACTTTTATAAGAAGGTTAAAGAAGATGTTGAATTATATATAAGTAAAGAAATAGTAGAGATAGAACAGATAGATATACTAGGCTTTGAATTAAAGTTTATAAGAAGGTTGTATGGGCCGGCTAAAAGGGATAAAGTATTGGACTTATTACTAAATATAAATAGAGATTTATGTTTATCTAAAAACAAAGAAGATGATAGTGTTTTAGCATTTTTTAACAAACAAATAGATAATTATGTGTTTGAAATATAGATTAAAACTAATGCAAAGAGTATTAGATAATGATCTAATAATAGTATATATATAACAAAAAAGGAAGAAGAAGATGATGCTGGAGTATATTTATATGATGAGTTTATAATTTATGACAATGACATCACATACATTAAGATATGTAAGAATATATTTATGTTTTGACCTTATTATGATATATAAACCTATGCTTTTTGCGGCTTATAGAGATGATAAAATAAGGGCAAAACTTCCAGAAAACTATAATGTAAATATACAAGATATATTGATAGTAAATGACCTTCTTTCAAAACATAAAATCTCTGAACAATTCATTAAATTATTTGAACAATTAGTGCATGAATATATGTTTGAAGTATGATAAAGAGAACTTTATTAGTAGGTAAAAGTATAGTAGATAGAGACACTTATAATAAAACTATTGAGATTTACACTGAGGGGTATAAAGAGTTTAAACCAGATTTATGTTTATTGGTATATTTATATGGAAGAGAGCTTCCAGACAATGTAAAATATACAATATTAGTTGATGAGCCTATATGGAGATTAATTTGGGGAGGTGAAATTCAGCCAACACAAAATGTTAAAGCTAGCTTTAGAATTGAAGTTAGCGAGTCTCTAGATGAAAGTATAAACATATTATTGAGGATAATACAAGATCTTAATTTCTATAAAGATATGTCTAGAAGCGGTTCAAGAATACTTCTATTATTAGAACAACTTACTGAGGAATATATATTCTACTAAGAGTATAAAAACATTTAAATAAATAGTATGAATGATTATAAATTAAGAGTGGGTTTAAGCGCATTAAATAAAAACTCTAACAGTAGAACAGTTCATATTTATAGAGTTAGCAGACCTATTTTTTTCTTTGCAAATTTAAATTCTGTGTCTAATAATGGAGTTGTATATAGTGTTTGTATAGACATAGACTTATATTGTATGTATATGGCTGCACCACCAGAAACTAATGAATTAGATATTTATGCTTTATGTAGTGCTGATGAAGAAATACAAGTGGTTTTAGATATAATAAATAGACTATCTACTTATAGCGATTCAACAGCTAAACATTTAATGACAATATTTAATGATTTGCTTAAAGAAGTCATATTTGAAACCAATGAGAATTAAATTTGGCCCTAAATTTTTGGCACTTTTAAAATAGATTTGAGATATTACAAAAAGATTATATACAATATATAAAGACATGACATACATCACAATATATTTTCTTATAGGAGTTTTAATAACTCTTACAAATTATGATAAGATGCAAGAGATTTGCCTCAAACATTTAAATGAGGAGATAGATTCAAAACCTTATTTATATGCTTCTGTTAACAGAGAAGTTTTAGATATACTTGAAAGATATTTAATCTTAATCTATATTATAATTTGGCCTTCTTACTTTAGATGGCATAAAAAAGACAATCAAAATAAAGACAATTAACATATAAAATATTATAAGAGTATTGTTATGAACAATATAGTTGCAATGAGAAAGGTTACAGATCTAAATAAGTATAAAGGAAGTAATTCTACTTTATCTTTATTTCAAACAAGAACAATCACTGTTGGTGTGATTAAAGTGTATGTTTGTGAGGGTAAATTTGCTCTTATTAAATTTAATAATAATAGAATATATAGAATTGGCCCATCTTTAGAGAGTATATTAATACATAATATACCTAAAGAATGGCAGTGCATTGCAGTTTATAAGGGGCTAACTCTTGGCAACTTAGCTGAACTGTGGGCTATACTATTTAAGAAAAAAAAGTAAAGTAAAATAAAATAGAAAAAATGAAAAGATTTGTAAGTTTTTGCTGTTCAATTATTCTTGGAGGCTGCATTAACATTGTTACTATAAATAATGTTAATGCTACAGAAATGTCACAAGATCCTAGAACTTGTGCTGATCCAAGAGGACAATATCCAACTCCTAACCCACCTTGCTAAAGTCTATGTTTATAAATTTATTAGTCAACTTAGTAGGGCCAGGAATAACTCTGGTCCTATTTTTTTATAGTATAGTAAAACTATACATTTTATATTATTATGTATAATACAATGATTATGATTAGTGTGTTTTTGTTCAGTCCTTCAGCTATTTTATTTGTTGTTGGATATTCTTTTAGTAAAGTAGTACAACTACTAATCAACAATGAATACTAGAACAAAGAAAAATAAAAAGAGTAAATACATAGAGGGCTTATTGGAAGAGATAACTAATAAGTCTTTATATTATGTGGAATTTTATAAGGGTTGTCCTTTATATGTAAGTGGAATTAGCCTTAAATCTGCATTGTCTGATTTAAGGCTAGATGCTGATCTTGATATCAAGATGAGTATTAGAATTGAAGACTTTTCTAATCTAATTAGACTAGAAAAAGAATCAAAGGAAGAGATAATTAATCATAGAAGAACCTGTAAAACTAAAAACTTTACGTGCCTATTTGATAATTATAATGACTGTTATTGGCTATGTATTAATCATCAAACAGGTCAACAAATAAGATTGAAAGAATAATATGCAAAATATAAATATAAATATACCTCCAAGAGATTTTGGTGTTGCTAAGCTCACCAAATGGCTGATGCCAGACACAATAGTTAGGTTATATGATTTTTATGATCTTGATACTGTTGGGTCAGACGCTTGTCATTCTATTAAAGACTTTCAAAGTACTACATCTCATGAGAAAAGACTCATTCAAGATATACATGTCAAAGGCCGCTTAGTAACTAATAGTTTTAAATATATTTAATTATAAACATATTTAAGTAGTTCTTTAAGGTAGATTCCACCACAAAAGGCACCTCTAATGTAATATAAATTGCACTAAGGAATTTAGAGAGGGCACATATACTAATAGTTTAATTTTAAGTAAGGATTTAATAATGATTGCAACAACTGATAGAACAAAGCAAATCAAAGTAGTAGTTCTAGAATATGCTTTAGAGGTTACAGATGCTCAAGGAATTTTAGATGGTTTTATCTCAGATACATCTGAATCAGATGTAATTGTAGATAAAAAAGAGCCTGAAGAAATTATTCTCTTTGAAGGTCTTTCTAATGAAACTAAAGTTGAATTGAAGGCAAATTGGGGGCAAAATATTATTGTATACTATCAACAAAAGTATACAACTATCTCTGCTGGTGAGACATATGCAATGGCTTTAGAAAACACTACTTCTAACTTTAGTAAAGAGTGTTACACTGAAGCTGAATTCATTGTTTCAGCACAAGAAGCTGGATTTGATCCAATTCTTTGGGCATACAGCCAAAAGGATCTTGATAAGAAATTAGGCGTAACAAATACAAAACAAAAGCAACCTAAGACAAGGATTACTCCTACAAAGAGTAACTTTAGTGCTTACTTGTTTACTTCTATGACTGATCTTAATGATGGAGACTTCCCCATTACAGGTATTACTAGAGAACAAGTTATGGCTGCTAAAGCATCCTTGGAAGAAGAAGACTTTGCTCTTGCAGAACATGCTAATGCTAACAATCTCTCTATTAACTCTGATGAAGTTAGAGGCCAGCAAATTGAAGCTTGCATCTTTCTTGTAGGCTCTGTTAAAGGATTAGAAAACTATATTAGTACTTCTGGTGTTAAGTGGATTGGCATTCCTGACAGCAACAGAAAAGGCCTAATTAAGAATACAGTTAACAGCAGCAGTGGACAGCAAGTTATCTTATTGATCATTGATGTCAGATTGAGAGCTAATAGAACAATTCTTACACAGTTGGGTTACTACTATAACTAATTATTAATTAGTTTGTAACAAGTTTAAACTTATTATGTTTTACTTACTAGTTAATGTATAAACAACATATATTAACTAGTAAGTAACAATTAATTATGGATTTAACAGATTATAAGATTGAAGTTTACTATTATAGTAATCCTGTAAAAGCAGAAGGAATTTGAAGATGAAAATAAGAAAGAAGTTACACTAAACAAAATTGCATTAAGAGACTATGAACTAATTAAAAGTTAATGTAATGAATCTACAAGGATATAAAATACAGGTGGCTATTTGTCTAGCTTATAATCCTTATTCTATTTTGATATATAAAAATAAAGATGACGAACTTTATGATATCTGGGGAACACATCTTTACCTCTCAAAGGAATTATATTTCAATTTCTATTCAGACATTTATATGTTTGAATATTTAACTATTAATGAAGATTATATTTATGCAGCAACAGTTAAATATACTTCTAAGGAGAGGAGAGAACTTATGCTAAATGAGTTTACTCATTTAAAAAGAATCTGCAGTACTAAAGTTGTAGAGCTCTATGAACAAATACTTAATAATTATTTATTTGAAGTAGAATAATGGATCTAACAGATTACAAATTAAGCCTAATATTTTCTGCCAAGTCTAGCGATCCAATGTGGACATCTGCTGCTGTTATATACATTAATCCTGATGAATCTATATATAAGATTCATAAACATTTGTATGTATGTAAAGAGTTATTATATGCCCCAGGAAATACACATAAGGTTATTCTATATTTTGCACATGCTTTTAGCTCTTTTTATAAAGGTGAAAATTACTTTACAATAGACTATCAGCAAGAAGAGTTGATTAGAATATTCAATTATCATAAGGCATTAGGTACTGAAAAGAACTTATTACTTATGAAAACCTACTAAATAACTTTTTATTTGATGTATGACAATAAACATATCAGATTACAAATTAAAGGTGATTGTTTCTTGTGATGATACATATAATTTTATTATAAAAGAGCAGGATGTAATGCCTTCTGTTATATGTAAGAATGATAAAAACTTAGTCTATAGATTTAATGATTATTTATATTTATGTGAAGACATAATAACTTTATTTAGACCTTGCTATATACCCACATATTATATGCCCGTTTGTTTGACAGATCTTTATAGTGATAAAAAAGAAATAGAGATGTTAATTAAAATATTTAATCTTCAAAAGAAAATGTCTATTAATAAAGAACTATTAGATATATATGAAAGACTGTTGAATAATATAATATTTGATGTATAGATAATAAAAAAGACTCTATAAAAGAGTCTTAATTATATTAACTGTATTGACTATTCTAGCTCTAATAAACTTTTTATAACAGACTTGCTAATTATTTGTTCATAGTAGTAGGATGGCAAATCTTTTTCTCTTTTGTTAATCATATCTAATAGTAGATTAGATACTGGCTTGTATATTAATTTATGTGGACTAATTGATTTAGATGTTTGTTGTAAGTACAAGAAAGCATCTAAATCTATACCTAAAGGTCCACTAAATATAAATGTAATTGGCAAATTAGGAAACTCTTTTATTAGATGATTAAGATACTGTTTATCTTCAATCTTCTCCTTAACTTCCTGTAAGGTTATTGTATGATTCTTTAACTCAATTGCTATTATATTTCTTCTAGTTGAGCAGAATAAATCAATTCTAATTGAACTGCTGTTTAATAACTTCTCTTGTTGATATGGATTAGTTGTTAGTTTGCTACTTAATAAAGTAATTGCATCACTAATCTCTTCTTCAGAGTATGAAGATTTATTTCTATAATAAGGACTGTTTTTAGTTTCATACTCTTCTTTAAACTCTTTATATGTTTGAGGAGGTGGAGGTAAAACAGCAACAGATGGAAAAACAGCAGTAGATGGAACTCCAAATAAAGATTTAGAATCAATAGTATTGTCTTTTTCAATTGAACCTAAATTATACTCAATTGATAGCTTATTACTTTCTACTGTTATGATGTTTTTCTCAGTAGTCTGTGTTCTATTAATTAGTTTTAAGGCTGATTCACTATCTATTAACCACACTGCACTGCTCTTAGATAAAGATACATTATTTGCTCCATATAGCCTTTTAAATTCCTCTAGGTATGTTCCTGACAATCTAAACTCATATGACTTTGTAGGCCCTAATAACCTACCATTGGAGAAGTATTTAGAGTAGTAAGTATTGTAGCTTGAAGATAGGTTAAATTGTTTAACAACATCTGCTGCTATATACCAATCTTTATTGTAAAAGGTGTAAACTGGAACGTTGGTTAGAGATGACATATATTTTTTAAGTTTGTGTGCTTATATTATAGTATATATATATAGACTATAAAACAAAAAAAACTAAGTAAATAAAAACAACAAAAACAATGACAGTTTATTTTAATGTTCCGTCAGATATTCAGATTATCAATAGACTTTTACACGTCTTACGTGTTGGAAATGATTATAAATATGAAGCCTCCAAGGGTCTAATTTCTATTTCTAGTCAGAATATCACTAGTGAAAAATTAAATCAGCTTGCTAAATCTATTAGAAGCTCTCATCAAACACAAATAGAGGAGTGTGGTCCTATTAATCTTGGTCCTTTAAGTGTAGAAAATAAGATAAAAACTAAGTATAATAATACTCCTATTACATATAAAATAACAAGAACAATAATTGATCATGAGAAGGGCATCATTACTTCTTATGCTAATATTAGCAGCAGAAACATTGATGATGTTGTTGCAGACATTCTGTCTAAACATATCATTGATGATAGTGATTCTGAAGAAGCTATAAGTTTAGATTCTATTCCTCAACCTATGAGAGATGTAGCAAAAACTTTAGGCATTTCAGAGAAAGAATTACTAGAAGTTGCAGAAGCTTTGAATGAGATTTTTGAACTCTTAGATCCTACTAAGTAATAAATAATAAACAAAACAATAACTAGTAAATAATAAAATTAATATGGCCCCTAAATTTGATCCTATTCATGAATTTCTATTAGAGAATCATAAGGAAGAACATATTACAGTATTTAGCTCTAGGACTGCAAATTGGGACTGGGCTAAGGACATTAAAAAGAGTGAGATTGCCACTAAAGATGGTCTAATCATCTTTGTTGGTAAAAGAAGTAAAGTACTATACATTGGTCAGTCAGAGTTTATTAATAAGTATGTAAGTCTTATTAATAATATTCATGATATACAGCCAACTAAAGTCTATGTTGTCAATAATGAAAATCCTAGCTCTAAAATTATGAATGTAAATTCATATAGAGCTAGGTTTAATCCTATTCACAATTCAAATAGAAATCACAGATTTCTATTTGATAGTGGCAAGACAGTGTTGAATCTAAGTCCTAGATATGAGAAGATTGTAAAATGGATTGTTACTCATCCTGAGTCTACATATACTTCTTTTACAAAGGTATATAATGTTGCAGATATTGCAGGTTTATGTAAAGCATTCTCTTTAATTAGAGTATCTTATAATGACCTAAAAGCTGCAATTAAGGCTAACAATAAAGATATTATAGTTCTCAATAGAGGTCTTTAAACTTTAATCTTACTATGAAAGATTTATATAGTTACTTAGTAAATAATAATCCTCCTAATAGTATCTATACTTTCTCTAGTAAAAAGTTGTTTTGGGACTGGAGACAGGAAATAAAACAACATAAGACAATTTCATTGAAGCCTGCAATTTTAATATTTGTTGGCTTTGATGGAACTGTCTTACATATTGGTTCAACTGAACTAATTAAGACTTACCTCAGAGTTATTAGGAGTTTTGATGGAAAGCATGTTAATACTATTTATATAGTATTAGAGCAGCAAATCAGCCTTATAGCTAAAACTAAAGAGTATAGAAAGTTGTTCTTACCTAATAAGAATACTTATGTTGGTAATGGTAGATTTATTCCTCAAGAGGATGAAAATTGTTTAATTATACCTATAAAAAAGAAGCCTGTAGTTGACTGGGTTTTAGCTAATCCTTCTGCTCCTTTTGATGACTTTATGTGTGTATTTAGAAATGCATCTGCTGTTATTAGTAGCTTATGTACAATGTTTAACTGTGAAGATCATAACCTATCTGAATTACAACATGCTATTAAGAACAATAAGAAAGTTATTAAGTATTTGTAGATATAAATAAAAATAAATAAACATGAATCCTGCAAAAAGATCAAACAAACATGCTGATTTACATATTGTAAATAAATAAATATATGAAGAAGAATCGCCTAGCTGTTATTTTTGTTGCTCTTACAATGAGTACTTTGTTATTGGCTCCTGTATCAGTTGATGCAAAGAGTTATAGTAGTTCTAGAAGTAGTTCATAAAGCAGCAGCCCATCTAGTAGACCATCATCTAGTAGTAGTAGTTTTAAAAGTAGTCCTACTACTACTAATACTACTAGAGTTAATAGTACAACTGACAGTAAAAGACAGACAAGCTTTGGCACTGTTAATAATGCTTCAACTCCTACTAAGAATGTAACTGCAACTTATAAGTCTATGCCTTCTAAGTCAGCCATCACTTCTACAAAACCTTCTAATGCTATTGTAGCAAAAGACACTTATAAAGTGCCCAATCCTACAAATGCACCCACAAAAACAATATATGAAAGCAAGTATGATTCCTTTGGAAAGCTTTATTCAGTTGAAGTTGTAGTTCCTATTGGATATACAGGATCTATTAGTGTACCTCATACTTATTATCCATCAACTATTTCAACATCTCCAGTTGTTGTCTATGATACTGATGGATCGGCAGGTAATATTGTTTGGGGTACTATTAGTGGTATTATTATTCTTATTGTTATTGTTGCTGTTTTTAAAGGAAATTAAACATGCTTATTACTAAAACAATTACTGAAGACATTGGATCTTTTGCCACCAAAAAGGACTATCTAGTTATTGGTGGTGGTGTTCAAAATATTCAAGAAGGTCCTAAGACCTGTATTAATGTGTTGGAAACAACACAGGAAAAGTATGATAAACTACCAGCTAGTCAAGTTTTGAAACTAGCATTAGAAATGGCTGTGGCAGAGTTGGAAGAAGCTTTTAACTATCAACCATTTAATCCTTATGTCTCATCATTATCTTTGCTGCCAACATTAGATAGAAATTATGATGTTTTCATTTGTGCTAGAGCTTACACACCAAATAAAGTTCTTATGTCTTCTAAGACATACACAGTTCTAATAGAGTTTACTTGGAGAGAAAACCTAGAAAAGCTCTGTAATGAGATTTATAATGATCTCTTAAATCAAATGTCTTCTGAAGATATTGAGTTTGATCCTAAATTCTTTGGTGTAGACTTTAATTCCTTTGACATTATGTAAATGACTAAGAAAAAGAAGAGAAATGTTTGGACAAAATATAAAACTCTATATATCATTCCTTATGATAAGTTCTTTACTTATTTAAGTGATGATAATAGAGTTTTTGAGTATAAGGATATTAAACTTGATGTAGATAAACCTAGAATGCAAACACATATTACTAAAAATAATGTTTGTACTTGTGGTTTATCTACAACACACTTTGCAGTGCAATTAGGACATAAACAAACAACTCCTCATATAAATGCTTGGCACTTTAGTAAGGAGTTAAGTATTGCTATCTTAATGACTAGTGATCATATTATTCCATCTAGTAAAGGTGGATCTTTGGTTCAAGTTTTTAGACATATGTAATAAATTATAATGGAAAAAATAATGACAAATTCTAACAAAAACCTTAATGAGTACCCAAATATGAGTGAAGATTATACAAACTACTATGAGTTGATAGTAGCCAGAGCAAATGTTTATAAGAAGACTTCTAGGCTTGAAGCTAAAGGGTTGCTTATGATCTTTGGAGCTGGTGTGATTTTAGCACTGCCAAATATTATAGCAATTGACTTTTTATCTTTTATTAGATCAGTTCTTTTGTGTGTTTTAGCAGTTTTTATACCTATTATGCATGTTCTTCTTGCTAATAGAAAGAAACTATTGAAAGGTTATATTACTAAACCTGACTTTGATGGTCTATTAAATATGCTTTCTAACAAGAAGTCTAATAAGATTGTATCTTCAATTTCAAATATGGTTTTTTGTGGCACACTTGCTTATGCTAGTTACTTGATGTGGATTACACCTTTCTTACTAATTGTTAACTACCTTGCTTGTATGATTACTGTGTACTCTTCTATTGGAATTTGGGCAATTACTCTTGGTAAGACTCAAAGCAATAAAAAGATGCTACAAGAAGTGTTAGCAGAAGAAGGTATGTTGATGAAAGATCTCTTTGATGATGTTGAAACTTGGGTTTTAAAAGAGGCTGAATAAATAATGTTTGATCCTTGTTACACTAGTATCTATGTAATAATTGAAGATCCAAACTATGAATTATTTGATGGCAGATTTAATCAAGAAACTTAAATGCTTATAAACATACCTGACAAGTCCAGATTTGGTATTCTCATTAATGGATTAATTGATGAGAATAAAGAGACTGGAAGGATCTTAACATATAGTGGTGTTGGACCTAGATTGACTCCAACACCCATACTAGTTAAGATGAGCTACATTGCCAAAAGATTAGAACATCAACTCTTTATTCTTTATACTGGTGGTGCTGATGGTGCTGATACTGCCTTCTTAGCAGGAACACAATTCTTTAAAGTGTTCTTACCTAGTAGAATACATGGAGTTAGAACTGCTAATAGACAAGATGTATTTGACTGCACAACATTAGATAATTGGTCTGAAGCTTTATTAACTATTGATAAGTATCATCCAGCACCACAATGTTTAGGCCCATTTGCTAGGAAATTAATGGCTAGAAATAGCTATTGTGTGTTGGGAGAAGATTTACAAAGTCCTGTTGACTTTGTATTAACTTGGACTCCTAATTGTGCTTTAGTTGGTGGTACAGCACAAGGTCTAAGAATAGCTATGGATTATAATATACCTATATTTAATCTTGCTGATGAAAGAGTTCTTGCTGATGTATTGAGAGTTTTAAAGTTAAACTTATTTGATTAAATATATAAGAGAATTTTATTATTGTGTTTCCTTTTTGTTTGTTAAAGTCTATTACTCCTGAACATAACTTTGGAGATTAAATATTAAGGTGTTAATTATGCAAGATATACTTTTGACTAGTCATTCACTATTAACTAGGTTTGAAAAAACAGTAGAATTTATTAATACTAAATTCTCTCATAGAATTATTGAATCTATCTTTATCGATCATTTTTATAGCCCAGAAGGTATTTACAAATACTGTTGTTCTCCTCAAAGATATGTTCTTGAAGAATGGCCTCATATATGAAAACGTTCTTATCAATGAACCCTGAAGACAAATCTATTGCAATTGTATTACCTTTAAAAGGTATTCAAAATGTATATGAGTTAGAGGTTAAATTTGATGATGATCAGCTTGTATTCAAGTATAACTATAACGCTGTTTTAAATAAATGGTTAGATATGTTTGCTATTAAGTTTTATGGATTACCAGTACCAGAATGATATATGTACCTACATTTAACATGTCTTTCTTTATGCCAAATCAAGGCATGTATACAATTGATGCCATTAGAGCAGGTATTAGAACGGCAACAACTAGAGTCTATCCTAATGAAATTAATTTAATTAAGACTTTAAAGATTGGCCAACCTGTTAGATTTGTTAGAACTAATAAAGAAAAACAAGTGGTAGATTCTATCATTGTATTTCTTATATCTTGTAATTTAAGCGACCCTCTTACAGGTAGTTCTTATATTACATTAGACAATAGTATGTTTGATAAAGATAGATTACAATCTAACTATAGAGAGTTTATTGATTCTAGAGAGTTTATTGAGTCTTATTGGCTGCAGGTTGAAGGTTGGGATAGAGTGTTTGCTCAAGGCTTCTTTTCATCTAATAAGGATAAAGAACTTGTTCAGTTTAGATATAGTCTATATCCTCCTAAGTATAAATATTCACCAGATTATATTACTGAATTAAAAGAGGATGAAATCTTCACCTTTGGGTCTAACATTCAATCAAGACATGGTGCTGGAGCAGCTAAACTAGCAGTTGATAAATTTGGCGCTATTTATGGTCAAGCTGAAGGCTTACAAGGACAATCTTATGCAATTATTACTACTGACTTAAGCAAATCATACAGACCTTCTGTTGATATTCAAGTTGTTAAAGATAGTATTGATAAGTTTATTGAGTTTGCCATTAATCAACCTCATCTAACCTTTTTAGTCACAGAAATTGGATGTGGCTTGGCCGGCTTTACAGTTGAACAAGTTGCTCCAATGTTTAAAAGAGTTTTATTAGAATGCATTTCTAATATTAGATTGCCTAAACAGTTTGTTAGACACATTATTGTAAGTTCTATAGAGAGTATGTTATGACCTTCTTATTTTATTCCGCATTATATTTAGGTATTGGATACATTGTTTATAGATTAAACAGAGATTATTTAGATGACATGTTAGCTAAAGATACAAATGTAAGTATACTTTTATTAACTCAAGATTTTATGTATCTTGGGTTTTTAGTTTTAATTACTAATGCTTTTGTAATACTACTTTGGCCCTTGTTTTTGATTGGACGCTTATTTGATTTAATTAAAAGAGAGATATCTTGAATACTTTTTTGTGGAGTGTTTTTATCCTTTTTACTTATAGCCTTATAGGTATACTATTCCTTTTTGCAGTTAGGAAAAGATTAACTAATGGTATATATACAGATTTAACTCTGTTTTATTACAATTGGTCGCCTAAAGTTAAGTCTTTTTATCCTATATATATGAGAAGTGCTGTATTTATATTTTGGCCCTTGTTCTTAGTGGCTTTAATAGTAGATCTAATTATTGAATACTTTAGTAAAAAAGAAGAAGAAGCAATAAAGTACAATAATGAATTAAGAGTACAATCCTTAATTACTTTTTCTTGATACTCATTTTTATTTTAGATATAGTAATGATTTTGTAAAAAGTTATATTAACTTATATCCTAATGAAAAGAAAGAATTGATAGAGTTACTACAACTAATTCAGGACATTGATAAACAATGAGCAATCTAGAACTAAGCCTATATAATTGGCAGAATGATTTAGGATTTTATGAAATTCCTGAGCAGCCAAGTAGAAATACTTTTGTTGTTGGAGCGATTCAAAATAACTTATCTATACACTATAAAGTTGAATTTAGCTCCAACTCAAAAGAGATAAATGTCACTATTAATTATATTGGAAATGGAGAGTTTTCAAGGTTTGATAGAGAATATATTTCAGAAGTCTTTACTATAATTAAAGATATAATTGAAGATACATTAAGTATTTCAATTAGAACCAACTTATTTATGGATTATGTATTTAACAAAGTGCAAAGAGGAACCTCTAAAGTAATTTGTAAGATGTACATAAACATAAAAGATCTAATAAAATTTTTATAAAATAATAAAACAAAATAAGGAATAAATTAATTATGATGAGACATCATACACCAATGTTTGAGTTCAAACATAAGTGTTATCTAACAGATAATAACTCTTATATTAGTAGAACAGTTAAAGAACATACTAAAAGAGGATTAAGTACTATTGTATTAGATCCTACTAAACTTAAGATGAAAGTATATACAGGTACTAATTGCTACTTATTTGATAGAAACGGTGATCCTTTACTTATTAGAAGTGTGAATTCTACAGGCCTAGCAGAACATGGTCTTACTCTTACTATTAGTTCTCCTAAACCTGTTATTGGGCATAGTAAACCTCATCTAGATGACAGATTTAATAAGTATGATGGTAGAAAATTTGCCCTTTTAAATGCCTTAAATAAGGTCATCTTTACAAGAAGGGATAGTAATTTTGAAGAACTATTATTCTATAAAAAGTTTATAAAAACCTTTGAACTTAAGAGCAACATTGATAGTATTAGTTGGGAGTTTGCAGACCTGTGGCAGGCTCTAGTTAACTTAGACAAAGCAAAAGAAACTAATACTTCTATTCATGAAGCTTATAACTATTTGGAAGATAAGGCTAAACTATTTTCTGGAGAAGATTTATTTGATAAGTTTACAGTAGAGCTGGGAAAGTTTATTTCTTCTTGGGATAGTTATATAGATATCTATGGACAAGACCTTGAAGTAGCTTACTTCTCATACAAGCTGTTTCTTAAAGATTTTATTAAAGATAACTAATTAGAGGGTGTCTAACACCCTTATGAACCTTTAGATACTAATTATAGTAGAGTATATGTTTATATTGTTACTAATATAAATAAATACTTATTCATTCATAAAAATGATTTAGATAGTATAGTAGAAACTGAAAGTATGAGACTATTTAATGAAAGTAGCATGTTAGGGTTTACTAGCTTATCTGCTTATGAAGAGCGGCTTGAAACTACAAAGCAAAAGATTTATACAATTAAACAAGAGGAATTAGATGATTATAGTTAATACTTTTGAAGGCCCTATAGCTACAGTAAGCTTAGATGCAGAGAAGTTTGATCTAATTGATACTTTAGAAGGACTTAGCAAAGAACAATTAGATAGATTAGAAGATCAACAATCTGTATTTTCTAAGTGGTTGCATAATCAATTAAAGTATAGATTTAAAGATATTACTTTAAGCACGGATGTAACACATCTCTTAATTAATTGTTGGTTAGCATCTAAGGAATACAATAAAAATAATGCAATTTAACTACGCTTCTACAGACATAGAAACATCTGGACTCAACAAACTCGATTCTTTAATCTTAGAGATTGGAATAGTTTTAGATAATTCTAGAACTAGAGTTAGAAGAGAAGACCTAGAAGAGTATCTATTAAAGCTACCAGTCTTTCATTGCTATGTTAAGTACCCTTTTCCTATTTTTGGTGAGGAGTATGCTTTAAACATGAATAAAGATATTATTAGAATATTAGAAGAAGGAAAGCATCCAGATATTATTAGTATTGAAGAGGTGCCTAATTCTACTGATAAGTTCTTAGGTAAACATTTACAAGTTGGTGATTGGAAAAGTAAGATTATGTTTGCTGGTAAGAACTTTGCTGGCTTTGATAGACCCTTTCTTGACTTAGTTCCTAACTTAAAAGATGTTTTAGATAAGTACTTTATTCATAGAGTGCATGATCCTGCTCAAATGTTCTTTGATCCTAATCATATGGATAAAACACCTAATTTAAAAGAATGTTTAGATATTGCTGGATATAACAAAACAGTTAGTCATACAGCAATAAAAGATGCCTATGATGTTATTAGATCTCTCAGATATGTTTGGGACATATAATAATGTAACGGTGTGATACAATATATTTTTATTTAGTTAAACTGATAAGGTAATTAATAATTATGGACAATGTTTTAGAACCGCCTGATAATACACCTGAAGATAATAATGAAGAAGTAAATAATACTCCTGTTAAATCTAATAAGGGTCTTTCAGAGTTGCCTATAGAGAAACAGTTTACTCATATGATGTTCTGTCAGCAAATACAAAACATTGATTTAGATGCAGCTAAACAACTGTTAGAAGAATTACATATGCTCTATCTTGGTCAACAAGCTTTTATGGTTAAAATTGCTAAGCAAGAGTTCTTAGGAGGAATGTAGTATGCCAGAAGAAGAACAAGTAGTAAATCCTATAGAACAAGAACAAGAACCAGAACAAAAGTGTGGCTCTTGTGGCATTATTCTTAGAAATGGTAATAAATATACCAGTATGGGAAGGGTTATATCTGATGAGCAATTAGAAAATATTTGTAGATTATCTAAGAAGAGAACTGGTTGTTTTAATCAATTAAAGTTGTTAGGTGTAAAAGTTAAAACAAATATTGAATCACCTTTAATAAAAGCAACAAATGATCAGATTGAAGACATGGTTAGAAATGTTATAAGCTCTTTAAAAGATTCAGGCATAAAAGTTGAATCCACAGATCATTTTGTAACCCTAGAATGGCTAAAAGATGGTACAAAGACACAAGTTTCTGTTGATTATAAATACTGTGCTACTACAGTATTAGAGGGCTTAGATGCAAACATCTCTATCTGTATTGAGTTTCTAGATTCTATTAATGAAGGCTATTTAAGCTTTCTAAGACCTGAACTAGTAAAAGGTATTACCTTGTCTGGTCAACACTTTAATGTTTTAGAGGGCAATAATATTGTAGCTACTGGATATTTTAAATAGTAAACACTTCTTACTAGTTGCACATCCTTTAGAAAAACCATGTTTAACATGTAAAGGCTTTTGTAAAAGAAATGTTTCTGAGTATTTTGTTCCTTTAAACTATTTTGATACTTTAAATGAAATAAAAAGATACATAACTTCTTTGAAGATGTGCTTAGATGCTAAGGTTTACTGTTTAGCTCAGTTAAAGATTTTAGTGGGCATAGATAGTAAATTATTAGGTAAAAGCATAAATACTTATATTATTAAAGATTATAATAAAAAACTATTTACTAATCATGGATATTATTTTTATATTGAACAGATGATTCATTTAGAAGAGTTTGTTGAGCCTGAAGTTTTAGAAACATTAGACAAGAATATAAAAAATTATACAGTTAGTAAATATTGGGAAAAGACATACAATGATGTAAAGTATTTATAATACATGTTATAAATATTGAGAAGAATAAATACTGAAAAGTTTTTATTATTATTATGTACAAGTTCACTGTTGTTTAACTATTTTTTATGTTTTTATATTATGATTGAATACTCTTTATTAATATATGTAATAATCTCTTTTATTTTTATATTAACTAAAAGATATAAATGCGCCTTGCTTTGGCCTTATGTACTATGTATGGGAATTATAATTCCTGTACTAGTATTAATAAAACAAATGCAAAAGTTCTCTTTCAAAACTGTTAAATGAATTTAAATTTAGATTTACTATCCACTTTTTTTATCAATTTATTATCTCCATTTGCAATTAAATCTGCACCTATAAAGCCTCCAATTATTTTACCTCCTATTGCTTCTATAGAAGAAATTAGACCTACTAGAAATGCACCAAGTCAATATGTATTAGCCTCTTGGTATGGTCCTGGATTTCATGGAAATGAAACTGCTAGTGGTGAGAAATTTGATGAGTATGCTATGACTGTAGCTCATCCTTCACTACCCTTTGGCACTCTATTAAAAATTACTTATAAAGGCAATAGTGTTATTGCTAGAGTAAATGATAGAGGTCCTTATACTGGTGGAAGAGAAATTGATCTTTCCAGAGGAGTGGCAGAACAATTAGGATTTGATGGTGTTAATAATGTTCAGATTAGTATATTAGATTAATGATCAGTTATTACAATAAAAAAGACTCAGCTTAATTGTGTGAGTCTTTTTTATTGTAATAAAGTATAAGTTTAAGTAAAAAATTAATAAAATAAAAAAATGATTAAGCTGTCCATTCCTTTAGCTCTTGTGCTAAGTGTATTATTACAAGCTCCTGTTCTTGCAGGGCCTGCAGTTGTTGATAATACAAGAGCACCTTCTTTAAATATTCAATCTAATCTACAAACAAATTTAACTAAGATTAGTGATAAAGCAAAGTCTTTTGATATAACAATATACTCAACTAATGTTGTATCTTCTAATAATGCTGCAGAAATGAATGATGTATTAGTAAAGTCTTTGCCTGGAACTAATTATGTCTCTATTGTACTTAATAAGAGTGACAACCCTTTTATAAACAACAGTGTTTCTGTTAATGTTGGACCAGACTTTAGAGACTATCTTTCTCCTGCAGAAATTAGCAAAGATATTGTAATTCCTAATAGAAAAAGATATCTTCCAGACAGACCAACAGAGTTTATTCAAGGTGTTGCTTCAGATGTTGTTACTACTATTATTAATAAGAAACAGCATAAAGCCAATGTAGATTTTATCTTTAATACTCTTATTATATTTATTATTATTGGTGGTCTTATTTCTATTGTTTTTGTAGTTATAAGAGGAATTGTTTCTTGGTATAAAGATACTAAAAAAGAGTATGAAGCTGTTGAAATTGAAAAGGCAAAAGCCGTTGAACTTTATACAAATATTTTAGGAAATAGTAGCTTTTCTGGATATGAAGGAAGAACTAAAGAAGTTGTTGATGATATTAATAACTCTTTAACATTGTTAATTGACAAGTTTAAACTCATTGAAAAGACTCCTACACTTAGACAGGCTCTTCTTAAACCTATCACTTGGGCTGCTTATTTAAATGAATTACAGTCATTTATGTATGATGCAACAAGTATTAAGAGATCAATTGATAATTTAACTTCTAGTATTCTTACTGTAAAAGAAGTTACTAAAGATCCTCTGGCTGTAGTTGATAAAATTGAACAAGAAAGAAAAGACAAAAAAGAAATTGAATATGCTATTCAATTAGTAACTGAGAAGTACAATATGTATAACTTATCATATACTTCTGTTTTACATAATTTATATAAGGATGTTCAAAGATCTTCTACTAAGGAACAATTAAGACAAACTTCAAAGGCGTTTTGTGATGCTTTTGATCAAGAGTCTAAGAACATTATTAGTTTAAAAAAAGTAAAAGATGGATTAAAGTTTATTCATACTTACTTAAGCAATAATACTAATACTTATTATAATCAGCCTATCTCAACGGAGATGGTGAAATTGGCTTTAGAGGCTTTTACAACTTCTATTGCTTACTTGGATTATAATAATATTGAACCCTTTCAACGTTATTTAGATCAATTAACAGTATATATTGAACCTTTAAAAGAGGCTGATAAGATATATGTTAACTTTAATACTTATAGAAATGAGTTACTTTCATATGTAAATAGTATTAAATGTTCTTATGTTAATGAAGATATTGCAACAATTAAACAAAGCATTAACAATGTTGTTTTTATAAAAGCTAAAGACTATTATAATACTTATGAGCCTGCTCTAAAAACAATAGAAAAAGAAATAAAAACCTTAACAGAAAAAGCTGATAAGTTTAACACTAGAGCCAAAAAGATAAATAACTTTTCTGAAGAAACTAGGAAGAATGTTCTTACTTTTCTATTAAGTAAGGGGGATTTTGTTACTTTTGATAGTACTGTTAAACAATATAAATCAGAAGATGATGAGGCCCTTTATTTTGAAGACTTAGAGAAGAAAAGATTAGAAAAAGAAAGACAAAAAAGACAGCAAACAGAAAATACTCCTGTTAATGTTGTAGTAGTTAACAATACATCATCATATGTATATGTTGATGATAATCTATTTAATAGTTCTTCCAACTCTAACCTATTTGAAGATTCTAGTACTTCTTTTAATGATTCATTTAGTAACAGTTCTAGTTCCAATGATTCATTTAGTAATAGCAATAGTTCTAATGATTCATTCAGTGACAGCAATAGTTCTAATGATTCATTCAGTGACAGCAATAGTTCTAATGATTCATTCGGTGACAGCAATAGTTCTAATGATTCATTCAGTGACAACAGTAACAGTACAAATAATGAATGGTAAACATGTTTAAAGTTTCAGTACAAACAGTATATCCTTCTGTTCATAGTAATGCAGACAACTTAGAGTTGATATCATTAGATGGCAGACAATATGTAGTTCAAAAAGGACTATATAATCCCGGTGATAAAGCCTTAGCTATTCCTAAAGGCGCTCTATTAAACCACCCAGTCTTTCTTAGAGAATGGGGAATGTATTTAAACGGCCCAGAGTCTAATATTGTTGGTAATAAGATATTTAGAGGCAAAGAGTCTGAAGGTATTGTAGTTAGACAAGATCTATTACAAGAAATGGGATTTAATATCAATGACTTTGAATTAGATGTTGATATTAGTAATGTATTAGGCATTAGTAAATACATTCCTCCTATTCCAGATGAACTTAAAAAGTCAGTTGAAGTTTACACAGGAAATATTAGTAAGCCAATTAAACATGATTGCAAATATCCTGTTGTGTATGCTGACAAGTTTACTAATGGTGATAATATTACTATTACTTCTAAGTTGCATGGCACTCAGATTAATATTATTAAGGTTCCTGGTGAAAGAATTGTAATCAGTTCTAAAGGCTTGTGGGATGATGAACTAGTATTTAAACAAGGTACTAATAACATCTATGATCAGGCTTGGCAGAATATGTTTAATGAAGAGTTTACATTAAACATGTTTATAGCTCAGCTATCAAACATTATTAACAATGATGTTAATGATCATGAGTTACAAATTATTGGTGAAGTTATTCCTGCTATTAAAGGTTTTAATTACGGCTTAACTAAGCCAACCTTATACATTTACTCCATCTATGTTAATGGTTATTATATTGATTTAACTCTTCTTAGAAGATTACCTAATATCAATATTGTGCCTGAATTATATAGGGGTGTATATGATGAGAATACATTAGAATTGGCTAATAACTTTGCACAACAACCTGTATGTCCTATTGATGGTATTACACTTAATGAAGGAGTGGTTATTAGTAACAGTAGACATCATATAAAAATTAAGAATGAACGGTTTCTTAAGAAACATAGCTCAGATGAGACTACATAATTATGAACATTGAAGATAAAATTAGGGTGATAAAAATCCTTTTAAATAAGTCAGGTGTTTGTAGATTAAGTGTTTTAGTTGATCTGGCTAGTCTTAATAAAGATACTGATCTTGCTGGAGTTGTTTTATCAAGAATTAAAAGTGATGGTCCTGATGATCTATCATATTTTAATTTTTCTAACTCAGATCTATCAAATAGTGATCTAAGACACTGTGATTTAACAGGAGCTAATTTCACTGATGCAAACTTAACTAACACAGACTTAGAAGGTTGTACACTAATTAATACTGTATTTAAAAACACAATATTAAGAAACACAAACTTTAAAGATACTGTGTTTTAAGTAATGTTAATTTCATAGGTTCTAAGTTTAATATTGTATTAGATAATTTTATTTATTATTTCTAATATTATGTATGTTATTATTTATATACAAAGATAAGTCAGCAATAAAATATAGCGTCCATGCTTAGAATAAAAACTTATCTTGCACAATAATAATATATAAAGATGATTCAGCAATCAATATAATTTTTCAGCTACCATAAATGAAAAAACAATCATCTTGTAAACTTTTCCTAAAGATAGTTCAGCAATTTAAAGTACAACCTGGATGTCATGAGTTCGAGCCTCATAGTCCTCCTTTGGGAGGCTTAGCTCAGTTGGTAGAGCGCCAGGGAATAACAAAACTATCTTGATAATCCCTCTATTAATTTTTTTATAAAGATGATTCAGCAATTAATGTATTCAACTTATAACTGAAAAACACAATCATCTTGATTACATCTTTTAAGAGATGGATCAGCAACTTCTGTATCTAACTTTTAATTAGAATAACAAAAGCCATCTTGTAAACTTTTCTAAAGATAGTTCAGCAACTATAATAATAACACTCTGCTTCATACGCTGACTAAGTTAAAAACTATCTTGTTAAACATCTTATTAAAGTTAAGTCAGCAACTTATTTTCTAGGTTCAACTCCTAAATTGCAGCTTTGCAACGTGGTATAAAAACTTAACTTGTAAACATTCTCTAAAGATGATTCAGCAACCCAAAAATACTTCTTAGGTTAAAGAAAAAAAATCATCTTGTAAATTCTTCATTAAAGATAGTTCAGCTATTTAAAATAATAACAAAAAGGAATCGGCTTGTCATGAGTTCAAGTCTCATAATATTTGTAACAAAGTATTTAGCTCAGCCTGGTAGAGCAGCCGACATATGTTAAAAAAACTATCTTGTAAAACACTGAAGTTAATTCAGCAACAAAAAACATTTCTTTGGTAATAGAAAAAAAATTAACTTGTAATAAAAATATGACATTCTTAAATGGCCTTAAAAGACAATTAAATACAACTCAAACTTCAAATGGAGCAATAACTCCAGCTTCAACTTTAGACTCCAATTTAGATCTATTTGGTAAAATTGGTTCTAGTAGAAGTAATGTTGAACAAGCAGTTATATTATTTCATGCTGCTTATGCAGAAAACCCTGAAACAGCAACTAGAATTCTATTCTATGCTAGAGATATTAGAGGTGGCAAATCTGCTAATGGAGGTCAAGGTGAAAGAGCAGTGTTTAGAGCTATCTTTAAAGAGCTAGCTATTACTGATCCTAATATTGCTTCTAAACTAATCTCTTTAGTTCCTATCTTTGGAAGATGGGATGATTTACTAGTAT
>Ga0209972_10000528_pt1 | contig 37670 bp, 28 predicted proteins | sample NOAtaG_7_FD_187302 | JGI IMG/M metagenome (GOLD analysis project Ga0209972, IMG submission 187302) | Freshwater lake microbial communities from Lake Erie, under a cyanobacterial bloom - NOAA_Erie_Diel1S_2200h metaG (SPAdes) (version 2) | ecosystem: Environmental > Aquatic > Freshwater > Lake ...
GTATTGATATCGCCAATGTAATAAGACCCACCTAAAAGCAAACCTACTTCGCGCTGACGAAAATTACGCTTGGCTGTTTGGGCAAATGCCGAAAACACCACTAAAAAAGATAAGATATATACTAGCCTAAAGCGCATCAATAGTTATAACGTGAAATAGCTGCGTTTATTGTTAACGTCTTTTATCTAATCCCCAAAGCAATTTGTTGCGCAAGGTGCCAAAAAAGTGCTGGCCTTCGAGGTTAATGAGGTTGAATTTAAAATCGGCCAGTTTTATTTTTATTTCCGATCTAGGGGAAATAGAAGACGTAACTGAATCAAGCGAGGCATAAAAACTTTCGTTTCGTCCGCTTACTTTAAAGCTGATCACTTTTTTATTTGGAATAACTACAGGCCTCACATTTAAATTATGTGGTGCAATTGGTGTGATGATAAAATTATCGGAATCGGGCATCATAATGGGTCCGCCACAACTTAAGGAGTACGCTGTAGAACCCGTTGGTGTTGACACGATCAATCCATCAGCAAAATAAGAGTTTAAAAACACACCATCTACATAGGTATCAATATGGATCATGGCACCGCCTTCTTGTTTATGAACAGTAAATTCATTGAGTGCGTAATTCACATCGCCAAAACAATTATCACAACCGGTAAGTTCAATTAATTCGCGTTTATCTAACGTAAATTTTTCTTTTATTAAAAGCGTGGCTGCTTTTTCAAGATCATCTTTATTTACGTTGGCTAAAAATCCTAAGCGGCCGGTATTTACACCTAGTACAGGAATACCTGACTTACGTACTAATGACACTGTTTCTAACATGGTGCCATCGCCACCAAGTGAGATCACGTAATCCGCGTGAGAAATTAATTCTTCAGAATTTGCAAAGGTGTTTAGTTCGAGTGTAAACCCATAATCTTTCTTTAAGAATTCGTAGAACTCTTTGAAAATAATAAGTTTAATTTTCTCTTTGGTAAAGAGTTTGTAAAGCTGTTCTATATAAACCGGTAGGTTATCTTTAGTTGAGCGAGCGTATACTGCAATGGTCATATAATAGTTTTACAATTTTTAGTTATTGATCTTATCGCCTCTTAATTCGCGGAAACGTTTACGGGCCTCGGTAACAAAAATACTTCCCGGATAATTTGTAATAATGGCTTCGTAAGCGTCTTTTGCCTTTGTACTATCTTTTAATTTATACTCATACAGCTGTGCTAATTTATATTGCGCGTCATCACCATATAATTCGCTTGGATAAAATTCAATGATATCCTTATACATTTTTTCAGCGTCGGTGTACCTATTGGTACGCTCATAAATGGCGGCTTTTTTATAAAAGATATCATCGCCTAAAGTATTATTACTAAATAATAAATTAACGCTATCCATTCGCGCGATCGCATCGGTGTAGCGATGTTGCAAGATCATTAACTCCGCGCTTGCAAATAATTGTAATGGCACTTCATTTGTATCTACACCAATTGCATCGGTGATAATAAGCGAAAGATCCAAGGCATCATTAGCAATTAATTTTGTAGTGGCTCCTTTTAATACGTCGCATTGTGTTTTAGCCCATTTAAAATCGCCGGCGTAAAAACTTAGTTTGGCATTTTTAAATTTTGCTTCATGTCCAATGGCTTCATATTTAAAATCCTTTTCAACTTGAGAATATAAAAGTGATGCGTCCCAAATTGCGCCACTCACCAAATAAATATCGGCTTGCAAAATTTTATAATCGGCTTTATCAACCGGCTTTATACTTGGGTTGCCGACAACCTCCTCTAAGAGTGCAATGGCCTCTTCAGGTTTATTTAAATAATATGCTTTCAGCGTGGCCAAATTCTTTACCACAAAGGTTTGCATAAAGGTTCCTTTATGTTTATCAGAGGCTGCTTGTAATTTTTGCTCAACAGCTAGTAATTCTTCTTTGGTTGGTTGAGGCTTTTCAAGAACCAATTCATATTCCACACCTAAGATCTCAATAGAAGAGGACTCTGCATAGATACAATTTGGTTTATCAATTAAATACTGGTAACAACGTTGAGCGGTTTCCCAAGCTTTGTTGGAAACACAAATACGCGCTAATTCATATACTCGTCTTCCATCTTCTTTATTACGTTTATCAATGGATTTGCTTTGCACAAACGCGGCGTCAAATTCTTTTTGTTGTTTTAAAATAAAGATTAAAAATTCGGCAAAAACAATTTTATCCGGCTTTGACTGAATGCGTTTTTGCAGTTCTTGCTTTAAGATAGGATTTTTTAATCCTGCACTTTCTTCATCGTAACCTAAGGAGTTCTGCAAATTATTTTGTGCCATGTATAATTCCGAATCTCTAAAATCAATAGCATCTAAATATTCATTTACCATGGATACCACATCGCCTTTTAGTTTGTACACATCGGCGCGCTCGTAAAAGTATGGATAATCGGGCGTTGCTTTTTTTCCTTTATTGTATACCGCAATGGCGTTATCGTACAATTTTGCATCCACAAACGCTTGCGCTAAATTATTTATAAATGGTTGTACAGGATTGAATTCTTTTAATGCCTTTTGATAGCACTCGTCTTCTTTTTTCTTGTCGCCTGTAATATTGTAGATGTTGCCAAGCAGTACAAGTATGGATGCATCGCTTTTGTTATTCTTAATTTGTTTTTTGGTGATCTTCTCGGCCTTTTCCACATCCTTTACCATCAACAAGCTCTTGTAATAATAACCGAACCAAACATTGGGATTTTTATCAAACAGATCATCAAGATACACATTGGCTTTTTCATATTCCTTTTGCTCGAAGAACTGAATTGCTAATGCTTCTTTGCTGTTGTTACCGCCTGTTTGTAGATTGATCTGCGCAATTGCTGAGAATTGCAAGAAAAGAAAACCGAGTAAAATTATTAGTGGTCTCACTGACATTAAAATAGAACGTTCCTTCTTTTTTTTCAATTACACAAAAATTCTAGTTTATGCGGTGATCAATTAAAATTGAATTTCAATTGTACCTGTTTGCCGTTTTGGTCGAACTGTATATTATCAGAAAGATTTTTCATCAAGAAAATTCCTCTTCCATTTATCTTATCCAAATTTTCGGGAGCAGTTGGATCGGGCAGATTTTTGTGATCAAAGCCTTTTCCTTCGTCGGATACAAAAAATGTAATGGCATTTGGATCAACGCTGTAAGTAATAGTAACAGATTTAGCAGGATCATTATTGTTGCCGTGTTGAATGGCGTTGTTCACCGCTTCGGTAACCGCGATCAAAATATTTCCGTAACGATCTTCATTTACTTTATAAGCTTCACACACATCGTCGATCACTCTTTCAACTAAAGTTATATTTTGGGTGTCTGAACTTATTCTCAAATTCTCCCCGTTGGTTAAAATCATTTTTTATTTACGCTATTAAAGTAATTATTCACCTTCTCTTTATAAAAAGGGGTAAGACTAGGCGGAACGGTGTTTATGAGTTCCAGTTCTTTTTCCTTTAGTCTTTTATACTCTAAAAACTCGCCAGGGTTACTTAAATTTTGGACTTTTGCTTCATTACTTTTCCTCTTTTCATCCTGCTCTCTTTCACGCTCAGCCTTCTCACTTTCAAGTAGTTTGGTTAAAATATCGTTCTGGCGTTTGATCATCTCATTGCTAATTTGCTTGTTAACTAGCTCTTTTTCAGTTTGTTCCATCATTTCGGCCATTTCGCCTCCTGGATTTGAACCCTTATTTTTTAACTTTTCCATCATCTGAACCATTTGCCTTCTGATGGCTTCTTGCTGCGCGGCCATTTTTGCAAATTGCTCGCTGCTTCCGGGCACGTTCATTTTTGGTAAACCTTGATTGCCCAATTGTCCATTTCCAGGTTTCTGCCCCGGCTTTTGACCTGGCTTTTGTCCTGGTTTCTGGCCAGGCTTTTCACCTTTATCCATCGCATCTTTTAAAGCTTGCAATTGCTTATTTAACTGCTCTTGCAATTTTTTCATGTTAGGAATACTTGGCGCGTTTGATGGTTTTTGCCCTTCGCCCGAACCCGGTTTTTTACAATTTCCTTTTTTTCCGCCTTTTTGTTTTGCGGCAGCTTTCATTTTATTTTGTTTTTGCTCTAAGGATTCGTTAAGCAACAAGGCTAAATTATTTACTGAGGTCATTGTAGTTTGCATGCGCGTACTTGCATCACCGGTGTTTCTCTCGGCCAAAGCTTTTATAGTTTTTTCCATATTGTGATTTATGGCGCTGATCTCGCGGTTGATCAAACTGCTAACCGATGGTTCGCGTTTACTTAAAGCCAACAAACTATCTTCAATGATCTTACTATCGCTTTTTAATTTATTCTGAAGCTGAGGAATTTTTAAATACTGAGGATTATCAATACGTGTTGTGCTTAACTGTTTCATTAATTCCTCTTGGGTAAACGACACGTTCAATAAATTCTCTAAAATTTGGCGCATGGCTGCAGCATTTTCCGCATCTTGTTTTTGCTCCTCCATACTCATCTCGTCCATCATTTCCTCTGCCATTTCCTCCATTTTTTTGGCGGCCTCTTCTTGAGCTTTTGCTGCGTCTTTTTTATCTCCCTTACTCAAGCTCTCCGAACTCTTTTTCATTTCCTTGCTTACATCTTCCTTCTTTTGCTCATTTTTAGGAAGGCTTGCAGGTTCCTCTAATTCAGAATTCTTTTTCTCCAACTCCTTCATATCCTCTTTTAGTTTATCAAACTCCTTGCTGATCTCGTCTTGCTTTTTCTCAAGATCTTTATTGTCTGGGGTCTTGCCGTCTTGATTCTTACTGTCCTGCTTCGTATTCTCAGTTTCGTTCTTAAGATCTAATTCTTTGTTCTTTAGTTCTTCTAATTTATCAGCAACTTGTTGCATTTTTTCTTGCACTTCAAGCGATTTGAATAATTCTAAATTACGATCGAGTTCTTTTTCAATATCCTTGTTAGTGAGTTTTAATTCTTCTAGTTTTTGTTGTACCTGATCTTTGTTCAACTGATTCATGGCCTTTTGAAGTTCATCAAATAACTTCTTCATTTCGGGCGTCATGATCTGATCGAATAATTTTTCGAGCTCTTGTTGCTTTTCTAAAATGGCTTCATCTTGTTGCGAGAACTCATTTTGCATTTGGTTATTTTGCTGATTCTCTTTTTTTACTTCCTCTATTTTATTTTTTAAAGTATTTTGCTTGTTCATGATCTCTTCCAGTTTCTTCTTGTCTTCGTAACTCAACTGGTTCTTGTCATTTATCTTTTTAGAGAGGTCGCTTACATCTTTTTGCAATTGTTTAGCGCGCTTGATGCTTTCTTCCAGATCATTTTTTATTTCCGAATTATTTTTTGATGCCGCTTCGTTGATCTCATCCAAACTTGGAGCTTTATATACTAATACGTTTGTTTTAGATGATTTAGCACCATTTACACCATCATTATCAAAGATCTCGAAGTAATATTCGATCTTATCGCCTGGCATTAAATTGAAAGTGCTCGTGTTTAAAAAATAATAATAGGTTTGCGAAACTTGCTTTGGATTAACATTGATAGGAATGATCTCTGATGTTTCAATGGGCTTATTAGTTGAATCGGTACTGTATTTTTTAAGCACCATGTTCAAACGCGAGAATCCATAATCGTCTTTTACACTTCCGCTTAAATAAATGTTTTTAGTATTGATAGAATCAGTGGTTTGATTCAGATCGATCATTGGGTACTGATCGGGAATTACATTGATGATATATGAAACCGAATCAATGGCTTTATCCACCAAAACATTTGTGGCTTTTAAAATGTAGTTGTTGCTGTTTAGGAATTTGCGCGAATACGTAAACTGATCTTGCGTGCTATGCACAGGACTGATCAAGGTATCAACAAAATGCAAACTCAAGTCATCGGTGTTTTTTGTGTTGAAGGTCCAAACAACTTTCGTGCCTTGCGGTAATTGAAGATCGCCCGAATTGATCAGTTGCTCATTGGGTTTATTCAAATACGCAGGGTAGATCAGTTGCGTACTAAATTGCGTGATCACAGGTTTTGGCAACACTTTTAATTCGTATTCCTTTGATTCAAAACCGGCGGCTGCAAAATTAAAATTGGTGTTCTTTTGCAAATTTTTGAAAGTGTACGTAAAATTTACTTTGTCGGCTTTATCTAATTTATATTCAACGCCGTTTATTTTTACAAAGACTTCATTCGGTAATTGATCGCCCGTAACCTTCACATTCATTTCATAATCTTGCGATTGAAGCGCGCTCAGCTCATTATTTAAAATGGTGAACTCAAAAGGCATTTCTTTTGAATAGTAGGTTTGGTAATGCACCAAACGCTCGGTGCCTTTCGTAATAACACCCGGCCAAATAATGTAGGTGGAAATGAATAGAAACAGAACAGGCAATACATATTTTAAATATTTGGTGTTTTCTTTAAGATCGATGGCCGAAGTAAAAGGTACAGGACGCAGCTCATTTATTTTTTGATCGATGCTTGCCATAAGCAGATCGTTGGAGCCTAAAAGTCCTTGTTGATTTTGCAATTGAAGAACGTTGAGCAATTTATCTTGTACGTTTGAAAAATGCGTACCTATTATATTGGCAGCATCGTTGTACGAAATGGTATCGCCAATTTTGTTGAGTTTTAAAAGAGGGATAGCAATGTACTTTGTGAGCACAAAACCTGTAAGCGCTAAAAAACTAAAAAAGAAAATGGTGCGAGCCGTTGTATCAAACTCACCGAAATAATTGAGAACAACCACACTCAAAAAAGCAGAGAACAATAAACCTAATGAATACAAAGTTCCTTTGATAAGTAAATTTTTATAGTACTTACGGATGAATTCATCCAGCTTATTGATGAGTATGTTATTTTGAGCCAATTCTTCCTTCTAATGTACAAAATTTAGATGCCGTTTTGGGTGTTATTCCATAAGCGGCAATCCTATTCAAATATAAGGAAATGTCGAGGCTTTAAATACGGAAATTATGTTAAGAAACGCTTTCGCCAGGTAAGTTATTAGAAGTCGCCCTTCGACTTCGCTCAGGGTGACAAGGACTGAATTTAATGCTGAATGATCAGCTTCTGGCTGCTCTTAAATGAATCAGTTTGAATTTCAATGAAGTAAAGGCCGTTGGGGAGGTTGTAAATATCTAAATAATTTTTACCCTCAACTCTTTCAGTCATTATTAACTTTCCAAAACAGTCATAAAGTTTTATTTGTCCATAGTAAATTGGCAGCTGAATTTGCGAGTTGGCTGGATTTGGAAATAGGAAAAGATTATAAGATTCTGAATTTTCCTTTATTCCAATATCGTTTGGTGGGATGGTCCATGGACTAAAATATTCAACGCCGTTTTTCACGGCGCTAGTTTTACAATAATAATCATCATGTTCAAACACATGGTTTCTCTGAGAGACCATGCCTAACCCTTCGCCGTAGTATAACGACATATGATCAAAGCTAGGAGAAGTAAGTGCGGTAGATGACCATGTCTGCAATGCAAATCCACCTGGGGCGCCTGCGCCCGGGAATGAAGTTAAAGTACTTGAACATGAAGGCGGGCCAAAATATTTGTAAAACGTTCCCAAATTATCAACTCCAAAAAAAACAATGTTATAAGTGCCTTCGCCAACTACCATTCCTGGATACATTTTGTTTGCCCAGAGTGAGCCACTATTAAGATTAGTATAGCTTTGGGCAGAAAAAGGGTTGATTGGCGCATAAGTCGATGTTGACGCAGCATCACAAAAAGATTTATGAAACTGCGAACTCCCAGAGGCCGACCGGTTTTGTCCATTCAGAAGATATGAATAGCCATTTGATGTGATTGACCTACTTATAATTTCAACCGTGTATGTTGAGCAACCAGAATACCATGGCGTTCCAACATTGTCCCAAGTGTAACGAGTTCTATATTTATCGCCGCTATTGAATTTGTAAATATCCCAGGCATTCAAAACTTTTTCCCCAGATAAAGAGATGCTATCGTATGAAGCCCTATTCTCAATCCCTACCAGTCTATAATTAAAATTAGTATACAATTTAGGAAACTGTATCATTCCAAACTCCTTACTTAATAAAATCGAATCATTATTACTTAAGATAATAATTTTAACTGAGTCAATTGCATTAAAAATACTCACTGTTGAAATGGCTACGCATGTCGCGGTTAAAGATGCGCTTGTTCCAAAAGTCCAGGATTGACTCACTGAACAGGAAGGTATAATGCTCATCGTTGTTGTATCCTGAAACTGCACCTCTCCATTTGCCATCTTAAAAATCTTTTTCATTAAGAACTGCGGTTGATTTATGTGAAGTGTATTTCCAACAACCACTCCTACTCGGTTCATAAAATAAGTTGTATCTATACCTGTTTGTTTAACCGAATCAGCAAATAAAACATTCGAGATCAATGCAGAATTATCAAACTTATAATTATACCGATAGCCTTTATTGAACACATTCCAATTTTGACCGTAAGAAATTACAGAGATCAAAAAGGTAAGTATGAAAAGGTGTTTACGCATTAATGTTCTATAATAAGTTTTTGAGTTGTTTTAAAGGAATCCGTTTGAATTTCAAAGAAGTAAAGGCCGTTGGGGAGGTTTGATAAATCCAAAGCATTTTTACTTTCGACAAACTCTTCTTTCACTAAGGCACCAAGTGAGTTATATACCTTAACGCTCGATCTTTCATTCAATTGTAAATTAAGTTTTGTGTTTGCCGGATTAGGAAAGATCAAAGGAGCCGTTTCCTTTTTTTCGAAGTCTAACATTCCTACTGTTCCAGAACAATTCGTGCAATATCTGTAAGAGCATAAGCAGTCAAGATTTGCAGTGAGTTTTCCCCTTCCAACTCCAAATGAAAATGAGTGCAGCATAGTACCAACTGTATATGTATTTGGCGGACCAGCCGGAGAATAACCAGCAGGCTCATTTTGATTTGGCATTGTTACGCCCATTGAAGAGCAGGATTGACCAGCATACTTATAAACTCTTCCTAAATTATCTGTACCAAGTTTTACAATATGAACAGGGTCCGACCCCATAACCATTCCTGGGTACATTTTGTTTTCGTCTAAGATCGGACAGTTAAGACCGCTAGGAAAACAAAAATTTGCACTATAATCCAAGTTTGTATTAGTAAAAGTTGCTGGGACATGAGTATACGTGCACCCTCCATACGAAGGACCCGGCTTAAATGTTTTATCTATATTATAGATATACCCGGTTGGTGTTAGAGATTTTGTTTTGATTACCTGCGTAGCTATTTCACAACCTTGTATCTGACTTCCTATAGGCGCCCCATTGTGCCAATTAGATTCATAACACCATTGATATCCAACATAAAAATCATAAAAATCCCAGGCATTCGGAACTTTTTCACCATACAAAGCATTGAGATCATAGGTTGCCTTATTCTCAATTCCTACTAAGCGGTAATAAAGATTCTGACCATAGTTAAATGGATACATAAGGATCCCAAATTTTTTACTTAAAAGCACACTGTCTGCATTATTTACTATGATCGTTCTTACAGAATCTACCATCGAGAAAACATTAAGTGTTGAAATGGCAATGCATGTGGCACTATAATTTAAGTTAGAATCATACAGCCAGGTTTGATTAAGTGTACAGGTTGGTAAAATTGTAATATCACCAGGTGACTGAAACTTAACAGATCCATCCGCTTTCTTTACGATTGTGTGCTGGAGAAATTGAGGTTGATTTCTGGTTAACACATTTCCAGACACAACACCTATTTTATTCATTGTATAATTTGTATCGGAAGAAGTCAGAACTACAGAACTTTCCACAAACAATACATTTGAAATAAGTTGAGAATAATTATATTTATAATTATATCTATATCCTTTATTGAACACATTCCAATTTTGGCTGTAAGAAATTACAGAGATCAAAAAAGCGAATATGAAAAGCTTTTGACGCATTTTATACTACTAAATTTAGGAAAAAAAAGAATAGGTTCCAAAAAGGACCTAGAACACAAAAAGACTGTCCTTATTACTTAGGTAAGCCTTATTCTTAAGAAAAACCGTTTGACTTAATTTATTGATGGGGAAAGGCTTGCAAACTTCATCAAACAACTTATAATTATAGCTGCAAATGCCATTGTCCTTTTGGAAGTAAATGATGTTCTCGTTCACTTGGAAATTTTTTAGGCCTTTTAAACTAATGATCTTGCTGAAGGTTCCAAAAATATCAAATACGTAAATGCCAACATCGGGGCAGTTTAAAAACACATTGCCGTTATGCTCGAGTAAAAAGTTTGGCTTTATTTCTTCAGTTTGTAACATTTGCTTTAGGTTTCCGGTGGAAGCCATTTGCTTTAATTGATCATTGAAACGTACAAGCTCATTATTAGCACTATTAAATAACCATATTCCATTGTTCGCCGAAACGCAGGCCAGCTCGGTTTGTTCGTAGCCCAATTTTTCTAAAGAAACAGGATCATTTTTTTGAGTCAGCTGATTATCTACAAAAACCAATTGCTGATAATCTTTATAAAACAACATCACGCGTAAAGCATTGGTGGCATCTACCGAAGTGATGTTCCCTAATTTTAAATTACTGTAACGGTTAAAATAAGTACCATTGGCCAAATGCTTTACCATCTCACTTTCCTTGATAAAAAATGTATTACCTAAATTGTCTACCGTAAAATAATTATGGCTTTCTTTTATGATCAAAGGCTTTGTGTCATTTTGAAATGAACACAACAAAAAAACAATACCTATTAAACATAATTTTATAGCGCTGCATTTTTTAGAGGCAGAAACCACGAAGGGCACGAAACTTTTACACGAAGGACACGAAATTCCTATGTGGTCTATGTGGTTCATACAAGCTTATTTACTTTTAATACTTCCTCTAAGGTATCACGTTTATTGTTCAAACGGGGCACTTTATACTGCCCGCCTAATTTATTATTAAACTTTAACCAATTATAGAACGAATTTTGTGGCATATTTTTTACAACAGGCGAATGCAAAACGTAATTATTATAACGTTTGGCCTCATAATCGCTGTTTTGCTTTTTCAATGCTTCATCTAATAACGCTACAAAGAACTCAAAATTGTTAGGTTGTTTCTCAAATTCGATCAGCCATTCGTGAGCTCCGGCATTTTCGCCCATAAATACGGGCGCCACTGTGTATTCGCGCACCATGGCATGCGTTTTTTCGCAGGCGGCCTCAATTGCACTATCCGCATTATGCACCATTAACTCTTCACCAAATACATTGATAAATTGTTTGGTTCTTCCTGTAATAATAAAACGATAAGGATTGATACTTGTAAATTGTATCACATCACCCAAACGGTAACGCCACAAACCGGCATTGGTAGAAATAATGATCTCGTAATCAATTCCCACTTTTACATCATCCAAACATATTACAGGTTTATCATGTCCCAACTCTTGGAACTCATAAAAAATGCCATAGTCTAACATCAACAACATCTCATCCGAATTGGGTTGATCTTGTATTCCAAAAAATCCTTCAGAGGCATTGTATAATTGTAAATAGGAAACTTTATCGCTCCCAAATAATTGTTTGAATTGCTCTTTGTACGGACCAAAACTCACACCTCCATGAAAATACACTTCAAAGTTTGGCCATATTTCTTTTATGGTTTTGGCGCCCGAACGCTCTAAAATACGTTTTAATAAAACCAACATCCAACTAGGCACTCCTGCAACGCTTGTTACATTTTCATTCACCATGGTATCTGCCAACTTCTCGAGCTTACTTTCCCATTCGTCCATTAGAGCAATAGAAACATTGGGCGCTCTAAAGAATTCGGCCCACATGGGCAAATTTTGAATGATAATAGCGCTCACATCTCCATGAAAAGATTGATGATCGCCAAACTGATCTTCTTTAAAACTTCCGCCAAGCGCTAAATTTTTTCCGGTGAATAATTGCGTTTCTAAATTATTGATGCAATGCAAGGTAACCATATCGCGACCACCTTTATAATGACAGCCATCTAAATGTTCAAGACTTACAGGAAGAAACTTGCTTTTATCGGTTGTGCCACTGCTTTTTGCAAACCATTTGATATCCGTATGCCACAATAAGTTTTGTTCGCCTTTTCTAGTTCTCTCTATATAAGGCTTTAAACTTTCATAATAATTTGTGGGAATTTGTTTTTTAAATTGTTCGTATGAATTAATCTCGCCAAAATTATACTTCATTCCATACTCGGTTTCTTTTGCTGAGTTCAATAAATTATGCATCCATTCCATCTGTACATCCACCGGGTACTTCATAAATAGTTCGATCTGATGCATACGCTTTTTCATCAACCAACTTGCTATGGAATTTATTATTGGCACTATTTCTTAAATTTAATTTGAAGTTCAGTTAGATCAAGCGCATTTAAACACATGTCTTTTGTGAGCATTCCTTTTCTTGCCACGCAAACACCATATTTCATATCGTGATAACCCTCCATATGATGCGCATCGGGATTAATAGAAACCATCACATTCTTTTCTAAACAATACCATATCCAACGCCAATCCATATCTAAACGATAAGGATGTGCATTCAGTTCCATGTGTACGTTATTGGCCGCGCAAGCATCAATTACTTTTTTATGATCGATAGGATAGCCTGGGCGAGCTAATAATAAACGACCCGTTGGATGGCCTAAAATACTTGTATAAGGATTTTCAATGGCTTTTATCAAACGTTCGGTTGCTTTCTCTTCTGTCATTTTTAAATTGGAATGCACAGAGGCCACAATAAAGTCGAAGGTTTTTAAAACATCTTCGGCATAATCTAAATTACCGTCATTTAAAATATCGCTTTCAATTCCGCTTAGGATCTTAAAACTATCACCATAATCTTTATTGAGCTTAGCAATTTCCATTTGCTGTTGCCATACGCGTTCTTCATTTAATCCCTGCGCATAAAAGGCAGATTTGGAGTGATCGCAAATTCCCAAATATTGATAACCGAGCTCCTTACAATAATCGGCCATTTCTTTCAGCGAATGAACGCCATCGCTGTAAGTGGAGTGATTATGTAAAATTCCTTTAAGGTCACTTAGCTCTATAAGTTTTGGGATCTTATTTTCTTTGGCAAGCTCCACTTCATTTAAACCTTCGCGCAATTCGGGTTCAATGTATTGTAATTTTAAGGCGTGATAAATATCTTGCTCGTTCTTAAATTCTGTTTGAGTTAAAGACTCAAAATTCACTTTTTGTAAATGTTCTTTAGTTGCAGTTAACTCAAATTGTTTTTTTACAAATTCGTTTACCGGAAATTTATGATGCACAAAAGGCATTCCAACTTTCTCTTCCAACTTTTTAAGATCCAAATTAAGCGCAGGGTCACTCAGTATCTCGATCTTATCGAGCACTTCTGCTTTTCTTCTAAAATCTCCAACCACGCTCACTTTTATTTTTGGAGCAGCCTTGGTAATATTGTCGACTAATGTATTTATAAACGGCTCTACACTTGCATAATGTTTTTTTGAAGAGTTGGCCATTTTAAATTCGATACTGGCCTTTACTGATTCTTGTGTTTTTTGTCCGAAACCTTTTAAGGTCGACAATCGATTTTCATTACACGCATAGAGCAACTCCCCTACACTTTCTATTCCTAATTCCTTCCAAATGGCATGAACTTTTTTTGGACCTAATCCTTTTACACCCATCATATCAATGACTCCCGGCGGAGTTTTGTTTATGAGTTCATCTTGTTCTTTTGCCGAGCCGTGTTCGAGTAATTCAAAAATAAATTTAGAAATGCTTTTACCAATGCCTTCGATGTCCTCAATATCCTTTTGTGTTCGTCCGGTAAAATCGTAACGTAATTTATCAAGCTTATATGCTGCACTTGAGAATGCGCGGGATTTAAAGGAATTCTCGCCATGCAATTCCATTAGCTTGGCCTGGAGATCGAGAATATCTACAACTTCTTCATTTGTCATGGTTCACATAGGCTTTAGCTATGATCATGTCGTTAGGATTGGTGATCTTGATATTTTCGTAATTGCCTTCTACTAAATTTATTTTTTCACCAATGGATTCGAGCACTGTAGCATCATCGGTAAATTTAGGGGAGTAAGCTTTTGTAAATGCTTTTTTAATGAGTTTTACATTGAAGCATTGTGGTGTTTGAATGATCTTGAATTTATTACGATCAACCGCTTTATTCTTTTTATCACTTGCTTTTCGTACACTTTCAAATAAGGTTATTGCGGGAATTGCATTTCCTTTTCGAGCAGCGATGTTGTAACAATTCTTGATAACGTCGATGGCAACAAACGGACGCGCCGCATCGTGAATACCTACAACCCCATCAGATGAAGGAATAAGTTCCAAGGCGTTTTTTACAGATTGGTAACGTGTATCGCCACCGGTAGTGATCTGTATCTCCTTTTTTGGGAAATGTTTTTTGCAGATCAAGGTTAATTCCTTCTTAAATGCAGGGTGAACTGCAATGATGATATTTATGGATGCTTTATATTTTAAAAATTTATTGATGCATAATACGATCACCGGAATTTTATTTATTTCCAGAAATTGTTTGGGTGTTTCTGTTCTCATTCGGGTACCCGTTCCGCCCGCCACTATGATCACGTAATTCTTTCTCATATACTCTATAAAAATACAACTAATTAATGCTTTTGCATTTTAAAATGATGTTAAGTTCTGACCTATATTCAAAAAAAAATCCCCCAAACATTTCTGCCGGGGGATAGTCTTAAAATGACTTTCTTATTTCTTTAATTTATCCGCAGGGATAACAAATGTTTTTGTAAGATCAATATGGTTCATTGCATTTTCAGGCAAGTTACGTACACCTTTTTGCTCTAGTCTAAAGTTCTCATCGTAGAATATTGGCATAAATGGTGCATCATCAATGGCAACGGCTTCTGCTGCGCTTAGCAAGGCAAAACGCTTCGCTTTATCCGGCTCTAATTGACCTGCAGAGAATAACGAATCAAATTTTGCGCTCTTATAACGGAAGAAGTTAGTGAATGACTTATCCGCAGGATTCTCAGGCACATGTTTACCATTGAACAAGGTTAAGAATGTTTCAGGATCCGGATAATCGGCATTCCAACCAAAACGGAAGAAATCGGCTTTACCAGATTGTACATTATCAATATGCTCACCTAATGGAACTGTATTGATGTTTACCTTTACGTTGATATTTTCTTTTAGCATGCTTTGGATAACCTCAGCAACCAAAATATTTCTATCATCTCCACCGCTGTTGATCTCTAAGTTGATCTCCGGGAAACCTTTTCCATCAGGATAACCTGCTGTTTTCATTAGTTCTTTTGCTTTTGCAACATCTAATGGATAGCCTTTAATTTCTTTATAGTTATATCCTTCTTTTTCAAAAGCTTCAGTGTATGGCACCATACCATATTCAGCAGGGGCGCCTTCACCTTGGATAGTAAATACTGCGATTTTATTACGATCTATCGCGTAGTTGAATGCTTGACGAACTGCCTTATTTGCAAATACATTTTTAGTGCTTGACTGCACATTAAATCCAAAGAAGTTAGTGTTCAAAGCCGGTGAGCTAATGATCTGGAATTCGTTCTTCTTTGATTTAGCATCAGAAAGATCGCCCATGATCTCAGAGAACATCTCCACCGGAATACGATAGATCATATCTAGATCGCCTGATTTGAATTTTAGGATCTCAGATTTTTTCTCGCGAATAAAGCTCCACTTAACACCATCCAAATACGGTAATTTATTTCCGTGCTCATCAACGCCCCAATAGTCTTGATTTTTTTTCATCATCACTACTTCACCTTCTTTGATCATCTCAATGTAGAACGGACCGGTACCAACAACGTTCACACGCATGTCGTTGCCGTATTTTTTAAACGCCTCCGGAGGATAAACAAAACAACCCGGCATTGCTAAAATATTAAGGAAACCTAAACTTGGTCCCATCATTTTTAAAACAATCGTACTATCATTTACAACTACAACACCATTAACTTTTTTAGTATTTCCACCTTTACTAGCCACAAAAGCTTCGGTAGCACCTACAACTTTATCTTTGAAAGTTGATTCAAACAAATTATTTGAAGGATCTTGTGTACATAATCTTTCGAAACAGAATTTCACATCGTTCGCATTCACCATACGACCTTTTCCATCAGGGAAACAAGCGTTATCATGAAACTTTACGTTTTGGCGTAAATGGAAAGTGATCTCTTTTAAGTCGGAACTAAATTCCCAACGCGTTGCCAATGCAGGAATAATATTTAAATTCTCAGGGTCATATTTTACTAAGCCTTCATAAACTTGATAGGCGATGTGATATGTTGGAACGTCATTAATTGACATAGGAATGAAGCTCTTAAGATTCTCAACCTCATTTAACCTTAAAATACCACCCAAATAAACACCACCTTTGCCTTCTGTTTTTCCTGACTTATCATCCTTTTTATCACCTCCACAAGAAGTAGCGATGAGCGCAAGACCAACAACAGACAACAATACTAATTTCTTCATACTAAAAAATTAACGAACTTGATTAGAAATTACAATTTAATAATGCAACAAAGTTATATTTTTAGCGTAACATTCCTAATTTTTTCATAAAAAAACGCCATTTTCTCGCCAAATCTTAACAAATTGACTACCAACACTAAAGCCCTAGCTAAGCTCCAGTAAAACAGGGCAATGATCGCTATGAATTATGTCGGAAAGTATAGCGGCATGTTTGAGTCTGTGCTTCATATTTCCGGTCACCAGGTTGTAATCAATTCGCCAGCCCAAATTCTTGCCTCGCGAACCTGCTCTATAGCTCCACCAGCTGTATTGGTGCGGGTTTTGGTTAAAATGCCTAAAGCTATCTATGAAGCCACTATTGATGAAATTCTCCATCCAATCTCGCTCTTCCGGTAAAAAACCACTGGTATTTGCATTGGATTTGGGGTTGTGAATATCAATAGCTTTATGGCAAATATTATAATCGCCACAAAGCACCAAATTGGGTATTTTCTGCTTTAGATCATTGATATAATTCTGAAAAAAATCCAGCCATTTCATCTTAAAAGCTTGCCTTTCGTCGCCGCTACTTCCGCTTGGGTGGTATACACTCATTACCGAATAATCCTCAAAATCTACCCTGATCACACGGCCTTCAAAGTCGTATAACTCATTACCACAGCCGTATTCAATGTGTTTTGGTTTATGTTTTGTAAAAATAGCTACGCCGCTATATCCCTTTTTTTGAGCAGGATACCAATATAAATGGTAGCCAAGTTCTTCAAATTCTAAAAGACCAACTTGATCAGGATTCGCCTTTATTTCTTGTAAACAAAGTATATCCGGCTCCTCATTTTTCATCCAATCAATAAGGCCTTTGCCAAGTGCTGAACGAATGCCATTAACATTGTAGGTGATAATTTTCATATGGCCACAAATTAAAGCGCTACAAGGGCAAAAACAAAAATAATAGCAGTTAAACCATACACAATTTACTAACTTTAAAAACGTTTACTACAAATGCTAAAGTGGCATAAATACATTTTAATGCTGATACTTAGCGCATGCTTTTTTTATTCGCAAGCGCAGAATTTCAGGAGCGCGCGCATAAAAACATTTGTACTAAAAAGCGATACTTTGAAATTAGACAGCTTAAGTTTGATAAAAGAAAGTGTGCGTATCACTTATTTTAATGCTGAAGATTCGATCAACAAACCTCAACTAAATTACCATTTACACGCGTTGATCTTTACAGGAAAAAGACCTGATAGTATTATGGTGAGTTACCGTGTTTTCCCTTTTAATTTTGAGCAAACCTATTTTCATAAGGACGCATCGCAGTTGTACACCGACCTATCTATGCCCGATAGGCCTTTCACCATAAAGTATGACAAGAATAATTACAACTCTAACCTTTTAAAGAATGATGGTTTAAATAAGAATGGAAATATTAGCAGAGGGATATCAGTTGGAAATAATCAAGATGCAGTTTTAAATTCGAATTTGAATTTACAGGTAAGCGGAAAATTAACGCCGGAAATTGATCTGTTAATGGCTGCAACAGACAACAATATTCCATTTCAAGCCGATGGAACAACGGCTCAGTTACAAGAATTTGATAAAGTATTTGTACAACTGAATAACGAGAGCACAAAATTAGTAGTAGGCGATTATCAATTAAGTAGGCCGCAAAATTCTTACTTCATGAATTTTTATAAGCGTGCGCAAGGGATCAGTTTAGATAATGTGTATGTGGATAGCACGAATAATAAACCTGTAACATTTAAAACACAAGTAGCGGGAGCTATTTCACGGGGGAAATTTTCGCGTATGGTATTTTTTGGAATAGAAAATAATCAAGGACCTTATCGCTTGCGCGGTGCAGATAATGAACCATTTATTATTGTATTAAGCGGAACTGAAAAGATCTATATTGACGGTAAGTTACTTTTGCGTGGGCAAGAGAATGATTACATTATTGATTACAATACAGGTGAGCTTACTTTTACCGCAAGACAACAAATAACAAAAGATAAACGGATTGTTGCAGAATTTCAGTACGCCGAAAGAAATTATGCGCGATCACTTTTTTTATTTTCGGAAGAGATACAGGGCAAAAAAGCCAAGGCCTATTTTAATTTTTTTAGTGAGCAGGATAATAAGAACAGAGCTTTACAACAAAGTTTAAGCCAAGATCAAAAATTAGCATTGGCGCAAGTGGGCGATACTTTAGAAAAAGCATTTACAAGTGGGGCAACACTTTCCACTTTTAATAATAGTGATGTGTTCTACTTAAAAAAAGATAGCGTTGTGAATTCCATTATATATACCATTTATGTTTATAGTACCAATGCTGACAACGCCAAATACCTTGTAAAGTTTAGCAATGTTGGTGTTGGAAAAGGAAATTATATTCAAGTTGCCTCAGCGGCTAATGGAAGAGTTTATAAGTGGATAGAGCCTGTAAATGATGTGCCACAAGGAAGTTTTGAGCCATTGATACCATTGGTGAGCCCAAAACAAAGCCAGATGTTTACTGCAGGTTTTAATTACTCGCTTAGTAGTCAAAGCAGTTTACAAGTAGAAGGCGTGTATACGAAAAACGAAATTAATACCTTTAGTTCGCAAAATAAAGGGAACGACGAAGGTAGTGGTGTAAAAGTGTTTAGCAAGAACCAAAAGCAATTAAAAAAAGATTCGCTGGGCAACACATCCAAATTGGTTTACAATGTAAATTATGAATTTGTACAGAAGAATTTTATTCAAATAGAACGTTTTAGAAGCATTGAATTTGATAGAGATTGGAATAGACCATTAACCGGAAATATTAGTAACGATCAACATATTGGAAATGTAGAACTGGGATTTGTAAGAACAAAAGGACTTTCGAGCATTTACCAATTCAATAATTTTATTGAAGGCAATTCATACCAAGGTATTCGTCATAATTTAGTAAATCGATATGCAAGTAAAAATTTTAATGGTCAGTACTCAGGATCTTACTTAACAAGTAACGATAAGATAACGAGCACAAATTTTTACCGACATAAAACATTTGCTTACCAAAAACTTGGAAAAATAAAGTTGGGATACGTTGATGATTTTGAGAACAATAAATTTGTATTAGATAGTACTCGAAAATTCACGCCTCGCACGTATCAATTTTGGGAATGGGAAGGAAGTATCAGTAGTGCTGACTCCAGCGTGAATTTTATGAAGTTATTTTATAAAGAGCGCAGGGATAAACAAGCTTACAATAATGAAGTTAAAGATAGCACCTTGGCAACCAATATTGGCTTTCAGGCTACTATCAATAGCATCAAAAACAATCCGTTTGCGGTTTATATCACGTATAGACAATTGAATTTAAAGAACACCATTAGTTCAATTTTAAAACCCGACAATACATTCTTAAATCGTTTGGAATATAACCCTAGATGGCTTAAAGGACTATTAACCATGGGTATCTTTTATGAAACCGGTTATGGATTGGAGAACAGGCGTGAGTTTTTTTATATTGAAGTTGCGCCGGGCCAAGGACAATTTTCGTGGTTAGATTACAATAAGGATAACATCAAACAGTTGAACGAATTTGAAGTTGCACAATTTAATGATCAGGCACGTTACATTCGCGTATACGCGCCAACCAATCAATATGTAAAAGTATTACAGAATCAATTAAGCGCAAACGTGAACATTCGCCCCAGCAGTTTATTACGAGAAAAGAAAGGTAAGGGCTCAAAACTTATAAGTCGCTTTGCTTTGCAAACAGCCTATCGAATTGATAATAAAACGATGGATAATGGTGAGCTGTATTATTTCAACCCGTTCTTAAATATTGACGATACGTTGATGATCGCCAATACAAACAACTTTCGACAAAGTTTATTCTTTAATCAATCTTCCTCTGTAATTGGCGGAGATTATACCTACATCAATAATGCTTCCAAACAATTGTTGAACAATGGTATCGAAACCCGGCTTTTGGAAACACACGAATTAAAATGGCGATTAAATTTTGCAAAGTGGTTCACCGTTAATTCTACGGGCCTTATTGGCATCAAAGGAAATAACTCCTTGTTATTTTCTAACAGAAATTATTTACTCCATACGCGTGAAACCGAACAGAAGCTAAGCTTCCAACCGGGTACAACTTTTAGAATTAGTATTCTTTACAAGTACGGCGAGAAAGCCAATACCTACGCAGAAGGTTTCCAAAGGGCATTTATTCATAACGGAGGCTTTGAATTAAAATACAATCAAACTGAAAAAGGAAGTTTTAATATGCGTTTTGATCTTTTACAAATGCGTTACAATGATGTGGAATCATCTGCCATTGCCTTTGAAATGTTGAATGGATTGGCAAATGGAACAAATTACACTTGGGAATTGCTTTACCAACGTAATATCAATCAGAACTTGCAAATAAGCATCAACTATAACGGACGAAAAGCGGCAAGCTCATCAAATGTAGTTCATTTAGGTGGAGGAACAATTAGGGCATTCTTTTAAATAGTTAGTTGGTTAAATGGTGAGTTGGTGGGATAATTCACTATCTCACAAATTCACCAATTCACTAACTATTTTTTCAATAAATACCCTTTTTCAAGAGTTACCGTTTCCTTTGCGCCTAATTTCAATTCAAAATTCTCGGTGATGTCTGCAAAACCTTTTTTCTTTACATCGATCTTATAGTTTTGTCCGCCTTTTAATGTAAGAAAGTACTCTCCATTTTCATTTGTGTTGGTAGAAGCAACTTGTTTTCCGCTCGCATCGCTTATGATGATCTCTACCTCGGCCACACCATATCCTTCGTAACCGTCACGAACCGTTCCTTTTAAAATGCTCAAGCCGTCATTTAATTTTAACTTATTATCTTTTTCAAGAATAGCGTAATCTTTCAAATTGATCATATAAATATCGCTTTCGCCAACTCCACCTGCTCTTTCGCTGGAGAAATAAGCAGTTTTTCCGTTAGCGCTAATACTTAGCTGACCTTCTTTTCCGGCGCTGTTGATAGGATAACCTAAATTCATTGGCGCACTCCATTTTCCGTTCTCTAATACTGTTTTAAAAATATCGTAGCTTCCCATACTTGTTGGACCGTTACTACAAAAGAATAATGTCTTTCCATCAGGTGCTAAAAACATACCACCTTCGTCGTAAATACTATTTATTGGGGCGCCAAGATTTACCGGCTTACCCCACTCTTTTTTACTGATCTTTTCAACCATCCAAATATCACTTCCACCTAAACCACCTTTGCGTTCACTGGTAAAAAATAAACGCTTACCATCCGGAGAGATGCATGCGCCACCTTCCCAATAAGTTGAAGCCACAGGTTTTCCAAATTGCTCAGGTGTTTTCCATTTACCATTATTAATTTTACTTACAAATACATCTCCGCCGCGCGACATTTTATCATTGATGTCATTCTTGTAAAGAAAGATCTGTTTTCCATCAGGCGAAATACTTGTACATGCATCATGTCCATTTGTGTTAACCGAACCCGGTACTGCTTTTGCGTTTGCATATTTGTGCAATGAAGTGTCATAACTGGCGATATAAATATCTTCAAAATACTTTCCATCACCCTCTGCGTCAACAGCCGAACCAACATTTTCGGGACGACGCGTAGTGAAAACTAAAAGCGAGCCGTCGGCAGTGATACAAGGGTTTTTATCATCATATTTGCTATTGATCTCGCCAACATTAACGATCTCAACATCAATAGGCGTTGCTATCAATTTTTTTGCTGTATTACATTGGCTTAAAAAAACAGTTGCGTCTTGATTATCGGCATCGCCCGATTTAGAATTTGCCGTACACAAGTTAAACTCAGTGATAGCCTCATCATATTTTTCTTCTCGTTGGAGAATTTTACCTAAAACAAAATGGCTGGCAGCCTTATTTGGATTTAAGCTGATGGATTTATTTAAATTCTCTTTCGCTTTATCAAATTTACTAAGCATATAATTGCAATTACCCATGTAGTAAAACAAATTAGCATCGTTAGGAGAGGTTTTTGATATCTCTTCTAAGGAATTTACAGCCGCCAAATATTGACCGGCATACATTTTTTGTTTTGCCAATTCAATTTTTGCTTTATCAGCTGTATTTGTAAATACATTTTGACCGAACGCAAAAGAGCAGATCGATGTTAGGATAAGGATGTGTTTAAGCATAACGAAATTTTAATGAAACTAAAGTACTAAATTTTTATAAGTTAAAACAGTTTTGTTATAAACGGGCTGAACGCCTTACTAGTAAAGGGCTGTATAGCTTTCGAAACTATTTACCCAATAAAAAAGCCTCGTTATACGAGGCCTTCTTTATTACTTTGCTTTACCCGGATTTGGTGGGGTTTTTTGCGGCGTATCTTTTTTCACAGGGGCTTGGTTACCACCTGCGCCAGGGATATTTGCCATTGGCATTCCATCTAGTTTTTTCTTTACCGATAATAAAATATCATCAGCAGGCTCAGTATACAATACATTGCCCATGCTTGTATCCAATACATATTTATATCCGCCTTCTTTTGCCACGGCCTCAATTCCTTTTTTAGCCTTTTCCATTATTGGCGCAGTTAACTCGCCGTATTTCTTTTGGTAATCTTGTTGCGCTTGCCCACGGAAATCTTCAATGCGGCGTTGCATTTGCGTTAATTCTTCCTCTTTGGTCTTCCTTACCAATTCGCTCATTGTTTCGCCGGCAGCCATATAATCAGAATATTTTTTCTGAAACTCGTCGGTCATCTTTGCGATCTCACCTTCTAAATTCTTCAAATAATTTTGCGCTACATCTTTAGCAGTTTTGGTTTCAGGCATTAAGCTCACTAAAGAGTCTAAACTAATATGCGCTATTTTTTGAGCACTTAAACCCGCAGTGCAAACAGTTGCCGCTAAAATAAATACAGCTTTTCTAATTGATCTTTTCATCTTGATTTTTATTTTTTAATTTTTGTAAGATTAATGGTTAAAGCCATTTCTCTTATTCTATTTTTATATTGTTATTTCTTGTATCCTAATAAACTTAAAACATCATCGCTCACATCATACTTTGAATTGGCGTACAAAATAGACACTTGTCCTGCTTTGTCTAAAATAAAACCTAATCCTTTTTTTTCGGCTGCTGTTTTTATAGCATTGTATACCTTATCCTGAATAGGTTTTACTAACTCCACTCGCTTTTTGTATAGCTCTCCGTCAACACCAAATCGTGCTTTTTGAAGATCTTTTGCTTCCTTTTCTTTATTGATGATCTCGTTCTCGCGTTTCTTTTTCATGTCATCCGTTAAGAGTATTGCGTCGGCTTGGTATGCTTTGTATAATTTATCAATCTCGGTATACTTTCCTTCAATTTCTTTTTGCCACTGAATGCTGGTTTTATCTAATTCGGTTTGTGCTGCCTTATACTCTGGTATCTGACCTAAAATATAATCGGTATCTACGTAGCCAAATTTAGCAGCCGTTTGTGCGTTAGAGATTAACGTTACAAAACAAGCCAATAGTATTAAAATGCTCTTTTTCATATGCCTTAGTTTGTTCATAAAACGTGCCAATTTACGCATTTATTTGAAATTAACATTTTTTTAGAGTTCGCCTAACATACCGCCAATTGTGAAGTGGAATTGCCCTTTACCATTACCCGCACCTTGTTGGCCAATATTATCAAAGCCCCAACCATAATCAATTCCTAATAAACCAAACATAGGAAGGAATACCCTTAAACCTACGCCTGCGCTACGTTTAACTTGGAATGGGTCGAACGTTTTGAAGGTTGCGTATGAATTACCGGCTTCAGCAAATCCTAAAATAAATATGGTAGCTTGAGGGTTTAGTGTGATAGGATAACGTAATTCCATTGTATAGCGAGCCACAATTGGATCACCTGTTGTAGGCGACAATGATCCATCAGGATATCCACGAAGGGCAATGATCTCGCGAGCCACAAAATTTTGGAAACCACTTAAACCGCTTCCGCCCATATAAAAACGCTCGAAAGGACTAAATCCAACGGACTTGTTATACTGTGCAAGAAAACCATATCCAACTTTCGTCCTTAATACTAAGTTGCGAGCTTCTTTTCCTTCGGCAGCTTTTTTATTGGTTAATTGCGTGAACCACTCAGCGGTGAATTTATACTTTTGATATTCGATGAATTTGAATTTTTCATTCACTGTTAGATCGGCGTAATTTTTTTCGTTGAAAAGTGAATATGGTGGTGTTAATTGCCCAACGAATGTAAAGTTAGAACCCGATTTTGGATAGATAGGTTGGTCGATTGAATTACGCTGAATGGTTAGGTTAGTATTCACGTCGTGTGCATAGCCTGTTCTAAAAACAAATGCGTTGTATTGAAATAGATCGTAATAGTTGTAATTGATGGAATTGAACATGCTAAAGTAGTTGTCGGGCCAGATCAAGCGACGACCAAAGTTCACCGATCCACCATAGATCTTCATGCTTGAGTTTTGAGGGTTACGAACTTTATCTTCTCTGTTGATATACTGACTTTGCCCATTGCTGAAGTTGGTGTGAAACATAGAGAAGGTTAAAGAGTTTGGTTTTTTTCCTCCCAACCAAGGTTCTGTAAATGAAAAGTTGAATGATCTAAAAAATCTTCCGTTAGTTTGACCTCTTATTGATAAGCGTTGCCCATCTCCGCTTGGTAATGGTTGCCAAGATGATTTTTTAAAGAAATTTCGCATTGAAAAGTTATTGAACGTAACGCCCAATGTTCCAATGATACCAACGCCACCAGCTCCGCCGCCGGCGCCACCGCCATTAAATGTGTTGTTTCGTCCGCCGTATCCACCACTTAACTCAATTTGATCGCTTGGTTTTTCTTCAACAGTGTATTCAATATCAACAGTACCATCTGCAGGATTTGGTGTTGGTACCACATTCATTTTCTCAGGATTAAAGAATGTAAGCTGTGCCAATTCACGTTGTGTTCTAATGATATCCGAACGACGGAATAGTTGTCCCGGCCTTGTTCTGATCTCGCGATAAATTACATGATCGTTTGTTTTATCATTTCCTTTTACGGTTACTTTGCTAATGATGGCTTGTTTTCCTTCATAGATCAAAATATCATAATCAATAGTGTCATTATGCACATTGCTTTCTTGAGGAACCAAATTAAAGAAGAGATAACCATCATCCATGTATAAAGATGAAATATCAAATCCGTTTGGATTCATGTATAATTTTTGATCGAGTTTCTCTTGGTTATAGATTGTTCCGGGCTTGATATTTACAATGGTATCTAACTGAGTGCTTCTGTATTTTGTATTGCCATACCATTTGAATTTACCGAAATAATATTTGCGGCCTTCATCAATGGTGATGTCAATATTCACGCGGTTAGCTTCTACAAAATAAACTGTATCCTTCACTATTCTTGCATCGCGATAGCCTTTTGAATTATATTTAGCAATAATGTTTGGGAGATCTCCCGCCAGATTCTCTTCTAAATATTTTCCGGAGTTGAATGGATTATACCAATGATGTGCTTTACTTTCTTTCAATTTACGACGACATTTTCCGTCGCTTAAAACAGTATTGCCAAGGATGTTCACTTTTTTGATCCTAACTTTTTCGCCTTTGGTTACTTTAATGGTTAGAATAACATGAGGTGTTTTTGTAGTAATATCTTTTTCTTGAAGGATCTCAACTTTATTGAAATAAAAACCTTTGTTCACATAATGGTCATTCACAGTATTTTTAACGGAGCCAAGAAGATAATCGGTGATCACACGTTCTTTCAATAATCGAATTTGACCTCTGATATCGTCTGCATCCGTTTTACGCACACCATCAAATTTGAATTTTGAAAGACGCGGGCGTTCCACAACTTTGATCACTAAAAAAATATCATTTCCGATCACTTTTTCCTTGTAGATATCAATGCTTTCAAATAAACCTTGTTTCCAAAGTGCCTTTATTCCATCGGTTATCTTGTCACCTGGGATCGTGATGTCATCTCCTTCTTTTAAACCAGAAAGTAATTTGATCACATTCTTGTCTGAATTATCGGCACCTTCAAAATTGATACCGCCTATTTTGTATTTTTTTGGAGATTTAATGCTGTTAAGCATTAGGCTATCATCTTGTGCGTTCAATGAAAAACACAAAATAAGTAGAAAGCTTATGCAACTGATCTTTTTGAGCATTAATTATTGGCGATCTGATCGCTGGTTAAACCAAAGCGTCTTTCACGGTTTTGATATAATAAAATGGCTTTATAAAATTCGTTCTTTCTGAAATCAGGCCACAATACTTCGGTAAAATAGAACTCGGCATAAGCTAATTGCCATAGTAAAAAATTGCTAATGCGATGTTCGCCACTTGTACGGATCATTAATTCAGGATCAGGATAAATGGAGGTACATAAAAATTTCTGTATCGTAGTTGAGTTAATGTCTTCCGGCTTAAGTTTTCCTTCTTTTACTAATTGAGCAATTTGTTTTACCGAATTTGTGATCTCCCACTTGCTTGAATAGCTTAAGGCAAGGATCAAAGTAACTTTTGAATTATTTGCCGTGATATTGATGGATTCTTGTAATTCATCCTGGCAAGACTTTGGTAAACTGGTAAGATCACCAATGGCTTGAAGTTTTACCCCGTTTTTATTCAAATTAGGAGTTTCAAGACTAATGGTAGCCACTAACAATTCCATCAAAGCGTCTACTTCTTCTTTTGGGCGGTTCCAATTCTCGGTACTAAAGGCGTATAGCGTAAGATATTTTACACCAACTTCTGCACAGGCTTCCACTATCTCTCGAACGGAATTAACCCCTTCGTGATGCCCAAAAACTCTGTCCTCGCCATGTTGTTTAGCCCAGCGCCCATTACCATCCATGATAATAGCAACGTGCTGAGGCACATTAGCTTTGTTTATCTGGCTTAGTAGGGTCATTTTGCGTAGTGTGCAAAGATAACAAAATCATAAAAGTGGGCAATTATAGTAAGAGAATTAGTGATTTTTAACAGGGAAAGGTGTGGTTCAGGAAGATAGAGCATTGTAGATGCTCAAATAAACGACTGCAGCTTTTTTATTATTGAAATGAGTGTTTGCGATTTCGCGATAATTGACGTTCTGCTTAGATTTTTCGAGAAATAAGATCGCTGCTTTTTTGTATGCCTCATTTGTGAATTCAGATATCAGAATACCGCCTTGGTGTTGGTTAAAATAAAGATCATTGTCGCCAATTCCTTTATTAGTGATGATAGGCAGATCCATGGCCCAACACTCCGCCATTTTTGTAGGTGATGAAGCGATCTTTGAAAATACTGGTTTGATGAAATAGATAGCAGCTTTAGCTAAGGCAAGAAATGAAGGCACATCCTTATAGGAAGCGCTTTCAGTGAAAATGATCTGTTTTTGCGTGTCAGAATACTGACCAAGTATGGAAGCTAATTCATTCTTGTCTTTTGTTAGAATGAGCAACTTAATATTAGGAATAAATTCTTTCCAAGCAAGTGTACAATCGATCATCTCTTTTGTGTGATACCATGTGCCAATGGAACCAGTGTAGATCAACAGAAAATCACTTTCGGAAATGCCTATGGGTAGGACAGCTTTTTTTGTGATGCTCCTATCAAAATGTTCCAAACTTGTGCAACATGGGATAACCTCTGCCTTCTCGTTGATTCCCAAGTTTGGAAATTTATTCATCAGATATCGTAAAGAAGCATTGGTAAGTGTGATGATAAAATCGGCATGTTTTAGAAATTGCTTTTCTTTTAATTTAAAATAACGATAGAAAAAATAATGCAGGGGGTTACTTTTCTTCCAGATCGCACCATCAATACGTTCATCTGCCCAAAAACCTCGCATATCGAACAAAAATGGAATTCCTTTTTTCTGTTTTAGTTTTAAACCAATAAGTGCCGATAAATAACTTCTGCAATGTGTGAGTGAGATCTTTTTTGCAGCAACCACTTGCTCGGCCATGGCATGAAGTTGTTTAACGTAGTTGTGCCGCGTGATAAAATTACCTTGTTGGTTGTACTCAATGTATTTCCATTCAATGGGAAGGTGTTTGATCTGTTCCTCAATTCTTTCTTTTTCTATTTTTAAAACTGCAGGCTTTTCGCAAGATAGCACAGTGATGGCATAGCCTTGTTGCGCAAGCGATATCAAATACGGCAAGATCTGCGATTGGCCAAGGGGATCGCTTAAGCCGTCGAATGTGATATAAAGTGTATTTTTGCTCACTGAGATTAATTCTTTAACTTTAGTTGCCTTATGGACATTTTTGACGCACTAATATCTCCCTTTTACCTGATCTTAGTGCTTTTTCTTGCGTATAAATATAAGGCAAAACATCAACACGAAAGTGAGGCTTACAAATATTTTATACCGGGCTTGATAGCAAAGATTTTTGGCGCGATTGGTTTAGGTTTGGTTTATTTTTTCTATTACGACGGGGGGGATACCACCAACTATTACGATACGGCCACAGCACTTATTGATCTGTTCTTAAGAAATAAAAGTGATTTCATGCACGTTTATTTTGGCACGCCTTTTTATTCGGAATTATTTATGATCAAAGGCGAACGGGATTTCATCTATTGGGTAAATGATCCATACGCGTTTTTTGTTTCTAAGTGCTTTTTTCCAATTGTGTTTCTCGCCGCAAAAAGTTACATGGCCTCTGCCATATTAGTTGCTTCACTTTGTTATATTACCGTTTGGAAATTGTATCTACTGTTTGTTAGAGAGTTTCCGGCACTATTCAAAGAATTTGCTTTCTCTATACTATTTGTTCCCTCAGTAACCTTTTGGGGCAGCGGCATCATGAAAGATAGCCTTTCATTTTCGGCAACATGCCTTTATGTGTATGGCTTTTATTGGTTCATCATCAACAAGCGTTATACGATCATGAATGCCACTAGCATCCTTTTAGCAGCTTTCCTTCTTATCTCTATAAAGCCCTACATTTTCTTTGCCTTATTACCGGGTTCGGTTGTTTGGTATGTTGCTCTTAAAGTTGTGAATATTAAAAACGGATTGATCAAAATTTTACTCGCTCCCGCCATTATAAGTGTTGGTGTATTGATTGGCATAACCTTGATCAATAATTTAGGTGATTCATTTGGAAAATATTCTATTGACAAAGTATTTGATACCGCTCGCTCTGCACAACAAGATCTAAAGCGAAGCGCATACATGGGAAACTCATTTGATATTGGAGATTATGAGCCTACATTCACAGGATTATTATCAGTTTCTCACAAAGCCATTTTTGCAGCTCTATTTAGGCCTACACTGCTGGACGTGAGAAACGTTATTATGCTCTTTTCTGCTTTGGAAAATACTTTTTTGATCTTGTTTTGCCTTTATCTGCTTGTAAAATTAAGGTTCTTTAGATTTTTCTTGGTCATCAGATCTCATCCATTAGCACTTTTTTCAATGATATTTGCTTTATTCTTTGCTTTGTCTGTTGGGGTATCCATTTCAAATTTTGGTACGCTTGTTCGGTTGAAGATTCCGTGTATACCATTTTTCATCTCAAGTCTGGTAATAGTGAATCACTTGATGGTTAGCAAAAAAAACAAGCTACAGGAGTATACTTAATTCATCCATTTGTAATACCACATTTGGAACATCAATATTCGCCATACCTTTTGCTCTAAGCCTTTTTGACCATTTATAAATTCTCTATAAAGGGAATCTAAATACTTGGGATCAAAAATTCCTTGTGATGAAATGAGGTTTGCATCAAAGAAATTTTCAATTAATGGTCTTAATTCATTTCTTAACCAATTATCTAAAGGAATAGAAAAACCCATTTTTGGCCTATCCATTAATTCCTTAGGGATATACTGATGAGTTATCTCTTTAAGAATGTGTTTTTTTACTCCTTTGTGATATTTAAAATCATCTGGTAGTTGAGCAACAAATTCTATCAAACGATGATCTAAATATGGTTCTCGTGATTCAAGACCTTGTGACATGGAGCATTTGTCTACCTTTTGAAGAATATCATTAGGCAGATAAGTTTTATAATCCATTAACATGGCGTATGCTAATGGCGAAAGTGACTCAAGTTTCAAATTCTCTTCATCATATTCCATTTCTAATGGATTTGCATCCTTTGCGAATAGATCCAGCAACTCAGTAGTTGAAAATAAAACGTTCAAATTACGATTCAGGTTTTTTGTAGAAGGGTCGCGCAATAGATCTTCAATTTTGAGGATCTTTTGATCATGTTTAAAATTTTCTTTGCCTATTAGTAAATTTCTGAAAGGGTTATTCTTTAATATCAAACGTGCTACTTTGCGCAATGCCTCTGGTGTATTTCTCAAATAAGTGCCTTGATTTATTATATAATCATAACGATTATAGCCTGCAAAAACTTCGTCGCCACCATCCGCGCTTAATGCGACTTTCACTTTTTGTTTGGTTTGCTTACTAACTAACAGTGTTGGAATAGCACTGCTATCACCAAAAGGTTCATCAAAATAGATAGGAAGATCTGAAACAATATCTAAAGCATCCTTTTGTGAACAAATGTATTCATGATGATCTGTACCCAAATATTTAGCGATCTCTTTTGCATATGGCGCTTCATTTAGTTTTGAATCTGATACGCCAATTGTAAAAGTTTGCAAAGGCTTATTCATATTCTTTTGTAAGACCGCGGTTAAACATGCGCTATCATATCCCCCACTTAAAAATATTCCCACAGGTACATCAGAGATCATTCTGTATTCAAAAGCGGACCTTAAAACTTTTTCGGTTTCCAATTTAGCATCGTCAAATGAAATCTTCAATTTTGGTTTCAGATATGCGTCGGAAACATCCCAATACTTTTTTATTTCTAATTTATTTTCGCTGATGTTGAATGTTAAGTGATGGCCAGGTAAAAGTTTGTGACAATGTTTGAATATGCAAAAAGGTGCAGGAATGTATCCAAGTTGTACAAAAGAAGCTATGGCATCTATACTAAGTTCTTTTTTAAAATTTGGATGTTGATGGAAGGCCTTTAATTCGGATGCAAATAAAAACAAACCTTCTTTAAAATAGTAATAAAACGGTTTTATACCAGCACGATCACGTATGCAAAACAATTCATTCTTTGATTCATCAAATATCACAATGGCAAACATGCCAATCAGTCTTTGAACGAGCTCTAAACCCCACTGCTTGTATCCAATTAAAATAACTTCTGTATCAGAGGTACTTTTAAAAGTATGTCCAAGGTTTTCTAATTCGAGTCTTATCTCTTTGAAATTATAAATCTCGCCATTATACACAATCCAAAGATGATCGTATTGCATTGGTTGTTGGCCGGTAGAAGTGAGATCAATAATTGACAACCTCGCATGAGCTAGTCCCACCTGCGCCTTTTCTAAAGAAAATAATTTGTTACCGCTATCGTCTGGCCCTCTGTGATAAAGACTAGCATTCATTCGTTTTAAATCATCTACTGAGGATTTCTTTTCGAAGTCTATGAAACCTGAGATGCCGCACATTTGATTTAGATACTAGATTTATTACGCTTCTTTCTATTGAATACAGTTTTTAAAAAAAATACTAAAAACAAAAATGGCAAGATCAATGTGATAACTTTTGTTATAGTATGAAATAAATGCATTCTTTTAGCTGGGAATTCACCGATTTTTCCATGATCTACTGTACTCAATAAGGTATTAAATAAATCAATAGGCATATGTTCTTTATAAACCATGAATAATGAATCCTTATTTAATTTATAATAATCCATACTTTTATGAGGGGTACTTAATTGACTCCAGTCTGGTTCAATTGAAACATCATAAATATGCCAACTGTTCAAATAATTTACCTCTGCAAGAAAATGTCCTGGGCCTTCCTTTTTACCTAATCCAACACTTCGGGCCTGTATACCCTTACGTTTTAATGCTTCCAAGAAAACAATGGTTTGCTGGCTGCATAAGCCTTCTGAATGTTCCAAGATATCATCAGCGTCGACTATTGCAGCAAAATGATCCCAGAATAACTTGCCTGTAAAATAGGCTATCCAATTGTCAGATAAAGAATAATTAGCTAAACCATGTCTAAATCGTAATTTTGTTATCGTACATAAACTCTCTACAAACTGCAATGTGTCAAACTTTGCGCCGTTTAATAAGCTATCATTGTATCTCACCAACTGATCAACAGTTTTAATGCGACTTAAGTTTTTATCAAAGAGCTCGTAATCCTTTAGGATGATTTGATTGTTAGTTGGTGATTTTAAGACAAATGGTAGAGATGTTATAACGAATAGTAGAAAATATAAACTCTCTTTTTTGTATTTCTTAATAAACAAGATAAAACCGGTTAACATTCTTCTATAATTTCCAGCGTTAAATAAACTTATTATTTACGCTATATAAGTCCGACTAAATATAAGACTTTTTATTTTGGCAGAGAGAAGATTTTTTAAATTATCTAAAAAATTAGATGTTTAATAGTTGCAAGAAATCGCCTTGTAAAAATTTCAGAAAATCTTACTTTAATTGCAAGCTTTAAATACTTAAATGAAATGCTTTTCTGTTTATCCAATACGGCATGAAGTGCCATATATGAAAACATGTGTGCATTGATCACATTCAATGCCTTGGGGTATGCCTTTACAAAAGTTGAATCGTTCTTTAGACTAGCAAGAAGTTCATTAGTTCTATCCAGCAGCTTTTGTTCATTAAAAGTCATTACACTTCTTGCTTCATGATTCACAATATAACTAGTCACAGTTGAAACCAGATATATCTTATATCGAGCTGACAACCTTAGCCACAGGTCCCAGTCCTCAGAAACTGACAATTTACGGGATTCATTGAATGGAAATTTTAAAGCAACTTCTCTTTTCAAAAAAACACCATTACAACTTAAAACATTTCCATTGATCAGGATCTTATTTGCTAATAAATGTTTGCCTATGTTACTATCCCTTGTTTTAGAGTCAGCATTCAACATTATATAGTTCAAATGAAATATTTCCGGATCTTTACATTCAGTAATGGCTTTCATAGCGGTTGAAAGATGATTTGGAAGCGCGAGATCATCAGAATCAAAAAAATTTATATAATCGCCCTTTGCTAACTTAGCGCCATAATTTCGAGCAAAACCTCTCTCACTGTTTTTTATTTTATGGTAGAAGACATTTACTGAATCGATATTCTTGATAACTTGCTCTGTATTATCTGTACTACCATCATCAACGATGATCACCTCAAAATTTTTATATTCCTGAGATAGGAGTGAAAATAAAGTTTTTGCAATGATACTTGCCCTATTGTAGGTAGGTATAATAATTGAGAAAAAGATTTCATCTTTCTTATTTTCTTTGCTCTCCACGTTTATATGATCTTACAATAAATATCTGTTCCCATAAAATTATTTTCCCAATCGCCATTCAATTCCATATCATTAGAAGCATTAAATATAGTGTAACCATTTGTCTTTAAAAAAATCGCTCATAAGTTTTAAACTATCTCCTTGAGCCTTCAAGTTTGTGTCATTAGCTTCAATATACAAATCAGGCCTATGTTTTTTAAGAACCATGTGGGCCCCCTTTAATACTTTTAATTCAAATCCTTCAACATCGATTTTATAAGGTTTATTTCATTCAACCTATTATTGATTATATATTCGTCGAGTGTAATAATGGAAACCTCCTCAACCTCGGAACTGACTACTTTACCTGGTGGTTTGATCCTATTACTGCCAGAATTCATAATATTTTCAACATACATGTTTAATTTTTCTGATTTTTCTCCGAGAGCCAAATTCTCTAAAATTACATTAGTCAATTTAGGATTCAACGATAAATTATCTTTAAATGCACTGAAGGTCCTTTTAAATGGTTCAAAGCTATAAACCCTTCCGTTTTGCCCAACTTTCTTCGCCATCATTAAGGCAGTTTGGCCAATATTTCCACCAACGTCAATGGCACTATCCCCTGTTTTTAAATACTTTAAAGCGCCAAAAGAAGAGTCGTTCTCAGAAAAATAGTAAAGTAGCCACGACTGATAATCATACAAGTATAATTTATACGTTATCCCATATCTATCACAGTAACGCAAATCATGTTGATTATAGTAGGTATTCGGGGGGGCTAATTTTATCAACCAACTTCTATCCGTAGATTTTTGAATCAAGCTTACCAGCAAATTTTCCAAGATGCGAAGCTTAAAAATATAATGTACTAATCTTAGAAATAGAGATTTCATATTCTATTTGGCAAGTTTGAGATATTGATCGCATACAGGATCAATTGCGAATCTTTCTAGAACTGTATCATGAATTTTTGATCCCAAGCTATTTAAAACTTCCATTTTGTTATAGTATTTTTCTATAACTTCTGTCATTCCACTTACTAAATTACTTTGATCTACAATAAATCCATTTTTCTCATTGATAATATACTCATCAAAATCACCAACATTTTTACATACAATAGCAGGCTTATAAAGCAAGGCTGCCTCTTTCACTACCTGATTGCTTGCTTCGGTAATAGAAGGATGTACTAATAGGTGGGCAGCGGCCATATAGTTCATAGTATTATTTACAAATCCGGTAAATACAACTTTTTCCTCAATATGATTATTTCTTAAAAATGCCACAATATTTGTTTTTTCTGCACCCTCATCCATCATTATCATTTTTACATCCAAATTCTTTTTTATCAAATTATTTAAAACCTGGACGGCAGCTATATGCCTCTTTGACGCTGTCATTCTGCTTACAACGATCAATATCATCTTACAATTCATTAATTCCCGAATTTCTTTAACCTTTTGTAGATCGGGTTTATGATAAAGTTCGAAATTGTAACCTAGGTTTATGACATGTATCTTTTTAGGTGAAACAGCTTCATGATTAACCATTTGCTTTTTTACAGCATTAGATACAACAATAATCCGCCTAGATAAAAAATTTATTACTTTGTCTATTCTATTTGCATTTTTATTTCCCGCCAATTTCACCTCATTAGAATGGTGCCGGCAAGGTATAACTTTTGAAGAAATAAAAAACTGTGCTAACACAGCCGTTAAATTAGACATCTGTAAATGCGAATAAACGACATCGAATTTGTTTTTACGACAAAACTTTATGAGATAAAAAAACTGCTTTATGAAATGTGTTAACTTACTAGACTGAGGTGAATAGGCATAGCATTTCGCGCCTAATTTCTCCATTTCCATATGAAGTTGACCCCTTGAGCAAGCAGTTAGCAACTGAACGTTATGTCCCTTTTTAAGAAATCCTTCACAAAGGGATTCCAAAAAAACAGTATGATAATGGCTTTGATAATAAATTAAAATGTTCATTTCACACATTTAAATTCAACGTCAAACAATAATTCTTTTGAGCAAAACTCTGTTTTTGATATTGGTGTTCCATGATATTCAATGACACAATTATAACTTTGCATAAGGTCCCAAATTTGGTCAAGAGATTGTCCAAGCTTTGCTATACTTTCAGGATGTAGGGCAAGTATGCCAGAAGGTTTATCAGTAAGAAAAGTTTCCTTTGCGCCTAGTAATACATTTAATTCATAGCCTTCCACATCAATTTTTAAAACATCAATATTCAATTTTTCTTTCCTTCTAAAGTCATCAATACTATAAACCTTAACTTCAGTAGTATTCATACTTCGTTCAGTTTTAACTAAACTATTTGCGTTTGAGCCTTCTCCATCCTTAGAAGTTAAATTAAAGCTAAGAGTGCCACTTTTCTCGGCAATAGCTGCATTAACAGATTTACAGTTAGTTAACTTATTTAATTTAATAGTTTCTTCCAGTATTTGAAATGTACCTAGCGTAGGTTCAAAACAGATCACCTTACCTTTTTCACTTAGCTTTTTTGAAAAGAAAACAGAAAACAATCCAATGTGAGCGCCAATATCTAAGATAGTATCATTTGGCTTAACTATGTTCTCGAAAAATTCAAAAGTATCTTTCTCGTAACCATCATTATAGTATCGAGCATACCTTAGCGGCAATCTAATTTCAAATCCGCTGATCTTGCGAGTACGTCCACTTTTAAAAGTTAGCAGATCCCATATCGTATATATGATTTTTTTAATTGAATACATTTCTTAATAAATATGTTTAGTGATCATTTTTAAAAACAACCTTCTAAGCCTCCTTTTTATTCCGATAATATAGGTCAACAATAGACCTAATCTGTTCTCGAAATTTCTCTCTAAACTAAAAAGCAATGCACTATTGGAGTACTTTTTATATGTTACTATTTGATCCATGGCATCTTTTAACTGTATTTCATTTGCCCTATATGCTCTCAACAATATTACAACATTAATAATAATTGCCTCGTCAAAATATCTTATTATTTCCTCTCTTTCTAATTCTATCGCAGTTAGCAGTTGGCTATCATTAATGATCTGTTCATATTTACTCACAACCTGTTTAAAATGTTCCTTCTTTAACGCATTATACTCATCGCGTTTATTCCCCTCCCTTTCGTGAAATCGTATTGCAGCCAATTGTTCGTTAACATAAGCTACGCCTCCATACTTTAATAATTTAAAACCTAAAACCCAATCTCCAGCAATAATACTACTATTAAATTGCTCCTTTAAAAAAGCTTCCTTTTTAATGATGCTTCCAATAATCCAATACTCTGTATTATTCAGCATTCGTAAGGCGATATGATGTTTGCCATATACCCCAGTAGGCAACTTAAGTTTTCTTATAATATCTTGTTTGGTTCCGTCGGCACTTATGATAGCATTTTCATTGTACGCCATAACAAGTTCCTTATGAGTGATCAAAGGTGAAAGCGTTTTTTCTATACACCCCTTAAAAAGAAGGTCGTCGGAACTCAGAAAGCAAATATACTCACCTTTGGCCTTTGAAGCTGCATAATTAAAATGGTCATTCAGTCCCAAATGTTTTTCGGGCTTAACATATACTAAACGTTGATCATTAAATTCTTCAAAAACTTTTTCAATACCATTAGTTGAATGATTATTCGAAATAATAATTTCAAGGTTACTATAAGTTTGATCAATTGCGCTTTGAATACTTTCCCTTAAATACTCATGTTTTTGATCATAAGTAGGGATCAAGATACTCACTAAAGGCACTTTACTACTTATCATGCGCGAATTGCTTTTTTTAATATTGACCTTAGCTCAGGAATAATTAAACTGTATATAAAAGAAATAACTATCACCGCCAACAACCAATTA
>Ga0209972_10000530_pt1 | contig 37651 bp, 29 predicted proteins | sample NOAtaG_7_FD_187302 | JGI IMG/M metagenome (GOLD analysis project Ga0209972, IMG submission 187302) | Freshwater lake microbial communities from Lake Erie, under a cyanobacterial bloom - NOAA_Erie_Diel1S_2200h metaG (SPAdes) (version 2) | ecosystem: Environmental > Aquatic > Freshwater > Lake ...
AGATTCGCAAAGCAATTTATACGACTAATGCGATTGAGTCGATGAATAGCAGTTTGCGGAAGGTGATTAAGTCTCAGCAGATTTTTCCGACCGATGAGGCTGCTTTCAAGCTAGTTTACTTGGCTATACGGAATATTTCTAAGAAATGGACTATGCCCATTCGCGATTGGAAACCTGCTCTCAATCGCTTTGCGATCCTCGAAGAGGATCGTCTCCATCTCTAGCTTCTAGACTTTACACATTTTACTTGACAGTCTCCTTTATTCAAAGATTACATTTTCATGCACAGACACAAGGATTTGTCGATAAGGGTTATCAAGGTTTACAAAAGTTGCACCCTAATTCACTAATCCCTATTAAAAAGACCCAAAATGGCTCATTATCCAAGGTAAATAAGTGGTTTAATCGGCATCTGGCAAGTCAACGTATTGCGATTGATCATGTTAATTGTCGTCTGAAGATCTTTAAAATTCTTTCTTAGCCTTATCGTAACTGTCGTCGTCGCTTTGGCTTGCGTTGTAATTTGATTGCTGCTATTTATAACTTTGAAGTTGGGCTTCCTGCTGCTAAATCCTCTATTTCTCTACTTTGGTCTTAGTTCTGCAAGAGGTCTTTTGACAAGTCAAGGTGATCGCAAGTTGTCTTTGCTCAGATATCATATAGTTAAGGCAACACTTCTAGGTCGCTTATTGATAAACTGGCAAAATACTAACCATCTATTGCCTGTACCATGACCTGTCCAGTTCCTAAAGAGCAACAACCATTAAATGAATATATCGAACTGAAGGAAGCTTTCTTTTATCGTTGGGCAAAACTAGCGCGATCGCAATACCTACGAGTATTAGTACTGATGTGGCTAGGATTTGCGATTCTTTTTTCGCCAGTAGCCATGAGCATTGAGTCACCTAGTCGCCATTTATGGCAATTTATATGTGTGGCCGGTATTGGCGGTGCAGTGGGACTAATTTTGCCAGTGCTGCTGTTGCTATCAGGCTGGAGCCATGTAAAGCATCGCCTTGATAGTCCTAAGATTTTCTATGAAGAATCGGGTTGGTACGATGGGCAGACATGGGAAAAGCCTGAAGCGGATTTAGCCAAGGATCGTTTACTGGTGACTTATGAAATTAAGCCCGTGATGACGAGATTACAAAAAACCCTTTTAGTCATAATTGTTTTTCTGGTTCTCAGTATCAGTTCTCTCAATTTTTTCAGCTAGTTGTTATCCAACTTAATCCCCAAATAAAAATGGTGGCGCGAAGTGACACCATTTTTATTTTGCGATATCACCCCTATGTAGTATGTCAATTCCGCCCCATAGGGTGAAGTTAATTTTGAAAAAAATGGCTTAACATATGTTTACAATAAAGCAAGACTAGATAGCAAAGCGACGCAAAATCTTTAAAGCTCATATTTAAATGAAGTATTAAAGAGTTTCTAGTTTGAAAAGCTGCGAGGTAAGGAAATATGACTGTTTTAGATCGATATTTTGAGCTTTCTGATCGAGCCAATGATGATGAACAAGCATTTTATGAATTGGTAGAATTGTTTGCCGATGAAGCGGAAGTACAACCTGCGGGGGCGTGTAAGGTCGTTGGCAAAGATGCGATCGCCAATTTATATCGCCAGTTCTTCCAAAATTATTCAGGAATTCAGCGTGTGTGGACGACCAGAAGGACGGAAAATGGATTAGAAGCTATTTGGGCGATCGCAGGTAAGCGTGATAGTGGTGAACTATTCGCGATGCAGGGAAGGCATATTGCCGAAGTCGATGCCCAAGGCAAAATCTACGCCTTAGAAGTTCATGTCTCCAAAGCTAATTAATTCATCTCCCGAAACATATCTTGACAGTTTTGATAAGTTTGGTATTCATCTCGGTTTAGAACGCATTCAACAACTGCTCGATGCTTTAGGAAATCCCCATCAACAAATTCCCGTGATTCATGTCGCAGGCACAAATGGCAAAGGTTCTGTTTGTGCTTTTTTGCTGTCAATTTTGCAAGCTGCGGGTTATTGCATTGGGCGTTATACTTCACCACATCTAATTGATTGGCGTGAAAGAATTACGATTAACGGTGAATGGATTCGTGATCAGGATTTGCTAGAAGCTCTGCAACAAGTGGCAGCAGCGATTAATCCTGAATTTCCACCCACGCAGTTTGAAGTGATTACAGCGGCGATGTGGTGGTACTTCGCTGCCCAAAAAGTCGATATTGCGATCCTAGAGACAGGATTAGGCGGGAGATTAGATGCCACCAATGTCTGCGATCGCCCTTTAGTTTCTGTCATTACTTCCATTGGGCTTGATCATTGTCAGCAACTGGGAAATACCTTAGGTGCGATCGCTTCCGAAAAAGTAGGAATCATTAAATATAAATGTCCTGTGGTCATTGCCGAGAATCATGCTGAGGCGATCGCGGTTTTGCAAGCAAAGGTAATAGAATGTGATGCACCCGTAACTTGGATAAGTGCGGCTCAGCCTACAGCGACAGGGGCAATCTATCAAGGCTTTGAGTATCCTTTGCCTTTATTGGGAAAGCATCAGTTAATCAACTCCGCAGTGGCGATCGCCACAATTCAATCGTTGCGAAATCAGGGTTGGGAGATTAGTGATGCGGCGATGCGTACAGGCTTGGCAAATACACAATGGTCAGGGCGATTGCAATGGATCGAATTTAATCTCGATGGTAAGTCCCATAAAATCCTAATTGATGGAGCGCATAATGTGGCGGCGGCGGAATATCTACGGCAATTTGTCGATGAGGCTTTTCCCAATCAGCGTAAACGCTGGGTTATCGGTATTCTGAATACGAAGGATCAAGTAGGAATTCTCAAAGTCCTTTTAGCTCCTGACGATTTACTTTTTCCTGTGCCTGTGCCTAGCCCTGCGACTACTTCACCGCAGGATTTAACTCAAATTGCATCTTCTCTGGTTAAGGTTAAACCACACCCTTATGCAAATTTAACTGTAGGACTAGCAGCCGCTTTTGAGGATCAACAAAATGATGTCGTTATTCTCTGTGGTTCTTTATATCTAGTAGGAGAGTTTCTCAGGAAAGTAGCAAGTACTTAGCTTTTCTCAATCAAACTTCTTACCCAAGCTTCATCTTCCATACTTAATGATGGTTGTGGTAATTGGGAATAATCAATTGCGAGGTCATAGCGTCCACGCTGATAAATTTGATGAACTAAGGCTTGTAAATCAAGTATTGGTTCTAGTTCGCCTTGACGTAATGGAATCGGAAAATTGGGAATGCGATCGCGGATCGAAAAAGCGTATAGATCAGCGTTAGGTCGTTCATGGCTACGACTGATCAGAATGTGATAGTCAGATAATGGAAGTTGTCCTTGCAGAAATGATGAATTGCTTCTCAAGAGGTCAATTTCAATCAGATGGGTTTGGGTTGCTAAAAATCTTCTCCGCTTGCGTAAGTATGCTTCTCTTCCTTCACCTGTTCTTTTGTTTTTAGGTGACAGAATTTCGATCACGGTGATGACTTTACCTGTTTTAACTTCCCTAATTTCTAGGTATCTTTCGTTAATTTCTTCTGGTATTGGCAGCAAGATACGGGTTGGTTGCATTGCCGTTTTTTCAGCTACAGCGTTCGCTTGATTGGTTTCGCTATTGCGATCAACGCGACTCAACAAAGCTACGTCGGGAATACCAATTAGCAGATCATCTCCTGCCTCATCGCTCCAATAGGTGCGTTTTTCAATTTCTATGCGATATTCCTGAGAGAGGGTATCCGCGAGGGCATCGGCGATCGCTACAATCAGTCGGCTATGAACGGCTGACCATAGTTCGGGATTTTCTAAGTAGGGATTCATTCCCGGAAAAGGAGATGGCATTTTTAGAGATCCTCCTGCGTGTTTATAAAGCGAAGGGTAGTTTTAGCCCAATATTTAATTTGTTGCCAATTTCAAGGACATTGTTGGTGAAGTCTGTGATGCCTGCGATCGGTGTAGCGATGACAGCGACTGCTGTGAGTAATGCAAGTAGGCGTTTTTTGAGTTAGGGAAGACTGCGTTCTTTTTCTGGCTTTTGAATTTCGGTCTCTACGTCATCAATATCGATGGTGATGTCTTCGCGGATGTCTGGTGGAAATTGGGTGGCGGTTTGGCGGGGGGTGTTGATGATTTGCAGAAGTTCTGCTACGTTTGCGCCACTTGTTTGGGTGAAGTTTGAGGCTTGTTGAGTAGCGCTGTCTTTGCCTTCGTTGGCAAAATTAGCAATGTTCGCGCCTTGGAGATTGTTATTAAATTGTGTTCCAATTTTGTCGCCGATGACTTTATCATCTGCGATATTGTCTCCTGAGCCGTATTGATGAATGTTGTTTGATATGGAGTTTGGCATAGGTTTGTAATGGAGTTTGAGGAGTTGATTGGCATTATCGAATAGATTGAGTTTGGTTAGGGTGAGCATTGGCTTTACATCAAGATATAACAACTAACGAGACGGGGGGGGAAAATCTTAATCGGGACGAATGATCCAAGTGGTACGGACGTTGGCGGTGTTTTGGTTGCGGGTGATGGGGAAATCGACAATGTAAAGTTGACCATATTGATCGGACTGGCTGGAGATGGCTTCATAGTTCATAGTTGGTTCAGTAGCAAAGAAAATATGCAATACATTAATCTCTGAGTCAAAAAAGACTTCATCATTGCTCTTAAAGGCAATCGTTTGGTTGCATTATCTCCAGACGATAAAGGTCTGGGACATTTCGTTAATCTTGAGTCAATTGAGTTAAACCCAGGTTCCTGTTGCAAGGTGTTTTTAAAGGGACTTGATTTTCCTGTCTCGATCACCAAGCAAGTTTTTAAAAACAAAAATCAATCTACAGGGATTTTGTATTTAGCTTGCAGTAATCTCGACATAAGCGCAACTGACATCAACACAATCTATCAAAAACGATGGAAAGTTGAAGAATTTCACAAGTCTTTGAAATCTAATCTAGCTCTCGCTAAGTCTCCCACTGGGATTGCTCATACTCAGAAAAATCACATCTTTGCGTGCTTTTTTTCTTTTGTTAAGTTAGAGCGCCTTCGTATCAATACTAAACTCAATCACTTTGCTCTCAAGGCTAAACTCTACTTCAATGCTATTAGGGCTAGTTTCTCTCTTCTTCAAAAACTGTCTGTTCCTTCCACGTAACATCAGTAATATGTGTAATTTCGTTATAGACACGATCAAAAATCTTTCTCAGTAAAATTTTTTCCGCCTCGAATATCTGAGGTTCCATATCAATCTCATCCAAAGAATTGCTATCTAGCAATAGACAACTTTCGCCATCATCCATGAGCCATTCCATTTGTAGTAATTCATCGCGATCGCCCAATTCACTATGAATCGCCTCGCGAAATTCTAGAACCACTTCAGACTCATAGCCATCAATAGGAATATATCCAATTAGTTTCGTCCGATAGCGGGGATTGAAATCAACATCATAACCAAGATTGATTAACGCTTTTTCTACCTGTAAATAAGTAGCCATACTTCGAGGTATCTATAATAACTTTCCTTAAAAGCATACAATGTTATATATATTACTTACAGCAGATAGTTTTCACTTTTTTGTCATTAAACTTAGCCAAATAGGTAGCTAAGCAAAATGTAACGTGAGAAGCCCTAATAATTTACCTAAACATTAGGACTTCCTTATTATGTAGAAATTCTCAATTAAACCAAACTACAAAGTTGAATAGATTGCTACCAAAGGCATTGAGCAACTCAGTCCACACACTCATATCGGTTACTGTTCCTTTCTCAAGATAGGGAGTTGCTGCAGTACCTTGCACCCATGAAACCAGATCAAAAGCTCGCGGCTCAGTAAAAATTTTCATAAAATCAAGAGTTAATTTGGAATCCCGCCAAAATGGGAGATTCTTCTTACCATCTATAATTAAGGCTGTTTCATCAAGAGATTTAAACCAAGATTTGATCATGTTGTCAGTAATGCGAACATCAGGAATAACGGATTTTTGATTGGGATTCGGAAGCCACTCACGATCATTATCGGTTTCTGCAAGAATTGATTTCCAAGACTCACGGCTGAGTCTAATTACTGATTTCAGATGATTGAGAATCGTCATCATTCTCTGTGGTTCTGCTAGTGGAAACTTAGCCAGATGAATTGCTGAAATCAAGTCAAAAAATTCAAATTGATAGTTGCTGTAGTCATCAGGAGATTTGTGGCGACTAGTTAGCAAAAATTTATGAGGAGTATCAACATTTTGGAAGAACAAATGAGCGCAGGCTGCAAATAGCTCACGACTATCGTAGGTACGCAAAAACTCAGCGATCGCACCTAAAACATGGGTATAGCCCTGTAGCCATAGAGCATCACCAAGGTCAAAAGCAATTAGAAATTGTTGTGCTTGTTGCTCAGTTACCCTTTCCCCTGTAACAGCATTAAAAACTTGCCACAGCATTTCATCTTTATCAACCTTGCCATTACCGTCAAAGTCTAAACGAATTAATCCTAAGCGCAGGGCAAGTTTTAAGTTTTGATCCTGAATTGGCTCAAGAGTACTCCGAACCTTAGAGAGATCATCAATCCATGCTTGAAACAATTGTTGCAATCCATCATAGGTAACTGTTTGTGGCTTGGGATTGGAGGGGATGGGCAGACGTACAAATGGAATTGCACTCAAGGGCATTTGAGCCATGCCGTAGCCATAGAGCGACTGCATTAGCCTTTCAGTACCACGCATTAATTGGATTATGCCCAGTCCAAAACGGGTTTTGTCATCCTTAGGATTAGCTTGCAAATAGTCGCTAAGGACTTTTTCTCCTTCGCTAAGTTTCCCAGTGGTGAGGTAGGGATCGGGCAATGGCGCGATCATGCTGGCGTTACTAGGTTGTAAAGTGATCGCTGTAATGATAATCAAACCAGTGAGTATCACAGCGATTAGCGATCGCCACGCCCACTGTACTTTTCTGAGCATATCTAACCTGTGAATACAAAAAATACATGATTAAAGTTCAGCTTACATCATGTATTTTTTAAGGGTTGTAATATGTAAGATTAATTTTGTAAACCAATACAAATCAAAAGGTTTTCCATTCAAACATTTTGATTAGCAATAAGCGCTAATGTCTTCACCACAGCGATCAGCTAAAAAGCAAAGCGCTCGGAATCGGAGATAGACCAACTCTTCATATAGGGGATTGAGTTTACAGAGAGGGGGAATATGAATTAAAGTATGTCCAAAGATTTTAACTGTTCGTTCAAATGGGCATTGTGCAGGAATGAGTTTGGCAATGAGATGGGCTGTCTGCGACTTTTTAATTTCAAAGCTATCCAGTTTCTTTCGTAAGGGTTTGAGTAGATCGAAGGTTGATTGAGAACTTCCGAGATATGGATTTTCCCCGCCAAATCTAGGGCTATTAATACTTGACATGTTAACCAAATGCTCTTTTAGGTCAGAGTTTGTAGACTTAAAGTATCTACGTTACTAATCTTAACATAATTGCTTTAAATGAGTGGCAAAAAAATACATTATTCAATCTTATATATTAGTTTACGTATATATTAAGAATGATAGTAATTTTTCTATATTCTTCATACGTTAAAAGATACCCATTTGTATGTATTAGCGATCACTAAACCCCAGAAAAATATTATATTCTAAGCATCTCTTTTTGGGATTAAATTCAAACTCGACTAGGAATTGGACCTCGGCGCGAATTTAGGGTTATCGATTCTTGCAGAAATTGGTGCAAATGTTGCACATGGGAGTTGTCCTTAGCGAGAGTTGCTAGTTTTTCAAGAGCTTCAACAAGGGTGAGGTCTTGATGATATAGCAATCGAAATGCGCTCTTAAGTAACTGCTGTGTTTCTGCGTCTATCCCTGCACGATCAATTCCCACCCGATTGAGGGTACGTACACGTGATGGATTGCCTTCCACTAAGGTATATGGAGGGACATCGCGCTCAATCCGACTCATACCACCTACCATGGCGAGACGACCAATACGGACAAACTGATGCACGCCTAAAACACCACTAATGCGGGCATAGGATTCGATATGGACATGTCCTGCTAAAGCGACAGCATTAGCAATAATTACGCGATCTTCAATTTCGCAGTTATGACCCACATGAACATATGCCATTAGCAAATTACCATTACCAATAGCGGTAACTTCGTCAGCTTCATTGGCACGATTAATAGTTACATATTCGCGAATACGATTGTCATTACCAATTTTGACAAGACTATCGGCTCCCAAATATTTCAGATCTTGAGAGTCTAGCCCGATCGCGGCTCCTGGATAAATTTGGTTGCGATCGCCGATTTCGGTACGTCCTTCAACAATAGCATGATGTCCAATGACAGTATGTGCGCCAATTTTCACCTGCTCACCGATGATGGCATAAGCTCCAACTTTAACGGTCGGATGGAGTTGGGCATCAGGATGCACTATGGCTGTCGGGTGAATAAATTCAGACACAGGCGCATGAGACACAGGCATAAAAAGTTTGGCTCGCTTGGTACTAAGATAGATCGCTGGGTTTGCGATCACTTGGATCGCCAGACAACAGAGTGATGATTTTATCAGGACGCTTTGCACCCTAAATTAAATCGCTCTAAAATTTAGAGGTCAACTAAGGAAAACATCAATTCACCTTCGCAGACAAGCTGACCATCGACTTCGGCACGTGCCTGCATTTTACCAAAGCGTTTGCGCGCAACAAGGAGTTCAGTGGTAATTGTGAGGCGATCTCCTGGGACAACTGGGCGACGGAATCGGACTTTATCAATACCTGCAAACAGCGATAACTGATTCTCCATCCCTGGTAAATGCCTTAAAACAATGCCACCTACCTGTGCCATCGCTTCTACGATTAATACCCCAGGCATAATCGGACGATTTGGGAAATGTCCTTGAAAGAAGGGTTCGTTAAAAGTGACATTTTTAATGCCCGTAGCAGATTTGTTAGGCACAAAATCAACAATGCGATCAACTAACAGAAATGGGTAGCGGTGTGGCAGCAATTTCTGAATATCTTCAATCATTAAAATCTGACTAGGAGCAACATTGTCGCTATCAGCATTAGGCTCGGGGTTGACTATCTTTGTTTCTTCGGTCACAGTTGACATATTTAGGTACGGAGTTGGCAGTATTGGAGACTGGGAATGGCAGAAGCAGCTAGGGATCTATGTTGCAGAGACTTGCTGCTTAGCGATCGCTAGAGCAAATTCTGCATGAAGATTATGGCTCGCTTTGTAGGCAAGAATATGAGCCTTAGGTAAAAATCCTACCAAGCTTATGTCACCAATGAGATCTAAAAGTTTATGCCGACAAGGTTCATTGTCAAAACGCAGGGGGGGATTGATCCAGCGATCGCTATCACAGACGATCGCATTGTCTAAACTACCACCCTTAATGAGCCCTGCGGCTCTTGCTTGGTCAATAAAGATCGCTAGAGTAAAAGTGCGGGCGGGAGCAATTTCCGTCGCAAATTTTTCACTAAATTCGGCGATCTCAGGAGACCAGCTAAACCATTGCTCGCCAATAGCCTTACTCGGATATTCAACCCCATAGGTAAAGCGGAGAGTATCCGCAGGAATTGCCGTCACAAAGCTATCACCTTTGGCGACAGTAACAGTTTCAGCTAGGGGGATTAAGCGTTCACCTTCGACCTGTGGTTGAAGCCCAACTTTTGTGATCGCCTCAACCCAAGGCAAAGCAGAACCATCTAGAATCGGTAATTCTGCACTAGACATTTCAATACAAGCGTTATGCACACCCATTCCAAATAATGCCGATAATAAATGCTCAACTGTGCGAACACCAGTGCCGTTATGCTGTAATTCCGTCGATAGCTGCGATGCTCTGACAACGGAGGTATCCGCAGGAATCTTGTCTCCACTATAGATAAAATAGCGACCTGCATCAATGGGTGCAGGTTTGACAGTGACAGAAACCTGCTCACCACTATGCAGACCAATCCCCGATAACGAAAATGGGGCAGCGATCGTCTGTTGATAAAGCATGGCTAGAATTTTTCTCCTAGACCAAAGCTAAACTGGGTTCCGCCATTAGAAGATAAGCCGTAGTCTACGCGAATTGCGCCGAGAGGTGATTGTACGCGCACCCCTATGCCGTAACCCGCACCATTACCAGGTTTATTTCTCGCAACTGCTGGATTCCCTGGTACGGCTGAAGCAGATCCTAAGTCAGTGCCATAGTCAAAGAATAGTACGCCACCGACTATATTAAAGACAGGAAAACGATATTCTGCGGAAAAGATGCCGAAGCTACGACCACTGCCGATTTTACCCTCATCCCAACCACGTACAGAGTTACTACCGCCAAGTTGGAATGCTTCATAGGGGGGCAGTGTCCCGATGACAGTTCCTGCTTGAATGTTAAAGGCTAGAGCCTGCGTACCTTCAGAGAAGTTCAACAGTTTGACTGGGAAAAAGTAACTGTAGCTAGCTCTAACCCGATTTAAGAAAATTGAGCCTAAGCCTACAGGAATAGACTGCTCTGTGGCAATCCGAAATACTGAGCCAGAGGAAGGCTTGATAGGGTTATCCCGTTGATCGTTTGCATAGGCAAATTGCAGCAAGAGTAAGTCATCTTGTCCTGTGCCACTAGTTGTAAGCGGATTGCCTAGAGAGTCAGTAGTAGCGATCGCATTATTACTATCAGTTATGCTTACTCGTTCATAACGTAAGCCTAGGGAAGCGGTAGTTCCTGCACCGAGTGGACGAGAAAAACTAAAACCAGTACCAAGGCGGTTGATCCGAGGTGTATCATTGCTTGTACCAATACCGATAGGACTATCGAAAACATAGCTAAATAGGCGACGGTTAAAGATATTCGCTGAGAATGAGGTTCGATAGGGATCGCCTGCTAGCCAGGGATCGGTAAAGTTCAAGTCAAATAGCAATTCCCGTTCACCAACTTGTACATCCAAACCGAGCTTCTGGTTATTACCGCCAAGGTTTTGCTGTTGAAAACTGACTGTACCAAATAAACCTGTTGATGAACTAATACCTGCACCTGCGGCGATCGAGCCTGTATTGCGTTCTTTGACATTAACCGTAACGATCACCTTGCGTGGATCAGTCCCTGGAGCAAGCCCAATATTGAGATCTTCAAACAGTCCAAGAGCAAAGACCTTTTGCAGATCACTCTGAACGGTGTTTTTATTAAAAATCTCGCCTTCTTTAATCGTTAACTCACGGGTAATGATGAAATCACGGGTATTGCCAGTTACAGGTTTACCATCTTTATCTACAGACTTACCATCCTCATTGATAAAGGCAACCTTGATATCTTCGATCACCCCCTCGGATACGACGAGATTGATATTGCCTTCAGGCGTTGCCTTAATATCGACAACCTGCGCGAGTACATAGCCTTTGTCTTGATAATACTTTTCGAGTTCTTTGACACCCGTTTGGACATCCTTGAGGTTCGTGATCTTGCCAATCTGTGAACCAAAAATACGATCAATTACGCCTGCTTCTAATACCTTTGTCCCTTCAGTGTTAACGGATTTGAGCACAGGATTGGGCAATACAAAGAAGGTGACACGTACACCAATATCCGTATCTTCTGGCTCAGCTTGCACATTTGAGAAGAAACCCGTGGCAAATATGGTATTAATATCTGACTGAAGTTGCGACTTGGTAACAGTACGACCAGGTTTTGTCGTGATCGCATCATAAATTCTTTGCTGAAGTTCAGGAGGTAAAGGATCTTGACCTTCTGGGGTTTTAATGGTCACTTCCCCAACTAATACTTGCACCTCTGCTGCAGGTGGTGGGGCAGGAGTATTGGATGGCAAAGTAAAGGTGGGAGAGCTTGGAGTCTCAGTGGGAGTTGTAGGCTGCGGAGATGGCGTAGGTGTAGCGGTGGGCTGCGAGGTCGGTGCTTGAGCAATCTCTTGCTTTGCAGGGGCAGTCTTTGCCAGCAGTGGATTAGCAAGTAATGTGCTGGATGCGGCAATAGCTGTGAATACGAGCAAGTTTATACGCATAGAGTCTTCCAAACACCTACAGAATTTTTAATAGATAAATGACAAACAAATACAAACAGAAAGTTTCTGAAGTTAGTAATAAATTACTATAACTTCCAATATCCCTATATAGCAATCCTAAATGGTTTGTGGAAGCGCAACCCCTAGTGCTGCGCTTCCACAACAAAAAACCACGCATAATTTAGGTCTACTATTTACTTATTGCTAGAAGTAGGAAAAAATTGGTGATCTAGATTGGATCAAAGTTTGATGTCGATTTTATATTGCTACAGCTTTATATTGCTACAGCTTTATATTGCTACAGCCTGAGTTGCTAATACTCGCCTGAGCACTTCATGATAAGCCTCCGCAACATTGCCAAGGTCTTGACGAAAACGATCTTTATCTAATATGCGGGCGGTGGGATCCACAATCGCTTTGTCCCAAAGCCGACAGGTATCAGGACTAATTTCATCGGCTAGCAGCATTTTTCCACTGGAATTAACACCAATTTCAACTTTAAAGTCAACGAGGATCAGATTACATTGCTCAAAAAAAGCTTGTAGGTGTTGATTGATACTGAGAGCAATTTGCTTTAGATCTTCTACCTGTTTTGGAGTAGCTAGATCCAGCATGGCAACATGGGCATCCGTAATTAGGGGATCGCCAAGTTCATCATTTTTATAGAAAAATTCGACTAGAGGTTGTTTGAGTGGTTGACCTTGCTCTAGACCAAGGCGTTTACAGATACTACCTGCAGCAATATTGCGTACTACAACTTCGATCGGCAAAATCTTAACGGCAGCAACCTGCATTTCGTTTGGTGAGATCTGTTTGATGAAATGGGTGGCAATGCCTTTGGTCTCCAAATACTGAAAAATATGAGAGGCGATCGCGCAATTTATTTGTCCTTTGTTAGCGATCGTCCCTTTTTTCAGAGCATTGAAGGCAGTTGCATCATCCTTATACAGTGACAGCAAAATATCAGGATCATCAGTCGTAAATAAAATTTTGGCTTTGCCTTCGTAGAGCTTAGTTCCACTCATGAATATATTGCGATAACTAGTTGCTTAAGTATTCTATAGCAATGTCAGCGCCCCAGAAAGTGCAACGAGATGTTGAAAATTGAAGTATTGCAGAGAAATTTTTTGCAAATACAAGTTAACTTTACTCGCAAAAAACCTTTAAATTATTATAAGAATTTCATGATGCAGCAAACCTAAAAACCTAGAAATGATTTCAGACTACTGTAGTGTTAGCTCAGTACTGAGATTCTTATGACCCTGCCATCTGAATTAGCAGAGATGTTGACAAAGACACAACTACTGGACATTCTGTATATGTTAGTTCCCTTGCTTTTTGTCCAGACAATCGTTTAGCAAGTGGTAGCTATGATAAACCAATTGATTTAGGTTCGCTTTATTATGTCTGACAATTGGATTGAAAGTCTCAAATACAATGAAAATGGATTGATTCCTGCGATCGCTCAAGATTACCAAGATGGAGTGATTTTGATGATGGCATGGATGAATCGGCAAGCACTGGAACTAACGATAAATACAGGTGAAGTGCATTATTGGAGCCGATCGCGTCAGGAGTTATGGCATAAAGGAGCAACTTCGGGGCATATTCAAAAGCTGAAAAAACTTTACTACGACTGCGATCGCGATGTGATTCTTGTCAAAATCGAGCAGGTTGGCGATATTGCCTGTCATACAGGTGCAAGAAGTTGTTTCTTTACTGAAGTTCCACTTTCAATTTAATGCAAGAAGTAGAGTAGGTTGATCTACTTCCAGTATAGACAATGCATGCATTGCCCATACTAGAAGTTAGGGTCTCAAGTCTGTTGGTGTAAGTCCTAATTTAACGAGATGTAATTTTTACTGGTAAGTAGCTAGACATAAGTAAACTAAAAACCGAGAGTTTTGTTCCGCCCGCTACGCGGGCGGAACAAAACTCTGGTTTGGGTTTTAATTAAGTTGAGCTACTTACTAGCTTTTTTACCTTTGTCCAGCTAAATTCATGCAAGAGGACATAGGAGCAAGGAATTAGGAATAGAGTGAGGATAGTTGCAAGGGCTAAACCAGAGAAGGCAACTATTCCAAGTGGTTGCAAGAACTCACCACCTTCACCGCCGCCTAGGGCAAGAGGAAAAGCGCCAACTACAGTTGTAATTGTGGTCATTAGGATTGGGCGTAAACGTATCGGTGCAGCTTGCAATATTGCTTGAATGCGGCTACATTTCTGCTCCTCACGCAATTGGTTAGCGAACTCGACCATGACGATCGCATTGTTAACTACAATCCCCACCAGCAAGATCACTCCGATCACCACCATTACATTGATCGAGCTATTGGTGACATACAGACCGACGATGCCACCAGCGAGAGCAAGGGGAATTGTCAGCATAATCACCAAGGGATCGATCAGCGAGTTATACTGAACTGCCATCACCACAAATACTAAGAAAGAAGCAAGTAAACCTAGTACGCCAAAGGCTTTGGAGAGATTATCATTCGCTTGTTTAGCGGTACTAGGTAAAACCACGACCCCATCAGGCAGATTGATCGATGCAATCACATCTTCAGTCTGTTTGAGTGCATCACTGAGACTTGTGCCACGCTCCAAACTACCAAGAATCAAAAAAACCTGACGCTGATTAATGCGTTGAATTTCTCCGGGAGCCCGACCTTCGCGGATATTAGAGACATCCGCAAGACGTACAGGACGATTATTGCTTACAAATAGCGGAACTTGCTGTATTTGCGAAGCATTTTTGCGTGATTTGGGATCGAGTTGGACGCGCACATTGACTAGGCGATCGCCTCTTTGTAGTTGGGTCGGCACAGAACCTGTAATTGCAGTTTGCAGAGTAGAGCCGACGGATTGCGTAGTTAGTCTTAAGGCTTGTAAACGTTCCCAATCGGGGAAAATTTGGACTTCAGGCTGACGGGCATCGGTATCAGGACGAAAGTTTGCGCCTTTCACATTTTTTTCTAAAGCGCTGAGAATTTCTGCACCTGCCTGAGCTAAAGTTTCAGGATTAGATCCCTGCAAAATTACGTCAATATCCGTGCGTGGTATAGGGGAATTATTGACGATAATGCCACGTACTTGTCCAGGGTTAACTCTGATTCTCACACCTGCCAAATTTAACTTACTGATTTCCCGATTGACACGACTGATAAAGCCAGCAAGATCAGCATTTGCTTTGAGGGTAATGGTGCTGCCACTGCGTAAAGGGTTGGCATTGACATTATTACCAAAGAAATTACCACCGATAGTTGTAAAGGCGTAGGCAGTTTCAGGCTGATTAACAAGAATATTATCCACTATTTCCATGACTTTGCGATTGGTCGCAAGGGTTGTGCCTGCGGGGAATTGAGCATTTAAGCTGACATCGCCCGTTTTTACCTGAGGAATAATCTCTTGGGGCAGTTGTCTACCCATCAAGAAGCCACCACCACCAAGGATTGCAAATACAGCAATTACTACCCACAGTCGATAATGGACAACTCTAGAGAGAAATCCTGCATAGCCTAATGTGGCGGCAGCAAATCTTTGCTGAAATCCTCGCATAAACCAAGTTTCGCCCAATCGACTTGACCAAGGAATCCCCAACAATCGCGAGGCAATCATTGGCACGACAGTAATGGCGATCACGATTGCGGCAATATTCCCAAAACTAATTGTGAGAATCAATTGATTGAATAGCAGTGAGAGAAATCCACCGAGTAATAAAAATGGGAAAATAACAACAAGGTTGGTACTTGTAGATGCAACTAGTGCTGATTCAATTTCAGAACTACTAATTTGGGCTTGGGCGATAATATCTTGCAATCCATGATTTTTGCGATTGCGCTCCAGCCCATTGATGATGTTGTCCAACATGACGATGGAGCAGTCTACGACACCTCCCACACCCAGTGCTAAACCACCTAAACTAAATAAATTCATCGAAAAGCCAAAAATACCCATCGCAATAATGGATGCAAGGGTAGCAAGGGGAATGGCAAGGGTAATGATCAAGGTTTGACGAATCGAACCGAGAAATAGCAATACGGCAGTCCCTGCTAAAATTGCTCCGAGGATTCCCGATGAGGTAACATTAGCAACGGAAGCCCGAATTAATTTGGATTCATCTAAAGTTGCGGTAATGATGGCATCACTGGGAATTGCGCCACTTACTTGAAGCGCGGCAATCTTTTCTGTGACGCGATCAACAACCTCAATCGTATTCGCATCTGGTTGTTTAGTCACTAGCAATCTCACAGCTGCTTGACCATTTAGAGATGTAAATATCCGTTGTTCCTCTTTCCCATCCACTATTTCGGCAAAGTCTCGTAAATAGACCTGTCGTTGGATTGTGGCACTGCCACTAGGCACTGTAAAAGATAGACTTTCTAGTTCCTTAGCATTACGAAATCTACCGATCGCACGGGTAAGTGGTTCAACTGTACCATTTCGCAAGCGTCCACCTGAAATATCGACATTGCGATCACGCAAAGCCTTTAAGACATCATCAATACTCACTCCGACAGCCTGTAGTCGCTTGAGATCGAGATTTACCTGTATCTCTTCTTTAACACCACCAACTACGTCGATTCCTGCAACCCCAGGCACAATCGCTAATTCCCGCCCTAACTCCTCATCAGCAAATAGACGCAACTCCGTGAGCGATAGGGAAGGTGATGTGAGCGCAAATTCATAGATGGGAAACTGGGATGGATCAAATTTAAAAATCCTTGCATCTTCGATATTGTCAGGTAATTGACTACGACCTCGGTTAAAGCTTGCCACAGTATTGTTAAGCGCCTGTTCGACATTGCTTCCCGCATCAAAAAATAAGTCTACTCGTACTTGCCCTTCACGGGTACGCGAAAAAAGCTGATTCACACCTTCGGTCAATGCTAAAGCTTCTTCGAGTGGTTTGGTGACTTCCGTAATCGCAACTTCTGGACTAATTCCAGGAATATTAATCTGCACACCAATGCGAGGATACACGATGGATGGTAGCAAATCTACCTGCAATCGGCTGATATAGAATGCACCCATCACGAAAATTGCTAAGGTCAGCATCAATGTGCCAATGTGACGACGAATGGCGATCGCACTAATACTAAATCCTGCTGGCTTGGGATTAGATGATTTCTGTTCGCTCATAGTTCCTTCTTAAATAATTAAAAAAGTAATAATGTAAAGTACTGTTTGCCTGCATCATTACTTATCGGGATAACACACTCAGCTTGACAGAATCGCCATCCTGAAGCTTGCCGCCGCTTCTAACGACAATGCGTTCACCTTCTTTTAAACCAGAGGGAATAACAACTTTACCGTCACGGCGAACACCAAGTGTAACTTTACGCGCCATCACTTTCGGCTCTTTTGGATCTCCTGTAATCACAAAAACTGTGCCAGTTTTGATCTTGCTTTTGTCATTAGAGTTAGGACTAAACTTGTTATCATTTTTTGATTGGGTTTTTGCATCTTTAGGTGCTTGAGTCGTTCGTCCTGCTACTTCTAAAGCTGTTTCTGCGATCGCAATTTGGCGTTCCTGTTTGCTTGAAAACTGCACTCTTGCTAATTGACCACTCCCCAGCTTATTGGCGCGATTGGGAACTACTACTTCCACAGGAATCAATCTCCCCACTGGATCGGCTACAGGTGAAATGCGTCTTACAGTTCCCATAAACTTTTGATCGGGGAAAGTATCGAAACGCACATCAACAGATTGATTTATGCGAACCTTACCAATTTCTAATTCCGAAATTAATACAATCACTTTAACTTGGCTAAAATCGCCTAGCTTGACAACTTCATTTCCTGCAAATAGTAGATTGCCAATTTCACTCACGCGCTCTAGGACAACACCGTTGATTGGAGAAGTAATGGTTGTGTAAGATTGACGCTCTTGCTCTCTGAGCTTGATTGCTTCTTGAGCTAAAACTCTTTGGGAACTGGCACTTACAGTTTGCTGTTGGAGACTAACTTGCTGTTCAGCCGATCGCAATAATTGTTCTGCAACTTTGGCTTCCGTAATAGCATTCTCGGCGGTTTGAGGAGAAACTGCTCCTTCTTTAGCCAATTGGGTGAAGCGCTTAGCATTCGCCTGTGCTTGCTGATACTGTACTCTTACTCTTTCCACTTGGGCGCGAGCATTGCCTACAGCGGCGGTTGCTTGTGATACTTCCGATTCCCTTGCTGCAACTTCTGCTTCAGCCTGCAATACAGTTGCGGATAGAACTGCATCATCTAATTGGGCGATTTGCTGTCCAGTTGAAACGCGATCGCCAACATCCACATTTAAATCTAGTAACCGTCCTTCCAACCGCGATCGCACTGACACCTCCCTAATAGGTGCAGTTGTACCTACATATTCATTTTCTTCTTCCAGTAGATCTAAGCTTGCGATCGCCACATCCACCGCTACAGCAGTTTTTTGGTTTTGTAATTGAGCTTGGGATGCATCCTTATTGTTCTGTGTGCAACCCGCGGTTATACCTGACAAGCTAGCGATCACGGCAAATATCCAAAAAGCTTTCATAGACTGAAGATAGCAATTGTTTCTTAAAGATATTCTAAGTGATACTACTTATTTTTGGTTGAGGCTTCCAAGATAGGTCTTTTAGTTCACAAATACCTGTCGTCACCAATACATTTGCCAAACATTTACCAAACAACTGTCAATAGCGCCAGATATGTAAGGATGGACGACGCAAAGCGTCGCCCATCCTTACATATCTAGAAATACCCAGTTTTTATTGGTTCTGCTCAGAGATTTCAGGCTCCTCAACAAAATTAGTCCATTCTGTATCTTCTAATCCATTAATTTGACGGTAGAACTTCTGTAAATAGCTCAAATCACTAGAAAATAAATTTTCAATTACTGTTGTTGTAATTTCTTCTAATCCCCCTAATTTCGTAATTACTCTTGCCAGAATAATCACAGTAGCATAAGCAGGATTACTCCTCACACGCGGATCACGCATTGGAGTAATTTCATCGATCGCTCTCGATAGACGCATCTCACCCTTTCGATGCAAATTGCCATCACTATCGATATAACCCTTAGGAAGAGTAAATTCAAACTCGGTTTGAATCATTGATTTTTAGCTAATCCTTAAAAAGTCGTTTACGCTTAACTCTACTTCAGCTACAGCAAACTCACCACTATCGGCTTTAAAGTCAGAGATTTTATAACGTACTGGCCAAGCCCCATTAAATCGAAATCTCGCTCTCTCAGTTGCCGATTGATCGTAAACAGTGATATCACCATCCCGAAGTTGTTGCGTCCATTTTCCATCCTCAACTGACTTCAGCCAATTCCACATGGTCATGGAAATGGTTAGTCCCTGCTTAAGGATAATATTATCGCTCTTAACATTACCAGGAAGTTTCGTGCGAATAACGCGACCCTTACTTGTGCCATTCTTTCCCCATACTTGGGGGGTAACTTCGACAATTTCGATCACTTCTTGGCTACGGGATAACCCACTACATTCCATAAAGTAGCCATCAATTTTTTCGAGACTACCCTGTAAAGTAATTTCCACATAAAATCGTGAACTAGCTAAAAATTCGACCTGTTGATCTGGAGCGCTAGTATCTACCATGAAATTCACCATTAAATATAATAGATAGGACTTACGCAAACCGAACGAATTTATTAGGCTTGAGGTAGATGTGGTGCGGACGTAGCCCGCACCACGTCTACCCAATGCGTAAGTCCTATTTAAGCTTTGAGTTCAGAAATATGGTAGTGCTGCAAGGTAATTTTTTAGTAATTGTGTTGCGGGCACGAAGCGCCCGCAACACAATTACATTGTCTGACTATCAAAAATATTTCTGGGTTTAAAGTAAGCGCAAAGCACTGAATTATTTGGTGCGATGTAAAGCTTCATACACAAATTCAATTGTTTCCGTAGCTAAACCTTCTGCACCTGCCTCTAGTTTAATGGATTTGTAACTGGCTGGCATGACTCCTTTCAGTTCCCAAACTGCTGCAGCTTCACCACCTTGATTGTAAAGAGTAATTGTGGCTGTATCCCTTTCCCCTTTGGTTCCTGTACCACCACCACCAAGCGGCTCGGTATGGGATGCGCTGTACCATTTGATGAGGCGATCGTCCCCTACTGTACAGACAAATTCGACAGTAACTTTGCTATTAGTTACACCTGTTACGGTTGCTTGAATCACTGATTTAGCCCCTTTGGTGACTCCATAGGACTTAGAATCGCCAGCCGTTTGCAAAGTAGAACTGATACCACTCACGCTTTTGATCACTAAGTCGGGGTACTTACCCAGCTCAAAACTGTACTTAGAGCAAGCTAAAACTTCACCTTTTGCCATAGTTTCTTGACCTCAAAATTTTATAGTCTGTGTCATCGAGCTTAATTAATTGTCAGATGACCTTTGCTCTACTTGATACGGTTGATCTGCTCAGCAATAATTTCATAGGTTTCCACTGCTAAGTCCTTACTTTCAGAATTCAAATCGCTCACTTTGTAGGATTTAATCCAACATTTGATGAGATTCCAACGAATTACTTCATTGTCTTCGCTGTCATAGGCAACGATTGAGCCATTTTTTCGATTGGAAGCCCATTTCCCTTGACCACCTTCACTCTTAGGCATGGTGTTCAACATCCAATTGTAAAAATCCATGTCTCCTTCAGTGACATAAACTTCAATGGTAACGTTAGGGTTCTCTTCAAATCCTGATGAAGTACTTTGCCAGAGAGTCTTACCACCTTTCGTAGAAGCAAGGGGCTTTTCATGCCCTGCGGTCTGGCCTGTGAAGGTTACCTCAGAAACACTTTTAATTAATTTGTCCGTCAATCCATCAAATTCTACATAGTATCGACTAGTAGGAATTGGTATTAGATCAGCCATTCTTCCTCCTTGAACTTTGGGTTATTACTTGTTACTGCGCTGAATGATAGTTGAGTTATCGAGTATCCTATGCTGTAGTTGATTTGCTAATAAGATATTTGACGATTACCAAATATCTTAATTAGTAATTTTAAAATCAAAAACTATGGCTGCAAGAGAATCAAAGCATAAATCTTAAGAAAGCAATAAATATAGTCATAGTCACATAACTCTCTACATAAATCGCCTTATGTGGCAAAAAGAGAACCATGAAGGTTCTCTTTTCTGCAAACTTAGCTATTAGGCGACCACTGGCTGACTCGGAAGATCACAAACTCAGCAGGTCGGACGGGACAAATACCAACTTCGATAAATAGGCGACCCATCATCATAGTTTCGTTGGTATTAATCGAGGCATCGCATTTGACATAAAACGCTTCAGAGGCTGCACCGCCAAACAATGCGCCATTACGCCAAAGTCCTTCGAGGAAGTTGCTGACTGTGCGAGAGACTCTTGCCCAAAGGTCAGTGTCATTAGGTTCAAAGACAACCCATTGAGTACCAATTTCAATCGATTTCTCGATATAGCTAATCAAGCGGCGGACGCTGATGTAGCGCCATTGGATATTGTCTGGTTCGACCAAGGTACGTGCGCCCCAAACTTTGAAGCCACGATTATAGCTGGCAAAGTTGCGGATACAGTTGATGCCAATGGGGTTCAAGAGTTCTTGCTCACGCATATTTGTCTCGTAGGCTAAGCCAAGTACACCTCTGGGGGTGTCGTTAGCAGGAGCTTTGAAAATACCCCGTGATTGGTCGGTGCGACACCAGAGACCCATGATGTGACCGCAGGGAGGAACGTAGGAGGGCTTGCCACCTTTGCGGGGGTTGGCAACCTTGATCCAAGGATAGTAGAGTGCGCCAAACATGGAGCGACGATTGAACATACTCAACCATTGAGCTACGTCTTGAGGCTTTTGGCGATCGGGAGGGACTGCTTCCATGCCCTTAGAGGGTTTGATCGGTGGGGGATCGATGACTGCCATGCGGAAGGCAGGACCTGGGAAGGAGTTCTCGCACATACTGAGCATCATTTCCATGACCCCGTGGACTTGATCGATATCGATTAGTCCTGCTTCGTAAACTCGCATCAGGTCAGGGCAAGCTATCATCGCTGTTTCGTCGATTTCAAACATGCCTTGGATGCCTGTGCGATCATCCCTTTGTCCTAGGAGATCGCGGGCAAAGCGATCAATTGAGGAGATGTAAGGAGGAGGAGCAATTTCATAGGCTCCATTGGCAGGACGACGGGAGAGTGGCTGTCCACTGGTGGAGATATCAGCGATGGTGACATACTCAGAATCAGCGATCGCTGTGACAACATAGTCGGCAACTTCTGGGGCAACCTGTGGATTCATGGAGACATTCTCGAATCTTTCGAGCTCCTGTCCACCACGAACGACGACAACATTGAAAAATTCACCAGTATTTAAAGGTGGCTCTGCATCATCAGGTGCATCAGCAGGTAAAGGCTTGGGCGTACTTTCTTGGATGATCACCTTGAGGCGATCGCCTGAGGATGGCAAAGCTAATTGACTTTCAGAGGCATCGGCAGGCTTGATGTTAAACATCAATGCGGGTTTATTGTTGGATGTGCCGATTCGTAGAGCCGTTGCTTCTGGAGGTGGAGGAGTTGAACCAGGTAATTTTGTACCAATGCTCGTTACCCAACAGCGACCACCGCCATTGACAAACCAACCGCTAACGGCAAAGGGTAAGTAAGCATCGAAGTCAGTAAATCCGTCAGAACCAGGAGCCGCGAAATATTCACGATATTGATCCCATGATGTCACCATCATCGGTTTGAATAGTTCCGCATCACCGCGCACATCTTCTGTAAATCCAATAAATCCAGCCACACTCAGGCTGATCCCTTCAATCGGACGACTGCCTTTATCAACCTCTTCGACGTATACGCCCGGGGCGAAGTAGTCTAGTGCCATATGCCACCCTTTAACTATGTCTATAGAGGTATACATTAGGCAGGATTACAGTTAAGGGTTATTAGACTTTAGTCTATACTTTTACTAAAATGAGATAGCTCAAAAGTTCTTGAAGTTAAGCCAAATTTAATTGCTAAGAAATAATAAAGGTTCTGTTAACAAATGCTAAGGATTAGGGAGGTTTATTTGATTAATTTGAATCTGTATAACGTTATTACTTGATACTGAAGATGACTTGAAATAGACCTCGTAAACTTTGCTAGCAAAGAGTTGATTATCGCAATATTTCTTTATTATTTAGGCTTTAGCATTAATTTTTATTTAGTTCTTGTTCATGCTCAATGCTTAACTAAGTTTATTTACCTACTTAAGTTGTTTGAATAAGTTTTTATTGTTACTGGTAAGAAATCAAAAGAATGATATATGACAACAACGGCTCAGGTAGTATCAGTTTTATTAGTAGAAAATGACTCTATTTTTCGGAGAGGTTTACACACACTGCTGAGCTTTTATAGTGATGATTGCTATCTCCAATTTCAGATTGTGGGAGAGGCTACCTCTAGCGAACAAGCAATCAAGCTGGTGATTGAACAGAAGCCTGCACTGATACTTTTAGATGTGAAGTTAGCTTTGGAATTATCTGAAGACAGTGGACTGAAAGTACTTATGGATTTAAAGAAATTGGATTATCATGGTAAGGCTTTGATCTTATCAGCACATCGTGAAGATGAGTTGGTATTTCGAGCAATGCAGTTGGGTGCGCGAGGCTATGTGGCAAAGGATCGCATTGGTAGTCAGTTGTATGATGCAATTTCCACAGTTATGAATGACGAAATTTTCTTGCCTCCTGATATTGCTACCAGTTTCTTTCGGATTTTTCATTTCTATGCAGGGCGATCGCTACAGGGGCATTGCCCAATTCATTTAACTGATCGCGAGCAAGAGGTATTGAACTGGTTAATTAAGGGAGCCTCGAATGAGGAGATTTCTCGCTATTTGCATGTATCGATAGCGACGGTGAAAGCCCATCTCACTAGTGTGTTTGAAAAGTTAGGAGTGACTAGTCGCACTCAGGCAATTGTCAAGGCTTTGAAGTTAGGTTTGGTAGGTACAGATGAGTAATTATTTAGCGATCGCTACGGTTACAGCCACATTACAAAGAATTTTGCAATCTGTCATTCAGCAAGATATTGAGGGTGCTAGAGCTACGACTTTACCGCCTGGGGGGATTTCTACGGGTGCGCCAGAGGTGGGGGTCAATATTTTCTTATATCAAGTGACGAGTAATCCTGCACTGGCTAATTATGATTCAGCATCAAATCGAGCGAAGGGCAATCCCCTCAATCGTCAGGTGGCGATCGATCTCTATTACATGATGAGTTGCTATGGTAGTGACGCGGAACTGCAACCACAAAGGGTTTTAGGGAGTGTAATTAGTACTCTTACTGATAAGCGAATCCTGACATCTGATTTAATTCGTTCTACTTGTAATGATCCTACTTTCCCATTTTTAGCAGAATCAGATTTGGCAGATCAGATTCAACAAGTGACTGTCGCGCCTGTAGATATCTCTTTAGAAGATCTGTCTAAAGCTTGGTCAGTGTTTTATCAAGTTCCCTATGTTTTATCTGTTGCTTATCGGGCTTGTCTGGTGATTGTCGAAGGTCGCGAAAACTTTCAGCGATCGCTACCTGTGCGTGATACTTCCCCCGCGGGGATTGTGCCATTTCCTGCATCCCCGCATCTTGATCAGGTGATGGTTCAGGGTAGTCGCTTTGAACCGATCTCTATTAGTAGTGTACTGACGATTCGGGGAAGAAATCTCCAAAGCCAAACTGTAGAAATTCATATTGGCGATTTGGTAATTACACCTATGGAGGTTAAGGAACGCGAAATTACTTTTTCGTTAAGTAATACTCCTTTTCCGATGCTCCAAGCTGGGGTGCAAAGTTTGCAGGTAGTACATCGTCTAGAAAGCACTTCGCCTTTGATGACTAATACAGTTACTTCTAACGTATTGCCTTTTGTTCTTTGTCCAACAATTATCAATCTATCGGTGCAAAGTGTAGAAGATGTAGAGGAGCATTTGCGATCAGCCGTGTTAGCCGTTCAGTTAGATGTTTTAGTGAGAGAGAAACAGAAAGTGATTATAGCGCTGAATGAATGGACAATAGAATCTCCCAGTGTCTATATGTTTGATCGTCCACCTTTATCAAGTCCAAGTTCAACGATTGAGGTTCCGATTAGTAATGTCAAGGCGGGTGAGTATTTAGTACGCATAAGGATTGATGGTGCGGAGAGTAGACTGGGTGTTGATGATTATCCTGATAGTCCAACCTACAACTGGTATAACAGCCCTAAAATTGCGATCGCCTAAACTTGAATGATGGTTAGTTTGGTAGTGCTGCAAAGTAATTTTTTTTAGAAATTGTGTTGCGTGCAACACAATTTCTAGATTGCTTGATTGAGTTGTTCACTCTGTAATTTATTTCATGACAGAACCTGACGTTAACGCGAGTTCAGGATAATTTGAAACGGGCTAAGAGAGAGGGTTTGCGTAGCAAACCCTCTCTCTTAGACCAAAAGTAAAAGCCTTGCTTAGCAAGGCTTTTACTTTTGGGCTTTTAAAATTTGCCAGCTTAACCCGAACTGACGTGACGTTAGATCGAGGTGAACAGGTAAAATCAAGGTATGGATATTATTCTTTGTCATGCAACCGCAGATTTTGACACCCTTGGCGCTGCCGTGGGGGCGGCACGTCTGTATCAGGGGGCGCGAATAGTTCTCACAGGTGGAATGCAAATGCCCGTGCGCGAATTTCTCTCACTGCATCGCGATGAATACCCATTAATTGAAATGCGATCGGTGCATCCCGAAGCAATTCGGCGATTAATTTTAGTGGATACTCAATTTCCAAGTTACTTAGGTAATGCTGCTAAATGGTTAGAACTGCCTAATGTGGAAATCCATGTCTATGATCATCATCCTACGAATATCAAACCGAGCTTTCAACCGACATTGTGGTGCGTGGAAGCAGTTGGGTCTACCTGTACTCTAATTATTGAACGTCTGCAAGCTCAAGCGATCACTCTCACACCATTTGAAGTTATAGCCCTCGCTCTAGGGCTGCATGTGGATACAGGTTCGCTGACCTTTGAGCATACAACTCCCAGGGATGCGATCGCCTTAGCATGGCTGATGCAACAGGGTGTGAATTTGCGAGTTCTCTCTACCTATATTGACTATGCGATGTCCCCACCAATGCAGGAAGTTCTATCGCGGGCTTTAGCAGAACTTCCTAACCATACAGAAACCATTGAAGGTTATCGCATTGCTGTATGGTCATTGCATTACGAGCATTTTCTCATGGGGCTTTCCAATGTGGTTGAGCATCTCATGGAGTTAATCGAAGTCGATATTTTGATGGTTGTGGCTTGGCAAGTTGATCGGATTAGCTTGATCGGGCGATCGCGTCATGAATTTGCTCAATTACATACATTGATGCAGCGCTATGGCGGTGGTGGTCATGCTTGGGCAGCTTCGGCATCCTTAAAAGTGGTTGATGCGAACTTTGATCTTGCAGGACTAGTCGCAGACATCAAACAGATCTTGCGCGATCGTCTGCCCAAGATCGTCACCGCATCTGCCCTCATGTCCTCACCCGTGCGAACAATTCGTCCTGAGGCAACGATTGATGATGCTCAGCGTGTGTTGCTCCGCTACGGGCATTCGGGGCTATCGGTAGTGAATGAACTGGATCAGTTGGTGGGAGTAATTTCCCGCCGTGATCTCGATATTGCCCTCCATCATGGCTTTGGTCATGCTCCCGTCAAAGGCTATATGGCAACTACCGTCAGAGCGATCGCTCCTGAGACATCTCTATCGGAGATTCAAGACTTGATGCTGAAGTGGGATATTGGACGCTTGCCTGTGGTTGATCGTGGCAATCTGGTAGGAATTGTCACCCGCACCGATGTTCTGCGCTATCTACATCGCCTCGCCCCTGAGCCGACACAAATTGCCCAAGTCCGCGATCGCTTGCAGGTACAACTCCAAAAATTACTCACGCCGCGTTACTGGGATATTTTGCAGCAAGCCGCCAAGGTTGCCGATGCCCTAAATTTGCAGCTATATCTTGTAGGTGGCACGGTACGAGACTTTCTCTTAAATCTTGCTACCGATGATCTTGATTTGGTAGTTGATGGCAATCATCCCCTCGTCACCGATGGCAATGAGCCTGAAGGCTGGGGGGTGAAATTAGCGCGATCGCTACAGGCAATCTACCCTGATACAAAACTAGAAATTCACGGTAAGTTCCAAACCTCAGCGCTGACTTGGGCGGATGGTTTGTGGATTGATATTGCTACGGCTCGCACTGAGTTCTATCCCTATCCAGCCGCCTTGCCTGAAGTTGCCGCTAGTTCCATTCAACAGGATCTCTATCGTCGTGATTTTACGATTAATGCCCTTGCCTTACAGCTCAATGGTGCTCAATCAGGACAGATCCTTGATTTCTTTGGAGGTTTAGAAGACTTAGAGCATCGCACCATTCGTGTTCTGCATCCTAACAGTTTTATTGAAGATCCCACAAGAATTATTCGTGCTGTCAGATTTGCCGTGCGTTTAGGATTTCAGATTGACCAACGCACAAGGGAATATGCTCAGACCGCAAGCCATTTAGTTCAGGGCTATAGTCGCAAGGGGATTTGGTCATATCAAAACACACGCCTTAAACAGGAATTCCATTATGTACTCACTGCTAATTATTGGGTTCAGGCTCTCTATCAGTTAGATGAATTAGGAGCATTGCATTATTTGCATCCTAGTTTGACGATTACACCCAAGCTAATCCAGCAATTACAAAGAGTCGGTGCATGGTTGTACCATTTTGCGAAGTTCTATCCTGAAATTGATCGCCATCATCTGTGGCAAGTGCGCCTTGAAATGATGTTAGCTCCCTTTACTGATGCCGTCGAGATTGCGGAGCGCTTACATTTTAATCAAGTGGGATTGCGTCGCCTCGCAAATTTCTCGGCTTTAAGGGATCACCTGTTACGAAGAATTACCGATGAACTGTCAGCAAGTCAAGTAGTACGGCTATTAGAGCATCATAATGTTTTGGAAATCATAATGGTAGCGGTGATTGCCACTTCACATATACGCAAAGTGCTATATCGCTATCTCCGAGACTGGAATTTAAGGAAAATGCCTCTCGGCGGTGCGGAACTAAAACGGATGGGCTACAAACCGAGTAAGCAATATCAAGTGATGCTTGGGGCTTTACGCGATCGGGTTTTAGATGGTGAAATTGGAACAGTTGACGAAGCCAAAGCCTTCATCAACCAACAGTTTCCTCTATGAAACCGTAAGAGTGACGGTGCAAGGCCCTATCACGCTGGGTACGACCTCAATACAATACAATTATTAGGAAGCAAGTGGAAAGCCATACTGGTTGAGCCTGTCCCAAAACTGCTCCCAACGAGTTGAAGTTAAAATCAAAGCTCTTAAACTCAAAATTACGCTTGTGCCCTTTTATTTCCAACGCATACCCGTACAACACAATCTCTGCTTAATTAAAGTTTTACGATCAACTTCAGTAACACCAGAGCCAATCGTATAAAGTTGTTGACGGAATAGAGCATAATCCATTTGATGGAAATGTTTGTGGTATATAGGTGATGGCAGCTTGAAGATTATCCCTGAGAGTTTTGGCTAGTCCATGTTGTTTTGCGAATTTAAGCATCTGAGCATGAAGCCTCTGGGCAGTCTCTGTTCTTGCTTAAGCTGATGACAAATTTGCTTGAGCCATTGTAACATCAGTTATTTACTGTTCTAAGTAGCTAAACATAAGTAAACTAAAAACCGAGAATTTTGTTCCGCCCGCTTAGCGGGCGGAACAAAATTCTGGTTTGGGTTTTAATTAAGTAGAGCTGCTTAGCTTGTTTTCCGTCTTCCATTTTGAAAAGAAATATGTAAGTATTACTGTGCAGACATTACATCTCACACAAAATGAGGATAGCTGTGATGTTGTCATGTCCATTCATGTTATTACCCAATTCAATGATACGCTCTAAACCAGTTTCAACATCAATTTCTTTATTTAAGATTGGTAATAGATATGCTTGCCAGTGTTGCTCGATCACATTGTTATCACACAAACCATCAGAACATAATAGAAATAGAGTCGGCTCAGTTAAATTAAAGAATTGAATATTCGGCTCAAGGCGATCGCTGCAATTGGGACCTAAAGCTTGCGTTAATTGGTGAGCATCAGGTCTTGCCATAGCCGAGTTGCGATCCATACCAAGATCGATTAATTGATTATAGACTTCATGATCCCGTGTTAATTGTACTAATTGAGAATTGGCAACTTGATAAATGCGACTATCGCCCACATGGGCAATTACGACATTTAAGTCATGCAATGCAAGCATTACCAAAGTAGTTCCCATTCTCCCTAGAGCAAGTCTTTGCTCATCTTCATTCTTTTTGAAGATTGATTGATTGGCATTGCTAATAATCTCATGTAATTTTTTTTCTCCTGGTAAGGTATCTATCCAAAACGGCTGAAACTGTTCAATAATAGAATTTACTGCGATCCTACTTGCCTCAATTCCCCCTTCATGTCCACCCATACCATCGCATAACACAAATAAACCGCGATGATTGCGATCACTTATCTGACTTTTGCCATGAATAGTGAAAGTTTGAAAAATTGCTGTGAAATCATCCTCATTGCGATTGCGTTCTCTCCCAACATCAGTTTTGCCAGCATAGTAAACATTTTGTATATGTTTACTTGGTATAGCGAGCGTACTATTTAAAGATAGATCGACATTTTCTTGATCAGGGCTAGGATTAATTAATACTTCTAAATCCTGCTCTAAGACTTCCTCTATGTCTAAAGGTGCTGAAGTCAATTGGAGCGGTCTAGTAAACGCGATCGCATCATCTATCGATTCCTCAAGTTCATGATTGCCATCCTGAGACTGAGCCTCTACATCATTTGAATTCTCTGTGGTGGTAGAGTTTACTTCCGATACTTCGGATGCAGTCTCTAACAATGAAGTAATTTCTAGATCATCTGATACTGATCTAATAAATTCATGTGTAAGTTTAGAGCCACAGAATTGACAAAATTGATAATTATCAGGATTAAAGGCGTTGCAACTAGGACAGGTAATCATAAGTTATGTCTAGATTGGCTTAATAGTTAAAAATTGCTTTCATATTGCAGTTTTCATCTGAGTGCATACTCATTTGGGTATTGCTGCAAAATAATTTTTTTTAGTAATTGTGTTGCGGGCGCTTCGCACCCGCAACACAATTACATTGCATGACTACCCTCATTTGAAAATAAAAAACAATCATAATAAGGTGTTTGAGTTTTCGTTTTGCCGTAAGCAAAACGAAAACTGCAATAATAGGGAAGAAGCATTAACGGAATCTCACCATGACCGATTCTACCAGACTCAACCCTGCTCAAGAGATTACTCTTGGTCGAGACTTTATGACACTTTCGCAACATGTCCTTTCCCAATGTGGCACATTTTCACCTGATGCCTATGATCTAAGTGCATTGATGGGGCGAATTGGCTTGGCAGGTAAAACGATTGCTCGTCATCTCAGTCGTGCAGGTTTAATGGAAAATGTATTGGGGGTAACTGGAGAAGTCAATGTCCAAGGTGAAGCTGTCAAAAATATGGATCGTTATGCCAATCGGGTATTTTTGAGAGCTTTTGAGCAAAGTGGCTTAGTTTGTCGGCTCGCCTCCGAGGAAATGGAAAAGCCTTACTATATTCCTGAAAATTGTCCCATTGGTCGCTATACCTTACTCTATGACCCTATTGATGGTTCGAGTAACATCGACGTGAATTTAGCGATCGGCTCCATTTTTTCGATCCGACAACAGGAAGGTAATGATGAATCAGGAGAAGCAATAGATCTACTCCAATCTGGACGCAAACAAATTGGAGCAGGCTATATTCTCTATGGCACGAGCACGATGCTAGTTTATTCGCTTGGTATTGGTGTACATGCATTCACGCTTGATCCTAGTATTGGAGAATTTATTCTCTCTCAAGATAATATTCTCATTCCTGCACAGGGTTCCACTTATAGTGTGAACGAGGGAAATTTTTGGCAATGGGAATCGCCTATGCGTGAATATGTCAAATATATTCATCGTCAAGAAGGATACTCTGCACGTTATTCAGGGGCGCTAGTTGCAGACATCCATCGGATTCTCTTTCAAGGTGGTGTATTTCTCTATCCTGGTACAGTCGGTCATCCCGATGGTAAGTTGCGATTACTTTACGAATCCGCCCCGTTAGCTTTTTTGGTTGAGCAAGCAGGTGGTCGAGCAACTACAGGTACTCAAGAGATTTTGGATGTGATTCCGGAAAAACTGCATAGCCGCACACCATTAATTATTGGCAGTTCAGAAAATGTCAAATTAGTAGAGTCATTTTTACATCAAAATCCATAATTGGCAGCGCAAAGTGCTGCCAATTATGTTGAGATTAGCCGTTTAAAACTTCGATCACAGCTTTGACACCAGCACCGTAGGTGAAATTGGTGTATCCAAGGGCAGCAATTGACGCTTCAAGAGCGCTAATTGCAGTGAGAATATCGCGATCGCTCACAAAGCCCAAGTGACCAATGCGGAAAATCTTGCCATTGAGATGATCTTGTCCACCAGCCATGACAATATCAAACTTCTTCTTGATCGTGGCACGAATCTTTTCTGCTTCTAGACCTTCGGGAGGTAAAACCGATGTAATCGAGGCACTAGCAGCATCATCAGGAGCCAACAAGCCCAGATTCAGAGCCTTAACTGCGGCACGGGTAGCATCACGATGGCGGAGGTGACGCGCAAAGATATTTTCTAAACCTTCACGTTGCATGATTTCTAAGGAAGCTTGCAAGGCGATCACCATATTTACCGAGGTGGTGAAAGGAGTAGAGTTTTTGGCAGCATCCTTGCGAGCTTTGCCTAAGTCGAGATAGTACTTCGGTAAATCTGCAGTTTTGTAAGCTTCCCATGCTTTGGGACTTACGGCCACAAATCCTAATCCAGGGGGAATCATATAGCCCTTTTGCGAACCCGAACCGACTACATCCAAACCTAATTCATCAATGGGAACATTCATAGCTCCCAAACTGGTGACAGCATCAACAATGATCAGCGCCTTTTCATGGGCTTTCACATACTTGTTAATTGTGGCAAGATCATTGAGAACACCTGTAGAAGTTTCGCTATGGGTAATAACTACCGCTTTGATTTCCTTATTGGTATCTGCCTCCAGCTTGACACGGAAATCTTCGGGATTTAGAGGTTTGCCCCATTCTGCTTTGATTACTTCAACATTTAGTCCATAGGCTTGAGCAACTTCGACCCAGCGTTCGCCAAACTTACCATTATCGCCAATAAGGACGCGATCGCCTTTGCTTAGAAAATTAATGATGCCAGCTTCGATTGCCCCAGTTCCGCTTGTGGTGAGAATCAATACATCATTGGTGGTTTGGTGCAGCCATTTGAGCTTAGCAGTCACATCTGCCATGATCTTGCTGAAATCGCCGCTACGGTGTCCGATCGGAGCTTTAGCCAGAGCCAACAGTGCTTGTTCAGGCACAGGTGTTGGACCTGGAATCATTAACATCAACTTATCTTCCATGAGTCGAAATCTTGTAATGCTTGGTTAAATACTAGATCTAGTATTGTACGCATTAACAGCACTTTGCGCTCAAATGCAAACCAAGAAGTTTTTTAAAAGTATTGCTTCGCAATACTTTTAAAAAACTTCTCTGTACTGCTTCTAATATATTTAATATTTAAAGAACCTAATTTCTTATTTGCACTTCGCAAAAAGGATTGTTTGCTTAAAAAATAGCTTACTTAGTGGATAGTACATCTCTTTCAGGAAAATATTTCATCAACTTGCGATACCTTGAACTATGATGAAATCAAGATTTTGTTGATATTAATATTTAGTAAGTAGCTATGCGTAAATAACCTCAAACCATAGAATCGTGGGTCTCCCTCTTAGCGAACGACTCATGCCCTAGTTTTTAGTTTTAATTATACTGAGCTACTTAATGCAAAAAACATAATTATAATTAACTGAGACTCTATGAACCAAGAATAATCGCAAACTATCCTATAGTATTTATCTTCATCTATTGCCAAGAATTAATGATCGCAACTTTCTCTAATCACAATACAAACTTATAGATATGCCTGATTTCCAAGTTGATTCTGCTAAACTCTACGAGACCTTAACATCTCTTTATCATAGATCGTCAGTATTAGAGCAACAGATCATCCGCACTTGCGCGATCGCCTATGAGCCATTAAATCGTGGTGTAATTCTGGACTGTTTGATCTACCTTGGAGTTAAAGATAGAGATAAGCCGCTATCTCTAATTGCTTTGAAAGCGTATATTGAGCGTCTATTAAAGATAAATCTGCTTACTCAAGAGCGTTCTCAAGGCGTACAATGTAATTCCTTGCTAATCGATATTGCGATCCGCGATGCCCTTCAGAAAGGTAATTTTGAAGCAATTGTCGAAGCGATCGAAACTAAAATCCCCGTTCCATCCTACAGCAAAATGGGTATACGCACTTTCAGAAGTGAATCCCAGTTTATTCGCGAGGTCAGGATTGGTATTTATCGGCAGGATGTTGATTTTGTTACGAAGCAATTTGAAGACTTCTATCGATTTGGCTATTCCCAGCAAAAAATCACTTTAGATGCGATTCTATTTCAAATCTGTAATAATCCATTTGATCTAGACTGGTTCCAGACCCTAGAAGCTTCATTTTATGAGGTTGGACTCAGCACCATTCTTAGCAATGGAATGCTGAAGTTAAAAAACACTGATCAAGCTTTAGCACTCTTACACAATAACTTTCAGAAAAATAGTGATCGCTGCACTGATCCTTTACTGTTAGTATTAATCGAGCAAAGTCTTTTACGTGCAGACTTAAAAATAGCTCAAGCTGCCTATGAGCGCCTATCCAGTGACTACAAAGAGGCGGGCAATGCCTTACTCGCTTGTCTACATTTTCTAAAAGGCGATCGCACTTCTGCCATTACACTATTTCGACAATCCCTCAAATCGATCCGAAAAGCCACAGGTAAACGTCAAATCTACTTTAGTGGTGAACCAGGATTATTTTTTATCCTAGCGCTAATTCAAGAAGGGACAGCCGAAAGCATGCGTGAAGCCGAGGGTTATACTACATTAATGGTGAAGCAAACTCATCATTGGTTACAGTTGACCTATAGCAGGCTGCAAAGAGTTTTGAAGTTTCAACTAGGAGATATTTCTCAAAAGGATCTACTCAGTAATGAATATTTTCAAGATTATACCCAAAGTCATAGTCTAGAAGTATTTTTTAGTGCACTCTGTCTCTATTGGGTCAATCCTGAAAAGGCTCGGGTGGAATTATCAAGGGGGTTGCAGCCATTACTCAAACAATCAGTAAATGCTGGCTATCACTGGCTCTCGATGGAAACTGCGGAACTTTTAGGAGAACTTTCGCCTAATTCCATCCATCAAAAACATGCTCAAAAGTTACGTCAAGAGAATCAAATTCCTACTATTGTCAATCTCATCCGTCCAAGGGAAACTTGGGAACTGAGTCTGAATGCATTACTCAATCTCACCAAATCGTCACAGGAAACCAGCAAAGCTGCCAATAATTCACCACAGCGTCTAGTATGGCTAATTAGCTTTGTTAAGGGTGGCTATTCGGTGCAACCAAAGGAACAGAAGATTAATGCCAAAGGAGTTTGGAGTTCGGGACGAAATATTGCCCTCAAACGCCTTAAAGAAAATAGTCATGAGTTTACCTATTTAACGCCACAGGATATTATTGCCTGTTCCCATATCCAAGCCTATTCTTCCTATGGCTATTATGGACAGTCGCAATATGAATTTGATGAAGAAACAATCTGCGCCTTAATTGGACATCCGCTTGTATTTTGGGAAGACTCACCCTCAACTCGTGTGGATATTGTTAAGGGTGAGCCAGAGTTATTGGTGAAAGCTGGAAAAGGCGATCGCCTCTTTTTAGAATTTTCGCCAGAGTTAAAGGATGGTCAGAGTTTTGTCGTCACTAAGGAAAGTCCGACGCGACTCAAGGTCACACAGGTGAATGAATCTCACCGTCGCATCACTGAAATTATTGGGCGCAAAAATCGTCTGGAAATTCCCGTTGCTGCAAAAGATAAAGTCCTCGAAGCAATTCATTCCATCTCTTCGATTGTGACGGTGCATTCTGATATTGGTGGCGGTGTGAGTGATGCCGAGGAAGTGCCATCAGATAGCAAACCCCATGTGCATATTTTGCCATCAGGTGATGGTTTGAAGATTGCCATCCTAGCACGTCCCTTTGCCAATGCTGGCTCTTATTATCGTCCTGGGGCTGGTGGTGCAACTGTACTGGCGGAAATTGATGGTAAACGTTTGCAGGCGACAAGGAATTTGAAAGAAGAGAAAAAACTCGCCAATGAGGCGATCGCCGCCTGTCCAACTCTCAGCAATTTTGAAGAAGCGGAAAGTGAATGGGTCATAGATGATCCTGAGTTTTGCTTGGAACTTCTTCTAGAATTGCAATCCCTAGGCGATCGAATTGTGTTGGAATGGCCAGAAGGCGAAAAGATGCGAATCAGTCATCGCGTTGGGTTTGGTGATTTTCGCATGTCGATCAATCAAAGTCGTGATTGGTTTGCTGCCGAAGGTGAGCTACGCCTCGGAGATGACCAAGTGATTGATATGCAGCGTCTCTTGGAACTGTTGGACAAAACGCATAGCCGATTCATTCCCCTCGGTGACGGTCAGTTTATCGCCTTAACCCAACAGTTCCGCAAACGCTTAGATGAGTTCCGTCGTCTATCAGAAAAGCATGGCAAAGGCACAAGATTCCATCCGTTAGCCGCTCTAGCCCTTGAAGATTTTGTCGATGAAATTGATGATCTTAAAGTCGATAAGCATTGGAAAGCCCATATTAAGAAAATCAAAGAAATGCGGAACTTTGAGCCGCATTTACCATCAACCCTCCAAGCTGACCTCCGTGACTATCAGATCGAAGGTTTCCAATGGTTAGCAAGATTAGCCCATTGGGGTGTAGGTGCTTGCCTTGCCGATGATATGGGCTTGGGCAAAACCCTGCAATCCTTAGCACTGATCCTCACCCGTGCCCCACAAGGAGCTACCCTGATTGTTGCACCTACTTCCGTTTGCATGAACTGGATTTCTGAAGCCGCCAAATTTGCACCAACGCTAAGTGTAATCGTATTTGGTACAGGCGATCGCCAAAAGGTACTGGATAATCTCCAGCCCTTTGACATGGTAATCTGTAGTTACGGCTTGATGCAGCAAGAGGAAGTCAGTGAAATGCTCGCGAAAGTAGAATGGCAGACTGTTGTTCTCGATGAGGCTCAGGCAATTAAAAATACAGCTACCAAGCGATCGCAAGCAGCAATGAATTTGCAAAGTGGTTTCAAGTTAATTACCACAGGTACACCCATCGAAAACCACCTCGGCGAGTTATGGAATCTATTCCGCTTTATTAACCCTGGACTCCTTGGCTCCCTTGATAATTTCAATACTAACTATGCCAACCCAATCGAGCGATCACAGGATCGCGAAGCGCGTAATCAATTGAAAAAGTTGATTCAGCCCTTCATTCTTCGTCGAACTAAGAACCAAGTATTGCAAGAGTTACCATCGCGAACTGAAATTACATTACAAGTGGAACTCAGCAAAGAAGAACTTGCTTTTTATGAAGCACTCCGCCGTGAGGCGATCGCCAAACTTGCTGATACCTCAGTCAATGCAGGTCAAAAGCATTTACAGGTGCTCGCGGAAATTATGAAATTACGTCGCGCTTGCTGCAATACTAAACTAGTACGCCCTGATATTCCCTTGCCTAGTTCTAAGCTGAATCTTTTTGGTGAAGTCATCAGCGAATTGCTCGATAACAAACACAAGGCGTTAGTCTTCAGTCAATTTGTCGATCATCTCCATATTATCCGCGACTATCTCAATTTCCAAAAAATTAGCTATCAATATCTCGATGGCAGTACTCCCGCCAAAGAACGCAAAAAGCTTGTAGAAGCATTCCAAGCAGGTGAAGGTGATATCTTCTTGATCAGTCTCAAGGCTGGCGGCACAGGGCTAAATCTCACAGCAGCCGATTATGTAATTCATATGGATCCTTGGTGGAATCCTGCGGTAGAGGATCAAGCAAGCGATCGTGCTCATCGCATCGGACAAAAGCGCCCTGTTACAATTTATCGTCTCGTTGCCAAGGGAACAATCGAAGAGAAAATCGTTGATTTACACCATCATAAGCGCGATCTTGCCGATAGCCTTTTGGAAGGTACAGATATGAGTGGCAAGATTTCCACCGATGCATTGCTACAACTGATTAATGAAAGTTAATGAAAATTAGGGAATTTATCATGGAGTATGTATCAATCTTTAATTCTGAGTATGTGATGTTATAGCGGTTTTCAAATGAGTGTGTACTCATTTGAAAACCGCTATAACTTTAGATTTCAGCCAAGAACTTGAGTTCTTGGTTATTTTGCGTAAGTCCTAAGTAGCTAGACATAAGTAAACTAAAAACCGAGAGTTTTGTTCCGCCCGCTATGCGGGCGGAACAAAACTCTCGGTTTGGGTTTTAATTAAGTTGAGCTACTTATCATTATGAACATTTTGAAAGAGATATTTTTCTACTTTAGGGCAATCTCTTTTGATTCTTCGGACGACTCTGCCAATGGTTCCGCAG
>Ga0209972_10000532_pt1 | contig 37494 bp, 30 predicted proteins | sample NOAtaG_7_FD_187302 | JGI IMG/M metagenome (GOLD analysis project Ga0209972, IMG submission 187302) | Freshwater lake microbial communities from Lake Erie, under a cyanobacterial bloom - NOAA_Erie_Diel1S_2200h metaG (SPAdes) (version 2) | ecosystem: Environmental > Aquatic > Freshwater > Lake ...
GGTGGTGTTTTACATTCTTGCAGCAATTCGTCTAGCAATTCTTTGCGGATATTCATCGGTTTTATTGTTGGTAATTGTGTGTCTTGATCATCTCTCTCTATATATCCCAGACTTTACACACTTTAATTTACACTCTCACCGAATTTGGTTGAAGTCAACAAACCGATCGTGCTAGGGCCTGACCACAGTACCTTGGTATGAATACCAGAGATGACAGGGAGTTGGGCAATGCCTTTATGTCACGAGTGGAACAGTAGTTTTGAGACAGCCGCATCGTTTTGCCAAACAACGTTCACATTGGACTCGGTCACAATTACTGACTCCTCAACAGGCTTTGTGCTGGAGTGCCCTCATGCCTCTATTGTCTTGGCAATTGTGGTTGGCGCATCAACTGGTTGTTGATACTTCTTTACCTTGACAGAAACATCAATCCAATCTTACTTTTGTTCGGGTCGCTCAGGGCTTTGCTGCACTTTTGATTAGGATTGACTCTACTGCTCGTTTTCTTAGATTTGCTCAGTTCTTTATTCTCTAAGTTACTTTTTCCTGCTCTTTTTCTGCTTCCCAGTCCAGTAAAGTATAGTTTTATTTTCTCGTCGAAGGTGGGAAAACAAAACTCAGTAGAACGATACATAAAGCGGTAAAGTAGAGCGAGATCTAAAAGCTTTTGTGTTTTTTGTGTATGGCTTTTCAACGTGCTAGCGGCATTTTGCTACATCCAACCTCATTACCTAACAAATTTGGGATTGGGGACTTAGGAGAAACGGCTTATCAGTTTATTGAGTTTTTATCCCGTAGCGGTCAAAAGCTTTGGCAAGTCCTGCCCCTCGGACCTACAGGATATGGTAACTCTCCCTATATGAGTTTTAGCGCGATCGCAGGGAATCCCTATCTAATTAGTCCAGACCTATTAGCAAAGCAACATTTACTTAAGGAAGAAGATTGGGCAGATATTCCTGAATTTGATCGAGATCAAGTTGATTTTGATGTAGTGATTCCTTACAAACGAAATTTACTTGAACTTGCCTATAAACGATTCAAACAGGGCTATGTCGATCAAGAGCCTCAACATCATCATGATTTGTATTTAATCCAAGAGCAATTCAAAAAGTTTTGTATTGAAGAGTCTGACTGGCTCGAAGACTATGTACTGTTTATCACATTACATGAAGTAAATCCTGAAATTACATGGAATAAATGGGAAGAGGCGATCGCTAAGCGTGACCCACAAGCACTACAACAAAAGCGAGAAGAATTAGCAGATCAAATTCAATTTCATCGATTTTTGCAATTTCTCTTTTTCGATCAATGGCTGAAGCTGAAGCAATATGCCAATGCTCGCAATATTCAGATTATCGGCGATATTCCCATCTATGTCTCACACCATAGTGCCGATGTCTGGGCAAATCCTGATAATTTTGCCCTTGATCCTGAAACCAATGAAGTCGCACTGATGGCAGGAGTCCCACCTGATTATTTCAGCGCTACAGGTCAGCTATGGGGAAATCCTGTATATAACTGGGAATATCTCCAAGAAACTGACTTCGCATGGTGGATTGATCGCTTCCGCTTTTTAAATCGCTATGTCGATATTATTCGCATCGATCACTTTCGCGGATTTCAAGCCTTTTGGCAGGTCAAGGCTGACCAGGAAACCGCCATTAATGGTGAATGGGAACTTGCTCTTGGAGCCGAGTTATTTACTAGACTCAATGAAGTAATGGGAGATTTGCCAATTCTAGCGGAAGACCTTGGTATCATTACCTCGGAAGTGGAGAAATTACGCGATGACTTAAATTTCCCTGGGATGCGCGTGCTGATGTTTGCCTTTGGTGGCGGCTCTGATAACTTCCATCTCCCCCATAACTATGTGCGTAATAGCGTCGTCTATACAGGAACCCATGACAATGATACAGCCGTAGGTTGGTGGCAAAGAGCAAGCAAGTATGAAAAGAACTTGTTTTACCGCTATATCGTTGGCTTTGCTACAGGTGAACCCATTAACTGGGTGTTAATTCGTATGGCAATGGCTTCGGTATCAGTAATTGCGATCATTCCTCTACAAGATGTGCTTGGTCTAGATAATAGCGCACGCATGAATGTCCCTGGAACTGCTACAGGTAATTGGGGCTGGCGCTATGGTGATCCTGAGTTACTGAATCAAGATTTGAGCGATCGCTTATTAGAAGTTACCCAACTCTATAGCCGTTAAGTAGTTTAGATTTTTGTGATGACTGCTGAGCAGTCATCACAAAAATCTGATCTGTAGCAACTTGACACATAATTTGGTATGAGAATATATAACTATCATTAATAAATTTCAAAAACGATTCCCATAAGGTCGTTCTGCCCAAAACAATGTCTTCCCTGTCTTCCCTTACTGTTGAAGCTTTATTCATTATTTTGCTGATTATTGCCAATGGTGTATTCTCGATGTCTGAACTAGCTATTGTTTCAGCTCGGAAAGTACGCTTAGAACAATGGGCGAAAGAAGGAAATGCCAAAGCCAGAGCTGCTTTAAGATTGATTAGCTCACCTAATAATTTTTTATCCACCACTCAAATTGGGATTACTTTAATCGGCATTTTGAGTGGGGCGTTGGGTGGCACAACTGTAGCTAAAAGCTTAAAAGAGATATTGGATACGATCGCAATTATTAAGCCCTACAGCGAATCTCTCAGCTTTTCGATTGTGGTGGGAATTATCACCTATTTATCTCTCGTTGTCGGCGAGCTTGTGCCCAAACGCTTAGCAATGAGTAATGCCGAACAGATTGCTTGTAGTGTTGCCCCACCGATGCGATTTCTTGCTAATATTGGCACTCCTCTGGTGTATTTGCTCAGTGTCTCAACCGAAAAATTACTGAGTATGTTAGGAATTCAAGCCAATGAAGAAGCCCAAGTAACTGAAGAAGAAATTAAGGTAATGATCGCTCAGGGTGCTGAGTCGGGAATGTTTGAAGAAGCTGAACAGGACATGGTAGAACGGGTATTCCGCCTCGGAGATCGCCCGATTAAAGCTCTCATGACTCCCCGTACTGAGATTGACTGGATTGATATTGACTCTCCATTTGAAGAAACGCAACGAGAAGTCCTTGAGAGTGGTCATTCAAGATTTCCAGTAGCTAGGGAAAATCTCGATGATTGTGTAGGAGTTGTCGATATTCGCGAATTTCTCAACGCAAGTATTAACGGATTACCGATCGACTTATTAAAAGTGAGTAGTCCGCCCCTATATGTTGCGGAAACGGCAAGTGCTCTGAGCGTTTTAGAGCAATTTAAACAATCAGGCGATCGCGTGGCGATGGTCACTGATGAATATGGCGGTGTTGAGGGCATGGTTACCCTCACTGACCTCCTTGAAGCGATCGTGGGAGATTTGCCATCGAGCGATCGCCAAGGCGATCCTGATGCGATTCAGAGAGAAGATGGCTCTTGGCTAATTGATGGGATGATTTCTAGCGATCGGCTTAAAGAGATTCTTGAAATCGAAAATTTACCCTACGAAGAAGAGCGCAACTATCATACTTTGGGGGGATTAATGATGACTTATCTCCGTCATATTCCGATGGTTGGTGAGCACTTTACATGGCAAAGAATTCGCTTTGAAGTAGTTGATATGGATGGAAATCGAGTAGATAAAGTCCTAATTAATCTGTCCCCATTATTATCTGTAGATGAAGAACCTAAGGGCAATTTAAAGAATAAGTAATTCTAGACAAATGCACCTTGCCAATCAAGGTGCATTCTCATCAAAATAACTAAAATAACGTCAGTTTAGGTTAAGCTGGCAAGTTTTAAAAGTCCAAAAGTATAGCGGTTTTCATTTTGCCGTAGGCAAAATGAAAACTCAAAACTCTTATTGGGACTGATTTTTTGTTTTCAAATAAGTGTGTACTCATTTGAAAACCGCTATAGAAAGAAGATAAAAAGGATGTTAGGCAAAAAGAATATTAGGTTCTCTAATATTTCTGTTAAATCTCTGAATGTCTAAATAAAATTGGAAAGATTTTATTTGTATCTAAAAGGAAAATATTGTATGGTATTTAAACACGGTATCCCCATCAAGATATCGTAGATTAATTTTTTGGAGATATCTCATGAGCTTAGGTCAACATCCCTTAAAACATTCACAATCACTGGTCAAGGCGATCAACAAATTATTTAGCCATACATTTAAAAACATATTCAGCCATAAATGGGGACGCAAGTTTGTCTCATTCTTTTTGACAGGTGCATTAATTAGTGTCACCATGGCTGCTTGCACTACAACGACTGACACTAAACCCGCAGCAACCCCAACTACAGGTAGCAGCCCCGCCGCTCAAACCACACCTGCCGCAGGCGCACCTAAAAAAGATGTTGAACTAACCCTTGTATCCTTTGCTGTAACTAAGCAAGCTCACGAGAAGATCATTCCTAAGTTTGTGGAAAAGTGGCAAAAGGAACAAAATCAAAAAGTTACCTTTAAACAGAGCTATGGTGGCTCAGGCTCACAAACCCGTGCTGTTATTGATGGACTCGAAGCTGATGTTGTCCACCTCGCCCTTAGTGCTGACACCTTCAAATTAGAAAAAGCGGGACTAATTGAACCAGGATGGGAAAAAGAACATCCTAGTGACAGCATTGTCTCGAAGTCTGTACCAGCGATCATCGTCCGCGAAGGCAATCCAAAAAATATTAAAACTTGGTCTGACCTCGAAAAACCTGGTGTTGCCTTAATCACTGCTGACCCTAAAACTTCAGGTGTCGCTAAATGGAACTTCTTGGCAATATGGAATGCGGCTCTCAAAGCAAATAATAAGGATGAAGCGAAAACCATCGATACCTTAGCCAAAGTATTTACTAATGTGCCAATTTTGACCAAAGACGCTAGAGAAGCCAGCGATGCTTTCATTAAGCAAGGGCAGGGTGATGTCTTAGTTAACTACGAAAACGAAGTAATTCTTGCTACTCAGAAGGGTGAAAAAGTTAGCTATGTAATTCCAGATGTGAACCTCTCCATCGACAACCCGATCGCAGTTGTTGACAAAAATGTGGCTAAGCATGGCACTAAGGAAGTTGCCGAAGCATTCGTAAAGTATCTCTTCTCTACCGAAGCACAAACCGAATTTGCTAAGATTGGTTTCCGTCCTGTTGATGAAACTGTTGCCAAAGAGAAGCAATTTACTGAGCTTTATCCTGTAGTTAAGGATCTTGCAACCATTAATAAAGAATTTGGTGGTTGGCCAAATGCCGACAAGAAATTCTTCGCTGAAGGTGGGATTTTTGACCAAGTGCAAGCCAAAATCAAGCGCTAGAGATTAGCTATAACTAGAGCTAAATTTAGGATGACTTAGCGCAGCGTAACGCATAAAGCGGAGCGTAACGTATAAATTAACTAACAACGATGGGTTAGCGATCGCGTAACCCATCCTACGTTTAATTAGTTAATCGAAACTAAACTAGGACTTACGCAGACGCATTTCATGGTAGGGGCAATTCATGAGTTGCCCCTACCATGAAATGTGGGTTTCAAACTTTTTTTGCATAATCTCCATGAATTTCACAGCTTTTTGAAAAATTAAAGACAACATGGTTACGATAACTCCTCAACCTGACAGAAAGCGCCAAACTAATCCTATTCTGAAATTTATCGGCAAAGTTCCTTGGACTTGGGTAATTACTTTTGTTTATCTCTCATTCCTGCTAATTTTGCCAATCATCGCCATGATTGTTAAAGCTTCTCAAGAGCCTTTTGAGAAGTTTTGGGCAACTGCAACATCACCCATTGCCCTCTCTAGTTACGAAGTTACTTTTGTGACTGCCTTTGCTGCTGCCGCGGTTAATGGCATATTCGGCACATTGATCGCTTGGGTGATTGTGCGTTACAACTTTTGGGGCAAACGCTTTGTCGAAGCTGTTGTTGACTTACCCTTCGCACTCCCGACAGCAGTCGCAGGCTTAACCCTAGCTACAATGTATAGCAATAAAGGTTTTATTGGTGCATATTTTGCCCCCTTTGGTATCAAAATCGCTTTTAGTCGCATCGGTGTGTTTATAGCGATGACCTTTATCTCATTACCCTTTATTGTCAGAACGGTTCAGCCAGTCCTTAACGAATTGGAAAAGGAAATCGAAGAAGCCGCTTGGTCATTAGGTGCTTCTCAATTCCAAACCTTCTTCCAAGTAATCTTGCCGCCTCTTACGCCTTCGATCTTGACAGGAGTTGCCCTTGGTTTTTCCCGTGCTGTTGGTGAGTATGGCTCAACCGTAATCATTGCGTCTAATACTCCTTTTAGGGATTTAATTACACCAGTATTGATCTTTCAACGCTTAGAACAGTATGACTATGTGGGCGCGACTGTGATCGGTGTGGTAATGCTGGCTATTTCCTTTGTGAGCCTATTGGCGATTAATCTATTACAAGCATGGAGTAAGCGATATGGCTAATTTAAATTCTTCTGTCAGCGAATATCCTCAAAGCGCTCCCAAACCAACCCAAATCAAAAAGAAAAAAAGCTTTGCTCCTGTAATCTTAATTACGATCGCCATTGCTTATCTCTCCTTAGTATTACTCATACCCGCCGCCAACGTATTTTATGAAGCCTTTCATAAAGGAATGACTCCGTTGATCGATGCTTTTAAGCGAGAGGATTTATGGGTAGCAATTAAGTTAACTGCGAGTCTAGCAGCGATCGCCTTACCGCTAAATACGATCTTTGGATTGAGTGCCGCTTGGGCGATCGCCCGTAATCAATTCCCTGGTAAATCCTTATTGCTCAGCATCATCGATTTGCCCTTCTCGATCTCGCCCGTAGTTGCAGGTTTAATGATCGTTCTACTCTATGGTCGCCTTGGTTGGTTTGGTTCATGGCTCGAAGCTAATGACATCAAAATTATCTTTGCTTTCCCGGGAATGCTGATGGCTACCATCTTTGTCAGTATGCCTTTCATTGCTCGTGAAGTAATTCCCGTATTAGATGAAATGGGCACTGAACAGGAAGAAGCCGCCCGCACCCTTGGCGCTAGCGACTGGCAAATTTTCTGGAAAGTGGTCATTCCTAATATCCGTTGGGGGTTGCTCTATGGCTTAGTTTTGACTAACGCTAGAGCCATGGGTGAATTTGGCGCTGTATCCGTTGTATCAGGTAACATTGCCGCCAAAACTCAGAGCTTACCTCTATTCGTAGAAGAGTCATATAAGAACTATGAAAATGAAGTTGCCTATTCGGCGGCAGTTTTATTAGCATTGTTAGCAGTAGTGACTTTAGTTCTCAAGGAAATCTTAGAGCGCAAAACGCATAATCCTAATGAACGGGAATAGCGAAAAATAATCTTTGTGTTGCGCGAATGGCAACCCAAAGATTATTACCAATAACTACTGGCTATAGTTTTTATTTCATGTCGGCGGCACTTAGGGTCGCTTTTTTTAGTGAGTTCCATCAAAAAGAGTAACATTTGTAACAGTTAGAACATGGTATTTCAATAGCGATACGGTAAAGTTTACAAGCAGCTAGGCATAAGAAAAATTCAAAGCAAATTCATAATCCAATTTTGCCCTCTATCCAATTACTTACCCTCATCGCTGCTTTCTTTTTTACCAGCATTATTTTTACCAGCATTATTAGTGTGATTACAGGTAGTACTTCCCTAATCACCGTACCTGTGATGTTACAAACAGGAAGTGACAATAAGGAGTTTCTCTAAATGACAATTGATACTCGTTCAATAAATCAAGATATTCGACTTCGGATTCCTGAAGATCTTCATGGCGAGCCTGTAATTTCACAGTTGACCTCCCGCTATGGATTGGTTGTCAATATCGTATCGGCAACTCTAGGTGTAAATGCTGGTAGTGGATGGTTTCACCTTAACCTCAAAGGTACTCATGCCCAAATTCAAAATGCGATCGCCTATCTTAACGATCTCGACATTGAGATTTGGGAAGATGAACATGACTCTAATACAGGTTTTTAGCTACAAGGGTAATTGCCATTATTTGGAGCTTGACTCAAGACATAATGCAAAAAAGCACCAGTTTGTTTGCAACTAGTTACCTAATTTGTTATATTAAGTATCCGTTCGGCGGCATAGCCAAGTGGTAAGGCAGGAGTCTGCAAAACTCTCACCCCCAGTTCGAGTCTGGGTGCCGCCTTAAAAAAGACTGATTGCATTGCAATCAGTCTTTTTTATTACCAAGCTGATGTTTCTTCTGCAATTTGTTTGCCTTCAGTTTGCAAATATTCCAAAAAAGCTTGGGCAACGACTGAGAGTTGTTTGCCCGCAAGATGAATCACATACCAATTGCAAGGAATCGGAAAATGCTCAACGTCTAATACTGCAATCTGTCCTGAAGCTCCCTCTAACGCGATTGTGTGGCGCGATAGGATCGAAATCCCTAAACCACCAGCGATCGCTTGCTTAATTGCCTCATTACTCGATAATTCCATCTTGACTTTGGGTGTAATTTTATGTTCATCAAACAATTTTTGGACATATCCTCTTGTACCTGAACCAGACTCTCTAGTGATAAAAGGCTGTTCAGCTAACTTCTGAATTGGAATATTTTTTTCATTTGCCAAAGGATGATCATGATTGGAAAGTACAACTAGAGGATTTGCCAAAAATGGATGCGCTTTCACATCTGGCTCATCGGGAACTTGGCTGAGGATATATAAATCATCTTTGTTCTCAGACAATCTTTCTAAAACGCCACTATGATTTGTTACCTTCAGAGATATTTCTACACCAGGATAACGCTGACAAAAAGGTCCTAGCAAACGCGGAATCACATATTTTGCAGTTGTTACTACCGTAATTTTTAAATATCCTTGCTTTAAGCCCTTCAAGTCGGCAACACTCATTTCAAATTGAGATATGCGTCCAAAAATTTCTTGACAGGTGGCAAATAATTCATGCCCAGCCTGAGTGAGAAATAGTCTTTTACCAACTTGCTCAAACAAAGGCATTCCAATCGCTTTTGTCAAATGCTTAATTTGCATAGAAACGGTTGGTTGGGTGAGAAATAGCTCCTCAGCAGCACGGGTATAGCTACCATGTCGAGCCGCTACTTCAAAAACCTGTAACTGGTGCAGCGTAATGTGGTTTGCTAATTGAGAATCTGATAAGCGGTAAGTCATTGTAGGCAGCAAAATCATAGACTATATTCTATGATTTTAGCATCAATATATATTTTTATTCTATGTATTTGGTTTATATAATAATTTAAATAAATGTGCAAAGTATCTTCTTCAAGAAGGTACTTCGAGTTTTAGTGAGTTTTGCTTTTGTGCTATGGCGCTTTTCAAGTAAGCGGGTTACATAAATTTGATTACCTACCGAAGTTAGGTAATCAAACAATTACTTCACCAGACTGGTAAACGCTATATAAAGCAAACGGGTAACTCTTAGTTAAAGGATTGAAAAAGGATCACAATGAGATTTAGACAACTGATTACAAATTTATGGCGTTATCTCACGATCGCAGCAAGAGATGACAGCTTTTTGAAAGCTATTGGCAGTATCGAAAACATTGTTTCTAAGGTGTTAGCGATCGCTCTAGTATTTGTGATCTTCGTTGCTCTATTCGATCTACTTAAGCTTTTGACGATTGACTTATTTTTCACAAATCCCCAAGGAGCTTTTACTGCACCACTTCTGAAGATATTTGGGATGTTTCTCAATGTCCTTATTGCTCTGGAACTAATGGAAAATGTCACAGCCTACCTCCGTCAGCATGTAGTTCAGCTAGAACTAGTCATCATTACAGCCCTAACTGCGGTTGCTCGTAAGATTGTAATCTTCGACACTAAGGCAGATGGCGATCTAACAGGTTTAGCAATTGCCGTTCTGTCCCTCTCAATTAGTTACTGGATCGTCCGCAGTCAAAATCAATCGCGTAAGCACTAATCCAACGTCAGTTCGGGTTAAGCTAGCAAATTTTTAAAGCCCAAAAGTAAAAGCCTTGCTTAGCAAGGCTTTTACTTTTGGGCTTTGAGAGAAGGTTTGCGTAGTAACTCCTCTCTCAAAGCCTGTTTCAAATTATCCCGAACTCAAGTTAATCCAAGATAGTTACAAAGCTTTTCTTTGTAACTATCTTGTGGTTTTTGATTTGTTATGTGGTTTGAGGACTTACGATCTCCTGATGCTGCCAGATGTTAAAATTATGCTAAGTATTTAGTCTGCAATATAAAAAAATTACCTACGAAGCTATATGACACAATCATTAACAAACTTTCTCGGCAGCCTTGTCGCAGGTGCCATAGTTCTTGGACTCATCTTCGGAGCTTTGTACTTCGTTAGCCAAAAGGACAAAATTGTTCGTCGTTAATATAAGCTTATAAAAAAGAGCCTCGCAATGCGAGGCTCTTTTTTGTGGCTTGTTTGACTCATGCGAGAGCGCTGTATTGCTATACTGAGTGATAAGTTTTGTCTATCTGAATATTGTTAGCATTTTGTTAAGTGAGTAACTCATTTACAAAGCGCTAAATTAATCACAGCAGAGTTTTATTATTTCATTTTGCCCGTGTCAAAGTGAAAACAGCTATGCTTTAGTGGCAAAATAGCGACAAATTAATAGCATCAAAAATTCAAGTCTTTAGGAGAAATATAGAACCATGATCAACATCGGTGGCAACCCGCTAATGATTCTTTTGGCAATCGTTGCCGCTTTAGGAGGTGTGGGTTTATATTTTGTGCGAAACTTTCGACCTGAATTAGCCCGCGACCACGATATATTCTTCTCCGCGATCGCCTTAGTCTATGGCATTATCCTGCTAGCCTTTAATTTTCGGATGGAAATTACCACCCAGCTAGCACAGGTACTAGTTGTCGGATTTGCAGGTTGGTTTGCAGTTGAGTCTTTAGTACTACGTCAAGCCCTTGCCAATCAAGCACGCAGAGCGCCATCAAGTCCATTAGTCGATGATGAAGAACCAATTGGTTCAGACTATCGTGTGGAAATTGATCCCACTCGTGAAATTGCGCCACGCCCCACTCGTGATTCCGCCCGTCGGATGCGTGGCACAATTCCTAGTAGCGCCGAAGCCAGTGAGCTAAGAGGAGATACTACCGATGAACGTCGGTCACGTCGCCCTAAGCGCAGCAATAGCAATAATGATTCGGTAATTGATATCGATGAAAACGATATTCGCCCTATCAGTCCTAAGCGTCGTCCACGTCCTACCAATGATAGTAGCAATGGCGATCGCCCTAGAAATCGCAATAGCGAATCCGATGGGTTTAGCAATGGTGAAGTATCTGGCAAGGACAATTTTGCTTCGGGAAGAAGAAGGAGACAATCAAATCGTCCACCATACCCAAACAATGAAATTTCTGAAACCGACGATTTTTAGGTTTATTTGTTAAAGTTAATGCTAAAGTGCTTTTCCTATAGAGTTTCCCAGTCTAGTGAAGTACAAAGAATTGTTTCTCCGTCGAGGTGGGGAACAACCCCATACCTCTCCAGTTTGAAAAATGCTACAAGGTAACATCTTAAAATTATCGTTTTAATGTACGAAGCAAAATTTTCTGAATCATCTTCCTAGTGCAGCCGAGACTGAAAAAAACTACCAGCAAATAAATTTGAGGGTTTGCTAATCGATGCTACGATTAATCAGTCTTGAACGTTTCCCCCAGCAAAAAATCAATCTATAAAGGGAAGTATAGGTCTTAGAGACTAGGACTCATACCTGTGGAGGGACAAACTAGTTATCTTATTGCAGATAATTAATAGTAAAGCCCTTTGAAACAGGAAATCTTTACCTTAATCAAGAAGGTTGGGGTAGTTTATGATATTTAGCCTAGGCAAAAGACAATCCCAAATGTCATCAAAGCCTTGCTATTTCATTTGATCAACCATTACTTGGGCTTTCGATCAACCGTGAGTTATTGTGTTAATCCGAATTGTACTAATCCAAATAACGAACCACTTGCTGCTAATTGTGCTAGCTGTGGCTCAAGTTTGAAGCTGAAAAACCGTTATCGGCCAAGTCGTCCACTGGGAAAAGGTGGATTTGGAGCTACATTTCTTGCTGCCGACGAGGGACTACCGGGATTTCCATCTTGTGTCGTTAAGCAATTACGCCCAAATACCCAATCACCTAGTGTGATGAAAATGGCAAGGGAATTATTTGAACGTGAAGCTTTTACCCTGGGCAAGATTGGTAGTCACCCTCAGATTCCGCGTTTACTAGATTATTTTGAAGAGGACGGTAATTTTTACTTAGTCCAAGAGTTTATTGATGGAGAAACGTTAAAGCAAGAGTTTGTAAGACGTGGACCTTTCAGCGAAATTGAAATTCGTAAAATTTTGGTAGAAATCTTTCCTGCACTTGGTTTCATGCACCAAAATGGGGTAATTCATCGTGATATTAAGCCTGCGAATATCATGCGCCGTAGACAAGATGGGCAATTGGTGTTAATTGATTTTGGTGCGGTTTCTAGTCAGATTAATAAGCCTTCTGCCGATGATGATCCTAGTGGGCTCTTAACAAATTTTGCGATCGGTACACCTGGATTTGCGCCACCTGAACAGATGGCAATGCGTCCCGTATACTCCAGCGATTTGTATGCCACAGCGATGAGTTGTCTATACTTGATGACAGGGCAATCACCTAAGGAATTACCCCATGATCCCTATACAGGAGAGATTAATTGGAAGGGAAATGTCAAACTCAGCAACCGCATGATGTTTATCTTTGAGAAATTGCTTCAACAGTCCGTATCACAGCGTTTTCGTTCTGCAGAAGAAGCTTTAAAAGCTTTGGAATCTAGTGGCGTATCTGAGGATCTCCCTAAAGCTGCTATTTTTCCTGAAATTAGTGGACAAGTAGCTTCAAATCATCCCTCGGTGACGATCAAAGACACGAATACTCAGCAATTAAACTCGCGTATTCAAGCACAAAAGTATAGCAATACCCAAGGTTGGGATAGTGGAATGTTGTCGGCAGACAATACCCGTGTGGTTGCGACGAATCGGTTTGGAGGCGAACTTAAAGGTGGGCGCAAAGTTATCTTTGAGTACAGTCAAGGTAAACGAAATTTTGCTAATCAAGATTATTCTAAAGCTGCCTTTGGTAGCGCAACTCTTTCAGGAATTGTGATGAGTCGGTCAAAATTAGTTGAAGCGGATTTTTGCCATAGTGATTTAGTTGGTGCAAGTTTCCAAGGTGCAAATTTGTCTCAAGCAAAGTTAAATAGTGCCAATTTACGAGATGCAAAAATGCAGCGTGCGGTCTTAGTCAAGACCGATCTTGGAAGTGCTTCGATGGTATCCGCAGACTTGCGTGAGGCAAATCTCCAATCAGCATATATGAGTAAAGCAGATCTATCAGGTGCTAATTTAAGTGGGGCAAATTTAAAGGGAGCGTACTTGAGTCAGGCTAATCTCAATGGGACAAATCTATGTAATGCGGATTTGAAAGGAGCTAAGATTACTGATGAACAATTATCTCGAGCTAAAACCAACTGGGGTACAATTCGCCCCGATGGCAGTAAGCGGTTTTTATAAGTAGCTCGACATAATTAAAACTTTAAACCACGAAGCATGGGTCGCCTACTTCGTGATTTAAAGTTATTTGAAAGTATAGCTACTTCATAACTAAAAGTTTTAACAGTAATGCTTTGTAGTACTTGCTAATTACAGCGCTTTGCGCTTACTTAAAACCCAGAAATATTTTTGAAAGTGGCGCGAATCTTGCCACTTTCAAAAATATTTCTGTACTACTCAAAGCCTCAATTGGCTGTAATCATAGGACTGAGAGACAGCAATGTGAGACATCTCTCAATCCTAATAGGTTTGCTATAGAATTGGTGTTTAGTATATTTAGGTACTGGTATTAACTTTGTGAGACTTACAGATCATCAATTAGTTGCACTATTTACAGAGCTTTTGGGAGACGATCGCGTTCTTGCATTTGCAAGCCTCAATTCCCATTTGCATGATCGAATTGTGCAGAGTCTCACACCTGATAGTCTGCCCCCAGCTTGTGTCATTTATCCACAAACTATTGATGAGTTATCGAAGGTGATCGCTTTAGCCTATGTACAACGATTGCGAGTGCTACCCTGCGGTAATGCAACTAAGCTAGATTGGGGCGGTTTGGTAAGTCGTGCGGATGTGTTAGTAAGTACATCGCGAATCAATCAGATCGTTGAACACTGTGTCGGGGATCTCACGGTGAAAGTACTGGCGGGCGTTAATTACCAAGATTTGCAAGCAGTCTTAGGGAAGGAGGGACAATTTTGGGCAATTGATCCTCCCTATGGAGCAGATGCAACCATTGGTGGAATTTTAGCGACGGGTAGTGCGGGATCTTTGCGCCATCGTTATAATGGTGTGCGTGATATGTGCTTAGGAATTGAGTTTGTGCGTTCTGATGGGGAAGTAGTTAAGGCGGGTGGGCGCGTGGTAAAAAATGTCGCTGGCTATGACCTGATGAAACTATTAACAGGTTCCTATGGAACTTTAGGCATTGTCTCCAGCATTACCTTTAGGCTCTATCCATTACCTGAATTTACGCAAATCGTAGTAGCTACTGGAGCAGCCGAAGCGATCGCTCAATTACAACAAAAAATTAGTACATCGGTGTTGACTCCCACAGCATGCGATGTATTGTCAGCTTCAGTAATTGCCAAGTTAGACTTAGGTGAGAGTATTGGCTTAGCGGTGCAATTCTCTAGCCTCAAAATTAGTGTCCTCGAACAAGGAGATCGCCTTGCAGTCATTGCGAAGGAACTGAATTTAAAAGTACAGATTATCGATGCTGTGGCAGATTTTTGGCGATCGCTCGAAAATTTACTCTGGCAAAATGAATTGCGTCATGCATCTTCATCTACCAATCATCCTGTGGTCTGTAAATTGGGTATCTTGCCCTCAGCGACCGTTTCCATCATGCAGCAATGCCAACAAATTTTTAGTCAGCAATCTTATTTCCTCCAAATTCATGCTGGTAGTGGTTTAGGTGTTTTGCGAATAGAAAATGGAACTAGTCCTCAAATTGCTGAGCAGCTAGTACAGGTGAGAAGGATTGCTGAAGCCCAAAGCGGATTTCTCAGTCTTCTCGAAGCACCCCAAGAGTTGAAATTTAATCATCAAGTTTTAGGAAATGTTTGGGGATATACAGGTAATGCCCGTGATCTCATGGTCAAAATTCAACAACAGTTTGATCCGCGAGGTTTACTCAGTCCTGAGCGACTTGTTTAGTGCACATCTCAAAATCCTTTTGTCCATCTTCTAGAAATTTTCCATCAATCTTTTCATAACTATCAATATGCAAGTTTCTGATCAGCCTAACTCTAATAACCTCTTGCCTAATTTGCTTACTTCTCTAAACCCAATAAGTTCAGAAACATTTGACAGCAAGAACCCTCCTAGCCCTGAACTAATTGATGCCTGTGTGCATTGCGGTTTCTGTCTATCCACTTGTCCCAGTTATCGCATTATCGGCAAAGAGACGGATTCACCAAGGGGAAGAATCTACTTGATGGATGGAATTAATGAAGGTGATATTCCCTTATCTCCTGCGATCGCTCAGCATTTTGATACTTGTCTGGGTTGTCTCGCCTGTGTGACTACTTGCCCCTCTGGTGTGCAGTATGACCAGTTGATCGAGTCAACTCGCGCCCAAGTTGAACGCAACCATCCGCGATCATTACCTGAAAAATTATTACGGAAGTTTATCTTCTCGACATTTCCATATCCCAATCGCCTCCGAGTCTTGCTTGCACCCCTATTGGCTTATCAGAAATTAGGGTTGCAAAAACTATTACGATCGACAGGTTGGCTAGAAAAATTCCTGCCTCAACAGCTAAAGGCTATGGAGTCAGTGCTCCCAGACCTTACACCTGAATCCTTTAAAGATAAGCTACCAGAAGTGATTACAGCTAAGGGAGAGAAGCGTTATCGCGTTGGCATGATCCTAGGCTGTGTGCAACGGATATTTTTACCAGAGGTGAATAATGCGACTGTGCGTGTATTAACGGCGAATGGTTGTGAAGTTGTCATTCCTAAATTGCAAGGCTGTTGTGGTGCTTTGACTCACCACCAAGGACAGGAAGCCCAAACTCTAGAACTAGCGAAGCAAACTATTGATACCTTTGCGAATCTCAATCTGGATGCAGTACTCATTAATGCTTCGGGCTGTGGTCATACGCTCAAGGAATATGGACATATTCTCAAAGATGATCGCCAATATGCAGCAAAGGCAAAAGAGTTCTCTATCAAAGTCAAAGATGTACAGGAATTCCTCGATCATGTGGGCTTAACTGCTAAGTTGTCCCCATTGCAAGATCAACCTTTAGCGATCGCCTATCAAGATGCTTGTCATATGCTGCATGGACAAAAGATTAGTCTGGAACCTCGTCGCCTCTTGCGCCAAATTCCCAATGTTCAGTTAAGAGAGTCTATTGATGCTTCGCTCTGCTGTGGTAGTGCAGGAATTTATAATATTTTGCAGCCAGAGGTTGGGCATGAGTTGGGAGAAATGAAGGTGACAAATCTGACTGATACTGGCGCTGAGGTGATTGCATCGGCAAATGTGGGATGTATTACCCAAATTCGCAAGCATTTGAAGTTGCAAAATAAAAATGTTCTGCTCATGCACCCAATGGAGCTTTTAGACTACTCTATTCAAGGTAAACGTCTAAATTAAGACATTTACCTTCTGTCTATTGCTAAGTAGCACAGCATAATTAAAACCCCAAACCAGAGAGTCGGCGACCCACTCTCTGGTTTGGGGTTACTTAAGTCTTTTTCCTATTAATATCAGTTCGATAAATTCATTTGCCATTAAGCATCTCAATCATTAAACGAATATTTTTAGATTGAATTTGGGCTGTAACAGACTGAACTTTAACTGATTCAGCCTGTGCTTTTGCTGTACTAGCATAGCGATCATATGAAAATCACTAGGTCTTAACTGGGTATCCCTTTATTCTAGCTAAAGATGAAAAGTACGATCTATAGAGAGAGGTTATAGAGGGCTTGGGTAAGATTGAGTCAAAATAAATTAACGAATGTACTCTTTTAAAACACTATTGCGGTTTGGATGGCGCAACTTGCGGAGAGCTTTAGCTTCGATTTGGCGGATACGTTCACGGGTAACGTTAAAGATTTGTCCAATTTCTTCAAGAGTCTTCATCCGACCATCGTCTAAGCCATAGCGCAGTCGTAAAACATCACGTTCTCTGGGGCTAAGGGTTCCCAATACGCTTTCAAGATCTTCGCGCAAGAGGCTCTTAGCAACTTGGTCGTCAGGAGTTTCACCTTCAGACTCGATAAAGTCACCAAGACGAGAATCTTCTTCCTTACCGATGGGAGTTTCAAGGGAGATTGGCAACTGGGCAGACTTAGCGATAAAGCGGAGCTTTTCGATCGTCATCTCCATACGAGTAGCAATTTCTTCCTCGGTAGGCTTACGTCCCATCTCTTGAGAAAGCAACTTAGTTGTTTTCTTAATTCTCGAAATAGTCTCGTAAAGGTGGACGGGAAGACGAATAGTACGTGATTGATCGGCGATCGCACGGGTAATTGCCTGACGAATCCACCATGTCGCATAGGTCGAGAATTTGTAACCCTTTTCATGGTCAAACTTCTCGGCGGCCCGGATCAAACCTAAACTGCCCTCTTGGATCAAATCTTGGAAGGACAAGCCCCGATTCATATATTTTTTGGCGATCGATACCACTAGACGTAGGTTTGATTGCACCATTTTGTCTTTAGCGCGGCGACCAGAGTGGAGACGTTTGCGAAACTCACCAATGGGCATCCCCATCTTGACAGCCCAATCTGGCTCTCTGACATCATCTGGATGGCAATCTATTTCATTCGCAATCTCTTCACGCTTTAGCTCTAGCTCCAGCAGATCGGCAATTTTACGTGCTAGCTCAATTTCTTCATCAGCCCTAAGCAGTCTAATACGACCAATCTCTTGCAAATAAAGACGAATTGAGTCTTCAGTAAAATGCTTTTTCTTCGTTTGACTAGCTCGTTTTGTCTTTGTCCCCTTTAATTTACTAGCTTTATCGGGATCATCATCAAGGTCTGGATCTTCATCTGAATCATCAAGTAAGTCATCCTTGTCAAGATCAATATCATCATCTAAATCTTCAAGGTCTTCTTCAATTTCATCAAGATTTGCACCAAGTTTGCCAATAGGTAACTTGATATCAATAGGTAGGTCGATGGCTGCTTTGCTCATGCCAGATTCCTCAGATCCATACTGTCTAAAACTTTTGTCTAGGGGGATTTACATCTAGATGATTGTAGCTTGACAAACACAAAAATAGTGGTTGAAGCTACTCAGAATGTTATCTGACTAGTGTAATTCCTACTTTTATATTTATAGTCTAACGATGCTTTGTTTACTTTTGAAAAAATTTTAGTCATTAGCAAGTAAATTTATGATCATGGGGCTTTACAGCGCTTTGCGCTTATTCAAAAATATTTCTGTACTACTCAAAGCCTCAATAGGCTTTAATGCTAGACCCTATAGAATGTGAAGATCTTTGTAAGTAATGAGTCGACTTTTCAAAAACCTCTCTAGCTTTTAACTTAGCACAATGCATAGCAGTCCAAAATCATTTGTAAATTTTTGGGTTTGAGGAAGCTCAAAGGAGCGCGCTACCTCAAACCATTTAGGATAGATATATGCAAAGCTACTTATTTTCTATGAATAACCATTTTTGCGAAAAAACGGATACATTTATTAAGTATTATTAATTTTTGATTATGCTTAAGTTTAATAAAATATCCCTTGCTTCAATTGGATTGTTTGTCGGTGGTATGCTCTTTGTCGTTGGTTTTTGGGCTTATTCAAAGGGAAACTCAACTTTAAATCTCGTTGGGTTTTTCTATGGGTTCCCAATTCTCTTAGGGGGATTTGCTTTTAAATCATCAGAGGTTGCACCAGTGCCTGTAATCGTGCCTGAATCTGAGGAGGTATTAGCGTTACGTAAGTTGCAAGAGACATCAACCCAGAAGCAATTACGCAAAGATGTCACTCGCTACCGTTATGGAATTAAGGCTCATTTAGATGAAGTTTTAGAAAAATTAGGAATGCGTCCGACCGATGAAGAGCGTCCCGTTTTAATCGGTATCTATGAGGAAATTTCTCAGGCTGAAGAAACTAAGGGTGCGTATAGTCTAGTTTTGCGGTTCCAATCACCCTTAATGGGCTTTGATGTTTGGCAACAAAAACAAGATAAGTTAACACGATTTTTTGGTCCTGGAATAGTAGCCGTTGTCTCTGAACTCGCCAATAAGGAAGTGGATTTACGTTTAATTTCTCAGAATTAGCGATTAGCTTTTAGCGATTCAATTACCAATCATCAAAGCAACCAGACTAATGAGTTTAGTATCTTTAGCCGCTTTAATCGCAGGTGTAAGATCAGGGCAATTGGTTAGCTTTCCAACTGACACTGTACCTGCTCTAGCCATACGACCCGATCGCAGTGCTGATATTTTTACCCTCAAAGAGCGATCGCCTGATAAGCCGTTAATTTTGATGGCATCGAGTTGGCAGGAATTTTTACCCTTTATTGATATTGGGCATCCTGCTTTAGAAATTTGGCAACAATCTGCTGAGAAATATTTTCCAGGAGCCGTAACTCTGGTTTTGCCTGCTAGCGATCGCGGCGCGAAGTTAAATCAAGGTTTTACAACCCTTGGCATCAGAATTCCTGATAGTAAAGTTGCGATCGCGATTTTGCAGCAAACAGGAGCTTTGCTGACTACTAGTGCTAACAAGAGTAATCAGCCACCACTAAGGAAAATGCGAGATATATCTAACGCTTTCCCTAGGGTATTGACTTTAGGTGATGGGATCGATATTGATGAGCCACTAGGCAGTGGTTTGCCATCAACAGTTGTGGAATGGACAGCAGAAAATTGGTTAGTCCGTCGGCAAGGAGCAATCAAGTTTTAAAAAGGTGACGCTTAGCGTCACCTTTTTAGGCTTGCCAATCACGTGAGAACTTCTCTAACTGAGCAGAGGTCAATTCCTTTTCTAGCCATTGCAAAGCCGTAACTTGACTCGGAAATTGATGGCTGTTGTAGTCTTGGAAAACATCTAGCAACGAAATTGCGATCGCGCTTTGCTCAGAAGCCGTTGACCAACGTTGAAAAAACTGTTGCAATGAGGATTCAGGAACAGATGCTTGGAGGTTGTCAAGAGCGGTTACTTGACTGGGAGTACGTTTATAAACTTTGACGGCATCAGTGAGATTAAGCAACTGCGGTGTAGTTGTGGTTGGAGTCGGTTGAGTTGGGATAAAGAGCGGATCTGTACCCACAGAGACATTGAGGTTTGCCCAATCTTGACGGAACTGATCTAGAGCTTGAGGTAGCAGTTGGTTATGTAACCACTGCAACGCCAGATTTTGGTTCAGCATCTGGCTACTGTTATAGGTACTGAGCGCTTCCTGTAATGATGGAGCTATATTTACCTGACCAGAAGCAACTTGCCAACGTTGCAGAAATTGCTGCAAGATTTCAGGGGAAATATTGTCTTGTAAGTTATTAATTGCCACGGTTTGATTGGGCAACTTAGCACGACTATAGATATTAGCCGCATCTACTAGACTTATCGCACTCGCAGATGGGATTGAGTTGACAGGAGTGGTGTCAGTGTTAGTCCCTGTGGTTGCAGGCACAAAGACTGAAGATGGTGTTGTCGGTTTTGCGGCTGGGGGATTTGGTGATGGCGAGGGTGTAGGTGTTTGGGTTGCCACTGGTGGACGCACAATCAATACATCTGTTGGCGGCGTAGCTGGCGGCTGGGGAGTAACATCAGCGATCGCAGGTGCTTGTAATTTTTGCCATGTTTGCACACCTACCTTACCATCAACCGTTAAACCATTTGCTCGCTGAAAGGCGATGATCGCATCCCTTGTCCCAGCACCAAAATCACCATCAATGCGTCCTTGGTAATAGCCCTTTGTCTTGAGGAGTTGTTGCGCTTGAGCCACAGATTGTCCCTGAGAGCCAAGCGATAGGGTTGGTAAGGTTTTGGACACGGAAGTAGTTGGCGGATTACTGGGGGATGAACTAGTTTCTTGCAGTTTTGCCCAACTAGCCTTGCCCACAATACCATCAGCAGTTAGCCCATTAGCTTTTTGGAATTTTAAAACAGCATTGGCAGTACCCACCCCAAAATCACCGTCAATTTTACCAATATAAAATCCCTTAGCTTGGAGCAGTTGCTGCAATTCAACTACCGCGTTACCCTTGCTACCTTGTCTTAATGTTGCGTCCATAATTAGCCTGATTTTCTCAAATTAATAATTCGCGTTTGCTTTTAAAAATAAAGCACACGGGCATCTAGTCCCTGCGATCGCAAGAAATGTTTCAAGGATTCGGCCGCATCACGATTGCTATACCCACCAGCATAAATGTAGTCACCTTGAACTGACTTGGAAACAAATGCTTGGGGAATTAATCTCTGTACCTGAGCTAAAGTGCTCAACCCTCCTGAACTGATAGGAACTGCTGTCACATAGCGATACTTTGCCAAGTTATCTCCATTCGATAGATTTGTAGGAAGATAGGTTGGCAAGGTCACATAGGATGAATTAGTTGTTGGAAGGGGTTGAACATTTAGGGCTGTTGTATAAGTTTGTTGAGCCGCGACACCACGCCTTTGTAGCTCTCTGGTAACATAATCGGCAGTGGGCGCATCAAAAGCACCTGCAATGATTACTGTCTGTCCATTGACTGAGGCAACTACAGGATTTGTGACTACTTGCCTTGCAATATTTAGGGTTACAGGATTATAGCCTGTGATGTAAACAAGATTATTTCTCAGTTGAGCATTAGCATTCGCGATCGCTAAGTTCCATAATCCTAAGCTAGCGATCATGAACCCCAAAGCTTTCTGAGTCCAGTCGGGCATTTTCATCATTTTTAACCATTTCACCCTAAAACAACTTAATTGTTCTGAAACCTAAATTAATTCTATAGCAATCCTTTGATAATTTTTTCGCCCAGTATTACGAGTTGTCGCACTTCATACGACAACTCGTAAGTAGCTAGACATAAGTAAACTAAAAACCGAGAGTTTTGTTCCGCCCGCTTAGCGGGCGGAACAAAACTCTAGTTTGGGTTTTAATTAAGTTTAGTTACTTAATACCTTTACAAATTCCATCCCTTGACTAACAGGTTTAAGGAGATTGATTCATGCCAATGATCTAGCAAAATCCCAAATTCAGGCGTATGAATGCCCTTGCGCCATAACATGAGGGCATCTTCATTAGTAACCTCGTAGTAATTAGGTCTTCTGCCAATTTCTTGAAATCCAAAACTCTGATATAGGGAGATTGCCACATGATTGGACTCGCGGACTTCGAGAGTTGCCCATTCCAAATGGCGATCGCGAGCTTTTTTGAGTAATCCCCAGACAATAGCCTTGCCCAGACCTTGACCTTGATATTCGGGACGTACTGCTAAAACAGTAATATGTGCTTCCTCCAGAATTGCCCAGAGACAGCCAAAACCAAGTAATTCATGATTTTCCGTAGTTAAACCTAATACACAACTACTAGGATTTTCGATTTCACGCTGATAAGCTTCTAAACTCCAAAAATCACCTAGGCACGCACAGTCAATAGCCTTTAACTGCGCTAAAAATTGTTGATCAATCTCACTTAGATAGATTCGGGTCGATAGACTCATGTGCTGTAATTATCTAAACATTCATAGGATTTGCGGATCAAAATACCGTAACTAGCCTGATACCAACGGATTATCGATCAATGTCAGAACTCACGCCAATTGTATATCTCAGTGTGGTTAGCTTTTTTGCTTGGATTGTTAGCACTTTGGCAGGTGGAGGCAGTCCATTCATTTTAATTCCCCTAGTTAACCTTCTCATGGGAGCTGCCGCCGTACCACCTGTAATCACGATCGGTATGTTTTTTGGTAATGCTCACCGAGTTTTACTGTTTTGGCGAGATATTGACTGGGTATTGACTGCTTGGTATGCACCAGGGGCGATCGCAGGCGCAATTTTGGGAGCCTATACCTTTACCCAAATCCATCTCGACTGGTTGCAAATCGTGATTGCAGTTTTCCTAATTGTGAGTGCTGTTTTATTTGAACTAGAAAAAAGTCCCGAAAAAACTGTTGCGGAGGATCAGGTAAAACAAATCAAACTAGTCGATGATTCCAAGGAGTTAGAAGAGATTGAAGAACTCATCGAGATCAATCAGCTAGGTGAATTAAGTGAATTAAGCGCTCTAGAAAAATCAGATTTAATTCCTCAAGAAGTAAAGCCCAAATTTCAACTTCAGGCTTGGCATATTATGCCTGCGGGTTTTATGAAGGCTTATGTATCGGGTTTAGTTGGCACAACTGGTCCCGTCTTAAATCCCTTTTATCTGGGCTATGGCTTAGTCAAGGAGAAAATGCTTGCAACCAAAGCAACTCACATGACGATTATCCATGTCGTAAAAATCATCACCTACGGGGCACTAGCAGCAATGTCTAAGGAGCAAATTGTCGCGGGATTAGCGATAGGTTTAGCCGCAGTACCTGCAAATTTAATTGGCAAATATCTCCTTAGTCGCATGAGTCCCCAACAGTTCCGTCAAGTAGTTCTTGCTTTTATGGCGATCGGGGGATCGTGGATGCTCTGGCAACAAAGAGGTTTGTTTTTAAATATCTTGTAGCTAGAACTAAGTCTTGATTCGCTCGTCTATTCATCAAAAATAAGGCGATCGCCCCTCCATCCAAATCAACAAACATCAACAAACATATATAGGCTGTAGTTTAACGTCAGTTCGGGTTAGGCTGGCAAATCTTAAAAGCCCAAAAGTAAAAGCCTTGCCTAGCAAGGCTTTTACTTTTGGGCTTTGAGAGAGGGTTTGCGTAGCAAACCCTCTCTCAAAGCCTGTTTCAAATTATCCCGAACTCGCGTTAACCTAAATTAAAAATTGAATTCACTAAAGATTTTTAAAAGCACAAAATGGCTAAGCCATTTTGTGCTTTTGTCTTAAGCGCTGGTAAGAAATAAAATTACATCGCCTTCTTGAACAACATATTCCTTGCCTTCACTGCGTAGTAGTCCCTTGGCTCGCGCAGCACTCATTGATCCTGATTCCACAAGATCTCTAAAAGCGACGGTTTCGGCACGGATAAAGGCTTTCTCGAAGTCAGAATGAATTACACCTGCGGCTTGAGGAGCTTTCATGCCTGCATGAATTGTCCAAGCTCGAGCTTCTTTGGGACCAACGGTGAAATAGGTGCGTAAACCTAATAGATGGTAGGTGGCTCGGATTAAAGATTTTAAACCACCTTCTTGAACTCCAAGCGATTCTAGAAAATCTTGACGCTCTTCTTCAGGTAGTTCTAGCAATTCGGCTTCCACTTGGGCGGAGACAATGGTTACTTCTGCATTTTCGGCGCTAGCGATCGCTCTCACCTGATCGACAAAAGTATTACCTGTTGCAAGATCATCTTCAGATACATTGGCAGCATAAATGGTCGGCTTGAGCGTTAACAACTGCAAAACTGAAATCGCATTTTTTTCTTCATCAGTAAGATTAGCTAAACGCGCAGGTTTACCTGCATCAAGGACTTCGCGAACCTTTTCTAAAGCTACCATTTCGACTTTGGCTTCCGAGTCATTGCTGCGGACTCCTTTACGAGTGCGCTCAATGCGTCGCTCAACTTGGGCTAAATCAGACAATGCAAGTTCGAGGGTGATGATCTCGATATCACGGGCGGGATCGATTGATGCTTCCACATGGATGATGTCATCATTTTCAAAACATCGCACCACGTGGACAATCGCATCACAAACTCGAATATTTCCTAAAAACTGATTGCCTAAACCTTCACCCTTACTAGCACCTCTGACCAGTCCTGCAATATCAACGAATTCAACTCTGGTGGGGATGATTTGCGCGGACTTACCAACATCGGCGAGAATTTTGAGGCGATCATCAGGGACAGCCACCGAGCCAACGTTGGGCTCGATTGTGCAAAAGGGGAAATTAGCTGCTTCAGCTTTGGCGTTGGCAACTAGGGCATTAAATAAAGTAGACTTGCCCACATTGGGTAGTCCGACAATCCCAGCTTTGAGCATGGCTATCTAAACGAAAACTTTTTGATATTGTGCTTATAGATTTTGTCATAAAAGTCTCACTACATGAGACTTTTCGCAAAACAAACAGTAATTCTCAATTTTTTGTAGCGCGGCTTCGCCACATTACAAAAACTTCTAAAGCCCAATTTTGAGCGTCCAGTGTTCGGAGTTTTATTAGGGTTATTGGTGGTGGATGGATTTCCTGAGTTGATTAACGCGAGTTCGGGATAATTTGAAACGGGCTAAGAGAGAGGGTTTGCATAGCAGACCCTCTCTCTTATAGCGGTTTTCATTTTGCCTACGGCAAAATGAAAACTCAAAACTCTTAATGGGACTGATTTTTTGTTTTCAAATGAGTGTGTACTCATTTGAAAACCGCTATAGCCCCAAAATAAAAGCCTCGCTAAGCAAGGCTTTTATTTTGGGGCTTTTAAAATTTGCCAGCTTAACTCGAACTGACGTTGATATGAATGTCTTGGCGATCGCAAATATAAAATAACCGTAGCAAAATCTTGCCATTTTTTTGTTGTATAGCTAAACCAAGAAAACAAAGGCGCAGGAGAAAGTATTTTCATCTACTTTTAAGTTGGAATTGGGTAATATAAACACAGCAATGCTAGTTAGCAAGGCTCCCATTAGCAAAATATGTCTGCGATCGCCCAATTACCTCCCAAAAAACTACGCTGGCAGAGAATCAAAAGCTCCGCGCTTGCCCGCCAAAGGGAAGTATTTTTAGCCTCCTTTACATTCCTGTTTTTTTTGTGGTGGGATAAATTTTGGCAAATTGACACATCGCGTACCCGCAGCAAACGCGCCGAATGGCTAGTACGTAACATGCTGGAACTAGGACCAACCTTTATTAAAATTGGTCAGTCCCTATCCACACGTGTGGATATATTGCCTCCCGAATACATTAGTAACCTGTCGCAGCTACAGGACAAAGTGCCTGCCTTTAGTGCCAAGGAAGCTAGAGAGATTATTGAACTTGAACTTGGCAAGTCTTTATATACGATCTATCGCGATTTTGATGAAGTGCCCCTAGCTGCGGCAAGCCTAGGTCAAGTACATCGGGCAACACTACATACTGGGGAAGATGTGGTGGTCAAAGTCCAACGCCCAGGGTTAAAAAAACTATTCGATCTGGATTTACTTGCTGTTGGTAAGTTACTGAAGGTGTTTCGGCGCTATTTACCTTGGTCACGCAAATATAATTTAGAGGGGATTTATGATGAGTTCTTTACAATTCTGTATCAAGAAATAGACTATGAGATTGAGGGGAACAATGCTGATCGCTTTCGCAAAAACTTTGAAGGCTATCCAAGGATTGTGATCCCTAAAGTTTATTGGGAATATTCGACCTCGATGGTTTTGACTTTGGAATATGTTCCTGGAATTAAAGTGGATGATCGTCAAGCGCTCGAAGCATGTGGTCTAAATCCTAAGGAAATTAATCAGTTGGGGATCTGTTGCTATCTCAAGCAATTACTCCAAGATGGCTTTTTTCACGCCGATCCTCACCCTGGTAATTTAGCTGTTAGCCCCAGTGGTAGTTTGATTTTCTATGACTATGGGATGATGGCGGAAGTCAAGACTATGGCAAAGGATCAGATGGTCAGGACTTTTTTTGCTGTATTACGAAAGGATACTAATGAAGTGGTGGATACCCTGATGAGTATGGGGTTCATTGAGCCGATCGCTGATATGAGTCCTGTGAAGCGGATGCTAAAGTTCATTTTAGATCGGTTTACGGAAAGACCTGTCAATATTTACGAATTTGAGCAAATCAAAAGTGAAGTGGTTGCCATCTTTGAGAAGCAACCGTTTCGTTTACCACCACAGATGACCTATCTGCTCAAATCCCTAACAACATTGGATGGTATCGCCAGAATTCTCGATCCAGAATATAATTTTTCGACGGCGGCTCAGCCCTTTGTTAAAAGTATTGTGCTGACTAGAGGGCGGGGCAATACTTTAGGAGCCTTAGCTCAACAAGCCAAGGATTTTCTGGTTTATCAGTTGAATAAACCGAGTCGGATGGAAATCCTGCTAGAGCGTTTGGAAGAAAGAATTGAACGTGGCGAACTAATGATTCAAGTCAAGTCTTCGGAAAGCGATCGCACACTTAAACGGATTAACATTGCAGTTAAAGCTCTAATTTATGCTTGTTTAACTGGTTTTTTATTGCTAGCTGGAGCCGTACTTCTAGTTGGAACAAATGGTACTTATACGAGTTGGGCGATCGCCACTTTTGCTGGTGCAGGTTTCACGAGCCTATCACTGATTCGCGCCCTAATTCAACTTTCAATTCGAGAAAAGATTGATAGTCTTGCCGAGCAATAGTTTCGCTCCAAAACCCATGAAAGCATTGCTTTGCATTGCTTTCATGGGTTTTGGGTTTCAAATCAGGACTTTGTGCTGTAATTGAGATATGATGAATAGCCTATGACCATTGAACCTGAAGAGTTATTAGATCTAGCGCACAAATTGGGCTGTGAAGCGGCAGAAGTCTATGCCTCTCGCTCCATTTCCCGTCCCGTATTTTTTGAGGCTAATCGGCTCAAACAACTGGAAATCATTGACTCAGAGGGGTTAGGACTAAGAATCTGGAAGAATCGGCGCGTGGGTTTAGTCACTGCTTATGGTGAGGTAGAACCTAAGGACTTGGTGGAACAGGCGATCGCACTCAGTGCCTTAAATGAACCCGAAGAAATTTTGTTGCGTGACTCCACAATTGCTGACTATCTGCCAATCTATGGTCAAAAAGTTGGCGTTGAGCAAATGATCGATTGGGGAAAGATAGCGATCGCTGAAGTTCTAACCTATTACCCTGAAGCAATTTGTGGTGCGGATTGGGAATGTAGCGAAGAGTCGGTACGGATTATCAACAGCCAAGGGCTGGACTGTGGCTATAGGGATATCACCGTAGATGGCTCACTGAATGTAGAATTGACGCGCGGTGATGACTTTCTCAATGTTTGGTATGCTCAATCGGAACGTGGCAACTTAAATCCTCAGGTGATCGTCCAAAAAGTACGGCAATCCCTTGACTGGGCTAAGAAAAATGCGAAAGCGCTATCGGGTAAATTTCCTGTGATTTTTACAGGTAAGGCGGCAGATTTATTATGGGGCGTAGTGGCGATCGCCATGAGTGGCAGACAAGTTCAACAAAAAGTTACACCTTGGCTCGAAAAGGTGGGGCAACCAGTAATTTCTCCTATTTTCAGCATCAGTCAACATCCAAATTTTGGCGTTTATAGCGCTCCCTTTGATGATGAAGGTACCCCCACTCAAGAAATAACTTGGATTAATCGGGGTATTTTGCAAGGATTCTATGGCGATCTGCGGACTTGTAAAGAGTTAGGTATTGCGTCAACGGGTAACGGGTTTCGTGGTGATTTAGGCAATTATCCTAGTCCAGGCTTATTCAATTTGGCGATCTCTGCTAGTGAAACTATACAGGGCGATGTTTTAGAACTTGCTGCTACCTTAAAAGACGGGTTAATCGTCGATCAAGTTCTCGGTGATGATACAGATTTATCAGGAGATTTCTCGATCAATGTGGATTTAGGATATCGCGTCAAAAATGGCAAGATCATTGGGCGAGTTAAGGACACCATGCTGTCAGGAAATGTCTACACCGTTCTCAATCAGGTGACGGCAGTAGCTAGCGATCGCGATTGGTATGGTTCTCTCTATGCTCCCGCGATGCTCGTCGAGGGTATATCTATCACAAGCCGTGATTCCTAACTAACGTGAGTTAGATAGGACTATTTGCACGGTTCAAAGCTTCTCGTCAAGTAGCAGAGAATGGGAAAAATTGCTTTGCAATTTTTCCCATTCTCTGCCTTCGTTGAACTGACTGAAGTTTAGACTAAAAAAGAAAAAAGCAGAGCAAAAGAGATACAAACTGCCTAAAGTAGATGAAAAGTAAAGAGATATCTACAGCCATGATTATTGATAAACTACAGGACTTTCGTCAACAGGCATATAGATTTTTAGGAAACGGACAGGATGCAATATTTGACCTGATGGATGCAGTATTAACCAGTCCAAGTGTGAAAATCATTTGTGGAATGATCATTGTCAGCAGTGTATCGGCGGAAATGGTCAAGCTTGCATGAATCACTAAAAGACAGTTGTCCCAACCGAGGAAACCTCAGACGGTTATGTGTGGAACAAATACCCAAAGACATCCGCCCCATACTAGCAGGAGCCCATACAGGATGAGGAAGTAAGTATAAATCGATGTATTTCAGAGATCGTATAAAATGAGAAGACTGAATTAGATTTTTTCATGACACGAATTTGTATTCTTGGTGGTGGTTTTGGCGGTTTGTATACTGCGCTTAATTTAGCACGGCTACCTTGGGCAGTCATGCCTGAAATTATCCTGATTGACAAAAGTGATCGCTTCTTATTTACACCATTTCTCTACGAGTTAGTCACAGACGAAATGCAAGAATGGGAAATTGCACCAACATTTATGGAATTAATCGCTGATACAGGGATTCAGTTTATTCAAGGTCTGGTAACTAATATTAATCTTGATGCAAAGCAAGTAGAAGTTAATATTGGTCAGCCGAGTATCTTGACCTATGATCGTCTAGTTTTAGCTCTCGGTGGCGAAACGCCGATGCATTATGTTGCAGGAGCTTCAGAATATGCTATACCCTTTCGGAGTCTCACTGATTTTTATCGACTTAATAGCAAACTGGAATTGTTAGAAGTTTCCAATCGTGACAAGATTCGCGTATGTATCGCAGGTGCTGGTAGTAGTGGAGTTGAGCTTGCTTGCAAAATTGCTGATCGCCTTCAAGAGCGTGGTCGAGTCCGCCTTGTTGATCGCCATAACAAAATTTTAATTAACTCCACAGAGGCAAATCGTGTGATCGCTGAGCTTGCCCTATCCCAGCGTGGAGTCTGGACAGATCTAAATACAAGTGTTTCCCAAGTAACCGAAGACGAAGTAACTCTCGACTATGCCGATGGCAGTGATACCTTACCCGTTGACATCGTGCTTTGGACAGTGGGAAGTAGTTTTTCAAGAGTAATTCAAAATTTACCAGTTAGTCACAATCGTCAAGGCGCTATCACTACTGAGCCAACTTTACAGGTAAGGGGATACAACGATGTTTTTGTGATCGGTGATCTAGCAGGCATAGAGGCAAATGGTGAGCCTTTACCCGCTACGGCACAGGTTGCTTTCCAGCAGTCACAATATTGTGCATGGAATATCTGGGCAAGCCTCAACCAAAAATCCCTCGTCAACTTTAACTATATTCCCCTCGGTGAATTTATCAGTTTAGGTATTGATGGAGCTACTGCTTCTATTTTCGGTAAATTTAGCATTGATGGATTTCCCGCCAGCGCCATACGAAGATTAGCCTATTTACTGAGAATGCCTACCCTCCAACATCAATGGAAGATTGGCTCTCATTGGCTCACTAAACCCTTAATTGAAATTTTTAGAAAATCCGTCTAAGATATCTCTTTCTTTAAGATTTAGAGGTAGAAGCATCTTTTTCAAAGGTTGGTGCATTAGCAACATCAGTTAAGCTAGTTGCTGACTTAGCAATCCCTGCATCTAAACTGATCTCTAAAATTCCGCAAGATTATTCTTATCCAATTTAATATTTAGCGATCGCTTCTCAAAAAAATTTTGGACTGCTATATGATGAGACTCTATTAAAAATTACTGTTCAAAGCGTCTCAAGAAATTGCTAGAGTGCAATGATAGAGAAAATCTGTTAGTTAACTAAATTTAATTTGGTCTGATACATAAAAATTATGGATAGTACATTAGCGATCACATATCTTGGCGCGTTAGTCCTGCTCTTAGCAGGGGTTAGCTGGTTAGTTATCCGCCAGATTTTAAAAGCTCGTAGTTTAGAAAATGTGATTTCTGAATTGCAACCTAAGCTTCAAAAGGAAAAGGGGACTCCTGAAGACTATTACCAACTCGGTAGCGTCTATTTACGCAAAAAGCTCTATGCTCAAGCTATTGCTTTGTTTAATAAGGCAATCAAAGAAGGCGGTGAAAATCTCCCTGAAGTATACAATGCTCTAGGATTTGCCTATTTTTCTCAAGATCAGTACGATCTAGCAATCAAAAACTACAAAGAGGCGATCTCTTTACAGGCTGGCTATGTCACTGCAATCAATAATCTTGGTTATGCCTATGAAAAGAAAAAGTTGTTACCACAAGCGATCGAAATGTATGAGCAGGTGCTTGTTTTAGACGAAAAAAATGAAACAGCTAAGCGTCGTCTGACTTCTTTGCGTAAACAATTTGTACCTACTGCATCCTAAAAAACTAGGTGGTACTAAATTGGTAGGGATGGGCGGCGCGAAGCGCCGCCCATCCCTACCACAATAAATACTTTCCTTTTTAGGACTATCAAAAATTAAAGGCGGCGCTAATATCTACCTCTAATTTTTTAGGATAGTTAAAAACTTTGCATTACAAGACTTTTTGTTTATATTTTGGACTCGATCAGTCCGCCTCCGAGCAGCAGGTCATTTCGATAAAACACAGCCGCTTGTCCAGGGGTAATACTAAATTGAGGTTCATCAAAGACGATGCGGGCTTGATCGCCTGATAGCGGAATTACTGTAGCACTCGCAGGAACGGTACGATAACGAACTTGCACCTCTGCATGAAAGGGGACATCAGTGGGAGCCATCGATACCCAATTCAATTGATTGATCGTGCATTCATTATCATGGGCTTCTGAGCGATCACCCACAATCACTTCATTTTTAATCGGGTCGAGAGCAATCACGTAGAGAGGATTAGCGGCAGCAACACCTAAACCTTTGCGTTGACCTATGGTGTAGTGGTATGTGCCATCATGCTCACCTAATACATTGCCATTGGTATCAACAATTTTGCCTTGGATAGGTGTGAGATACTTATCCAGAAAAGCTTTCATAGAGCCATTAGCTTCCACAAGGCAGAGATCCATACTTTCGGGCTTTTGGGCAGTGGCTAAGCCAAATTCGGCGGCGATTTTGCGCGTTTCTACTTTTGTGGTATCACCTAGCGGAAAAACACAGCAGCTTAATTCTTCCTGTCCGACCTCATAGAGAAAATAGGACTGATCCTTAGTATCATCATCAGCCCGACGCAACTCATAGCGACCTGATTCAGCATTGAAATTGATCTTGGCATAATGTCCAGTAGCAATTTTATTGATGCCTAATTTTTCACGCGCATAGTTCATTATGGGAGTAAATTTTACAGCTTTGTTGCAGCGCGAACAGGGCAGAGGGGTGTAGCCTGCCGCATAGCCGGTAACGAGATAATTGATGATATTTTCTTCAAAGACATCACGGCTATCGACAATTTCGTGATGAATGCCTAGTTCTTCACATAGACGCGCTGCATCGACCATTCCTTCAGAACAGCATTGCCCTTTGCCACGCATTAACCACAGCGTCAAGCCTGTGACATCATATCCTGCACGATGTAATATGGCGGCGGCAACAGAACTATCTACACCGCCTGATAGACCGACAACTACCTTTTCTCTAATTTGAGCTTGAGTTTGTTGGGTAATTTGCTCTGTGGCTGAGGTTATGTTTGACATTTGCTGCGATCGAACCATTCAACCTCAATTGTAATACTAAGAACTTAGTACAGGACAAAAAGTTGCAAAAGTAGGAAAGTATCGCCTTGATGGTAGTCAAAGTGATCTAAATACCCGAACCGTGGGTAATCAGCATCGACTGCATAGACTGGAAATTTGGAAAGACAATATTTAATGTGCTGACCTTGGCAGTAGTGCATCACGGTATCGCCTTTCCCTTAGTCTGGATAATGCTCGACAAAAAAGGTAACTCGAACACCCGTGAACGTTGTGCATTGCGGAATCGATTTCTGGAAATATTTGCAGACCGTCAAATTGGCTTCATGAACTAGTTACCGTGACTAATGACACTTATATTAATGCTTATTAATGCTCAATCCGTATGTGACTTACTTTATAAACTTGTGGCTCTGGGTCTGAATATCCTCATTACTCCGATCTTGGATAATGCTCGTTACTAAAAGTTTGCTTTAGTTTTTGAGTTATCCAAGTCTTTAAACATCGAGCTTCTCTATTTGACTACTTATTCTCCAAACTTAAACTTGATTGAGCGTCTTTGGGAATTTGTGAAAAAGCAATGTCTCTACTCAGTTTATTATCCTGATTTTGATTCTTTCAAATTTGCTATTGCTTCTTGTCTTGAGAATTCTTACACTACTCATAAAGCATCTTTGGGTTCTTTATTAACCTTGCGCTTTCAGTCTCTTTAAAACGTTAAGTCTAATCCCTATTGTATAGCACGGTACTTCAAAAAACGAATACACATCAATCCCACTTAAATACCAAAGCTAAAAATGGCTACTCCACTTTTAGCTTTGATAAATAACCATTGCTATCTTTGTTTTAACATTACAAAGATGCTGACACGCTTTCGTACTTTGATCTTTCGTGGTTTGTTCTTAAACTTTCCAATACCACTAGAAACCTAGGGAGAATGGAAGGGGATAGACAGGATTATTCAATTGTGCGAGTTAGTAGTACAGGCACTGAGGCATTGACTCGCACATAATCTGATACGGAACTACCCAACAATCGATCAAGGTCAGGTAAACTGCGGGCGATTGAAGGACGGCGATCAGGAGAACCAACTAATAAGAGACTCGCATTTGCCTCATCAGCAAGTCTACAAATCTCTTTACCGACATTACCAGAACCGACAAAAGATCGGGTAGGAATATTTAAACGCTTGAGTTTTGCAGTAGTTTCTAATAGAACTGGGTCAGTGTTAATCGTATTATCATCCTTGCGCTTGACAACTCGTGCTAATAGAATTTCCACATCTTTCGCACCACTAACTAGTTTAATAGCAAGATCAAGGCTGTAGTTAGAAGCAGCTGAGCCATCAACGGAAACCATAATGCTACGGATGGTTTTAATATATACATCATCCTTAATGAGCAGCATTGGGACATCAGACAATTGGAAAACATATTGGCTGACGGAGTTAGCCAATATTGCCTGTAAACGTCCCATGCCCCGCGATCCCATGATCAGCAGATTAGCTTTGAGCTCTTCGGCAACTTTACAAACAACATCCTTGGGTTCACCATCTTTGAGAATGGAGATAGTGCTATTACCCAAAGACAGACGCAAGCTTTTAATTTCTCTTTCAATAATTTTTTGCCCTGCAAGACGATATTCAGTAATACCCTCGGAGTTAGTAGCGTTAGGAATAACGTGCAGTACATTAATTTGCGAACTTTGAATACTAGGTAAGGCTAGTAGCATATTCAGCATTTCGCGCGATCTCCCTGAACCATCAACAGCCAATAAAATTTGTTGAAACATAGTTGTCGAACCTTAGTTATTTGTTATCTGATTACAAGCAGCGTTAGCGTTACTCGTCATCTATAAAAATTTGATATATCTTGAGTAAAGCTCAATTACAGGGCGATCGCTGCAAAACGTTGAGATTCTTAAAAATTATTTGGTGCTATGACTACCCGATCCTAGTAAGGGGTTTAAGTTTTCATTTTACCTACGGCAAAATGAAAACTGCAATAGTGCATGCCTCTTAACTAAGAACCCATTTAAATGAAGTTCTAGGTTGGGCAGTAATTCTGAAATGGATTCTTAACTAAATATAACTATAGGACTTACGCAAACCAAACGAATTTATTACGCATTGGGTAAATGTGGTGCGGGCTTCGCTTGCACCACATCTACCCAATGCGTAATTCCTAAACTAGCTAAACATAACAGAGGCAAACTCTTGCTTTTGTTCATTATTTTGTTCATTATTTTGTTCGGGAACTTGAATATGAATAGATTCAGAATTAGTGGCAACGTGCTGTTTTTGGAGATCTAGCACCGCTTTGATCAAACCTTGGAATAGTGGATGGGGATTACTTGGACGAGATTGGAATTCTGGATGGAACTGGGTAGCGATAAAGTAGGGATGACTAGGTAGCTCGATCGCCTCAACTAATCGTCCATCGGGCGAAGTGCCACTAATTACATAGCCTGACTCAAGGAACAGCGATCGATAGGCATTATTAAACTCATAACGATGACGATGGCGCTCGTAAATGACTGACTCGTTATAAAGTCTATGCACAAGGCTATTAGGAGCAAGACGACAGGCATATAGCCCTAAACGCATTGTGCCACCGAGGTTAACCACATCTTGCTGCTCTGGCAATAGGTGAATAACGGGATTTTTGGATTCTGGAGCAAACTCAGAGCTATTGGCATCACTGAGATTACCAATATTTCTCGCCCAGTCAATCACCGCACATTGCATTCCTAAACAGAGCCCTAAAAATGGAATCTGGTGATCACGCGCATATTGCACCGCCGCAACTTTGCCATCAACACCACGATGTCCAAAGCCGCCTGGAACTACGATTGCATGGACATCTTTGAGGAATTTCTCTGCACCATAGGTTTCGATATCTTCAGAGTTCACCCAGCGTAAATTGACGTTGCTATTCAAAGCGATTGCACCATGTTTGAGGGCTTCGATCACTGAGAGATAGGCGTCGGTCAATCGGACGTATTTACCAACAATCGCTACTTCTAATTGATGCTCAGAACGATATAGACGCTCGACAAGGGTCTGCCAACTGCGAAGGTCAGGTTGACGTTGTTGCATTCCTAACAAACGCAAGACTTGCTCAGCTAATCCTTCACGCTCCATTGCTAGAGGCACTTCATAAATACTTTTGACATCCTGCCCTGTCATTACACACTCAGGTAGAACGTTGCAAAATTCAGAAATTTTGTCTTTGATGTTTTGTGGTAATGGGCGATCGCTACGACAAACTAAAATATCGGGCTGAATACCAACGGATTGCAATTCTTTTACAGAATGTTGGGTGGGCTTGGTTTTCATCTCTCCAGCAGAGGCAATCCAAGGCATCAGAGTCACATGCATATAAACTACATTTTGGCGACCTACATCCTTACGAAATTGGCGAATAGCTTCGATAAATGGTAAGGACTCGATATCACCAACCGTACCACCAATTTCGACAATGACGAGATCTGGATTGCTATTATTGGCAACACGATGAATGCGCTCTTTTATTTCGTTGGTGATGTGAGGAATCACCTGCACCGTACCACCTTGGTAATCACCCCGTCGTTCTTTATTGATTACTCCTTGATAGATTGCACCTGTGGTAACATTACTTAGCTTAGACATCGATGTATCGGTAAAGCGCTCGTAATGTCCCAAGTCAAGGTCTGTCTCCGCACCATCTTCGGTGACAAACACCTCTCCATGCTGAAAAGGACTCATTGTACCAGGGTCAACGTTGATATAAGGATCAAGCTTAAGAATAGCAATGGAATAATCCCTTGATTTCAGCAATCGCCCTAAACTTGCGGCAACGATGCCCTTCCCAATACTGGAGACAACTCCGCCAGTCACAAAGATATACTTAGCCATAAAATTTCGTTATTAGGGTGTATTAGCCTAATCATTTCGTAGACAATACTTAACAAAGTGATTATATAGCAGGGCTAGCAACCACTGTTTATCTAGGGAACATGTCATTTTTACGAAAAGTAGAAGAACTTAAGAAAAATACTGATTATATTGGACTTTATCTGGCAAGGTAATAATAGTCTAATACTCAGTGCAAGTTATAAATACGCAATGTGCAACTAAATCAAAAAGCTCTCACCCCAACCCCTCTCCTAATCGGAGAGAGTATGGTGATTTCATTTTCGGAAAGGTAAGCAGGAAGGGATGAGCAGAAAAATTAGAGAGAAGAAAAGTCAGTAAGAATAGGATCAAGAGAGTAGGACTTACGCAACCCGAAGGAAGGGATTGATGTTGTTTGATGGGAGACAAAAAACGCAAAGCTGACTCAACAGCACTATTCCAGAGCAAATGTTCCACCCATTTTTGCATTGATGGTAACATTTGCACCTTATGCAGATTTTCTACTAAATGAAACCAATCTAAAACTTCACGCCTAATTGATACAAGACTGCCACCAAAGAAATATTGGACTGGTATCATTTGAAAGAACATTTTTACGCTGTTGGTGGTTCTTTACGTCGTCTAGACAAGGCTGAAGATTTGCTATGGCAAGGTGATGTTGAGCAGGCTATTAACCTATTTGCAGGGTGTACGAGACTGTCAAGTAAAATGTGTAAAGTCTAGAAGCTAGAGATGGAGCCGATCCTCGAAGAGGATCGCAAAGCGATTGAGAGCAGGTTTCCAATCGCGAATGGGCATAGTCCATTTCTTAGAAATATTCCGCATAGCCAAGTAAACTAGCTTGAAAGCAGCCTCATCGGTCGGAAAAATCTGCTGAGACTTAATCACCTTCCGCAAACTGCTATTCATCGACTCAATCGCATTAGTCGTATAAATTGCTTTGCGAATCT
>Ga0209972_10000533_pt1 | contig 37452 bp, 34 predicted proteins | sample NOAtaG_7_FD_187302 | JGI IMG/M metagenome (GOLD analysis project Ga0209972, IMG submission 187302) | Freshwater lake microbial communities from Lake Erie, under a cyanobacterial bloom - NOAA_Erie_Diel1S_2200h metaG (SPAdes) (version 2) | ecosystem: Environmental > Aquatic > Freshwater > Lake ...
ACCTTCTCCAGAAAGTCCTCTTTCTTTCACCTCACTCATTCCAAATGGAGAGAAGGATGTTTGGATGCCTCCTGATATTCCACCAATAAGAATAGACTCCATACCCTCTTTAGAGGATAGGGTTTCGTTTACACCTGTAGAGAAGACATTCTTAAGTGCTCCTCCTAGGTTGGCAAAGAAAGAAGAGGTGTCTTCTCTGTTTTCAAAAGCTCTGTTAAAATAGTCATCCACCCCTGTAGAGATGGCAAACTGTGCACCTTCCTCAAAAGCCTCTACAGGAGAGAATAGAAGACCTATAGGCCTAGCTACAAACTTTTGGAACGCTCTACCAGCTCCACCTGCAACAGTTTGATATACAGAAGGAGCTGCTTCAAACTTTGCTCCCACCCTTTCTGTGAGTGTGGCTGCATCATCCACCTTTGATTTTACAACATCGTTCATAAGCCTTCTTTCAGCATTTCTAGAAGAGCTTAATATTTTTGGTAGTTGTATATAGTTGGTTGCGGTGAGAAGTGCAGCGTTCATCCCCCATGTGAAATTACCTACATTCTCTGCATATTGGTTAATCTCATCCAAATCTTCACCTGTTGGTCTGGTGCCATATTTTTGGAAATAGGCATCTATCATTTTGTCCCTATAACCGTTCATTGCCTGTAGAGACTCAAAGCTAGATTCACCCATTGTTCCCATTACAGAAACAAGACCTCTGTCTGCATTAGTGAGAGCAGTGGCTGCAAGGGGTCTAAGATATTGATTGGAAAGAGTAGAAAGTGTGTTAGATATAGCTCCAAACCTAGCTGTTGGAGCAGCAGCAGCAATTGCCTCCTCCACCTTTGTGGCTGTCTCAAGGCCTTTTCCAGCTTGTACAAGTCTATTAGTGAGACCTATAGCTCTAAGAGCTGCCCCCCAAACAAAACCTCCTGCAAGTGTACCTATTGAGAATCCAAGGTTTTTAATCACCTTGTCTGCCCAGAAGTTAGCAGTGAGAAGATTTTCTGATCCAAACCAGTTAGCATCTTTTTCAGCCTGTGTGTAATAGTTTGGAAGGTAGTCTTCCATCTTATCATTTACAGCATCCAGTCCTCTGTTTACAGGGTTGTCATAGAATGCAGAAAACTTAAAGCCACTACCAATGTAATTACCCACCCCTACAACAGTACCAACAGTACCAGCAAGAAATGTAGTGGCAGTGGTGCCAGCCATCTTTGCAAAACCATTTGCCCATCTATCTGCTGCAGATTGTTGTTGAGCAGCCATTTCCTCTGTGTTTCTAAAAGGAAATGTGTATTTATATCTGTCACCAATATATAGTGAATTAGTTGGAATAGATGAAGCACCCGTATCCTTACCTGTAGGAATAGTGCTAACCATCTCTTCAAAAGACAAAGCTCCCCTTCCATCATTCCCTGGACCAGGACTATAGCTTGGGGATGGTGTATAAGTGGGTAGACCTTTTGCTACGCCTCCTAGATTTATAGGTTTGCCAGGAATTTCTGCCATTGTTACTTTTTGTTTTTACCCTCTATCTTAAACTGTTCAATCATCTGAGGAGTGAGCCCGTTGAACTGCTCTATCACCTCAGCCATACTTCCTACAGGAGGAAGAGCTCTAGGTTTGTATATTCTACCATTTGCACCGTTTACAAATATGTGACCAAAGTAGATATTAGAAACTTGTCCAGTTTTACTATCAACAAAATCCTGCATTGATATATTACCCTTTACATCATCTGCTATATTTCTTAAGTTAACAAAGTCAGATTTGTAATAGTATACATCGTTTTCTATATATGTCTGGGGATCATCTACCATTCCAGAAAGAGCTGTGGTTCCATTACCTGTAGCCTCTAAAGCAATCTGAGCTTGTCTTACATTATCAGACTGCCACCACTGGCTAACGTTAGAGCCAATAGAAGAAGCTTCAGCTGGTGTAATAGTCATCTCTCCACCAAAGCTTCCGTCCTCTCTGGTGAATACCACCTTGGGAGTGATTTGTCCTGTAGCTTCATTTTTTCTAGCCACTACAGACACTGCTCCTTTTTCTTTTCCAGTGGCTATGTTCATCATAATACCTACATTATCCATAAACCCTGGAGACTCTTGCAAGCCTGTTCTAGAGTATTTTCCAATCAGTGTTCCCACATTGGCCATTCTATATCTGTCAGTTTCAGCATCTCCTGTTGCCACTGTTTTCTCTAACACTGGATTCACTTGATAGAAGCTTTTTATAATAGCCGCTCTATCTTTCATCTGACGCACGTTCTCTCTTTTGTCCACCTGTTGTACAAGTTGTCTTAACGTGTTTGCTGTAATGTCTCCCATTCTTCCCATCCTCAAAGGAGCATTACTAGTTTCATATTGCATCCAACGTATCACCTTTGTTACATCGTCTTCAGTGAGCCCCTTACTTTTAAGTCGCTCTTGGGCAGCTTTTGCCTCAGCTTTCACCTCAGCACTTTCATAAAAATCGCTACCTGCATATGCCATAGCCACATCATATTGATCCTGTGGAGTGAGTTCTAATCGTGTACCATCTGGAAGAGCAATTCTTTCTGTTCTAAGGTTTCTTGTAATCTCAAGCATTGGATTTACACCAGCTTTCTTATCAATCTCAGCTCTTGTATTCATCACCTTTCTAAATGCAGAATAGGCATTCTCAGCAGAAACCTTTGCTGCTTTTTGTGTAGGCGTGAGATTGGCATCACCTACATTAGCCATTTCTTGGATGGCTTTATTGTAGAGCCATTGTGTATACTGATCAGGAGACATGCCAAGTTTTTTAGAATTGAACTCAGCCACCTTTCTAACAGCCTCTTGTGGAGTTATTTTACCACCAGAGTTTCTTATTGTTTGGTTAACAGAATCAGAAATAGCTCCGCTTTGTAATACAAGGTCAACAACAGCATCATTAAATTTTACAGCCCTATCTGTCACCATGCCCTCTTCCATAGAAATCAATGACATGTCTGTGTTTATTTCAGCCAAAGAAGGAGCTCCAATGTCTTGAGGCTGTTTAGCTGAGAGCTTCATGATCTCCACCCTCATATTATCCTTGTGCTGTTGATCTCTTTGTTTTAGAGAAGCCCAGTTATATTTCATTTGTTCAGCGTGCCTTCTGTTGTCATTCTCTTCTTGTTGCACCTTGAACAACTGATTCCATCCTGGATTTTCGTGGGTGGTTCTTTTCTCCTTGATGGTGCCATACATGGATGTAAAGTTGTCATACACATCATCTTTGTATAACAAACCTCTTACACCATCAGGGTTTGTTTCTGCCATTCTAGCTAGCTCACTATAAGAAAGTTCTGCCTTTTTCTTTTGGGTGTTAATTCTATCTATGTCAGCCTGAACATCTTGTCCTGTAGCTTTCTTAATATTCAAACCTGCAAGCTCACTGTCATAGATGGCAATCTTCTTGTTTGCTAGTTCAGCCACCCTTGTTTTCAAAGAGTCAGTAGAATATCCTCCATATCTATACTCTCCAGTGATTTGTAACTGTTGAGACACCCTGGCATCAGAAAATATGTATTCTAATGTCTCTCTCACAGTTTTTGGGAAACGTCCTTCCTGTTCCAACCTTGTCATTATTGGTGAAAGCACTGGTTTTTGACCCACCACCTTTCTAGTCTTTGGGTCAATCACATCTTCCATCAACATTTTACCACTAGAATCAGTTTGATATATCTCTTCAAATGTATAGCCCTCAGGCTTCACTGCATCAAAGGTTTCCTTTGTAAACTTATTAACATCAAAGAAGGGCACATATGTTCCACCGAAAGTGATGGGATTACCTTGATCATCAGTGAGTCCAGCGTTTAAATAGGCGTTTCTCTGTTTGCTATAATAAGTCTCATTGTCTGGAGACAGAGTGCCTTTCTTTCTGTCCTCCTCAATAAGAGCTAAGTTTTGCTTATCTCTAACAGCAGATTTAACAGCAGCCTGTATCACCTTGTCTTTGCCAATCTGCCCAATCATCCCTCCAACCGAGTTAACTAATTGAAAATCAGAGAAATCGCCAGCAGCTACAGTTCTTAGGTTGTTACCCAACTGGTTCAGCTTTGACTGCAAATAAGCCTTGTCTTGAGGTCTGAGCACCTCAAGTCCAGCTACATTATTGATCTGTGTCTGAAGTTTGGATATACCCTCATCATAGCGCCTCTGCTTTTCCATACCCACAGTGATCATCATCTCCACAGGGAGCTGGGGGACATAGGGTTTAAATTCTGGTAATATGTCTGTATAAGAAGCCATAGAGCGTTAAGTTACAAATGTAATATGAAAAATTATATCTTCCAAGAGGAATAACGAGTTTTAGTAAATCACTCTAACTAACTCAGTTAGAGCTTTTTAAAAGCTTTTACCACAGAGCTGTTCAAGTGACTTTTTTTAACAGATATCCCGTCTTTTCCAGTGGTCAAAGACAGAAGATTCTTTAAAGCTGCCTGCTCCATATTGTTTAAGCCAGCGGGGGCATTGGTGTTAACCAAACCCTGGGTTCCTGCATCAGGAATAGTAGGCTGCCATAAGGGGTTGACATTCACAGTTCTAAAGCTAGGATCATACCTGTAGTTGAACAGATTCTGTGCGGTGGCTAGAGTTCTATTCTGAAGCCTGTTTTTGAGGAACTTATCAGATATGGACTCAAGAGCTCTACGTGTAGTTTCCTTTGTTTTAGAAAGGGCAGTTGCTTGTCTTTCTTGTTGACGATCAAGGATTTGTAGATTAGTTAGGTTGGCCTGGTTTAGCAGGTTTCTGTTCTGCTCATACACACGCTGCCTTTCAGCCTGATTCATCCTAAACTGCTCACCCAGCACTCTTTGGTTAGCCTGGTATTTCTGGGAATTTAGCATAGCCAGCCCCTCAGGGTTATATCCCACCAGTCTCTGTGTAGCATTGTAATCAGCCTGGTTCTGGTTTAGGATGTCTTGTAGGGATATGTCAACAGGGGTGGACAATTGAGGAGCAAATCTCTGAGCATATACAGGCTCCACCTGGTTGGTAGACAGTGCGTACATTTCACCAAGAAGCTGTCTTGGATCTACTTGTTCTTCATCAGGTCTTCTTAGATATGGAATCAATTGGTTGACATATGGGATTAGGTTAAAGCTGTCAGTTTCTTGAGCACCCATGGCAGGTCTAGTCACCTTTGTTGGGGTGGCAGATGGTGTGGGTAGAGTGTAACTAAGATCAGGGATTGCTGTACGAGGAAGAGGTGTGATTGTTCTATCATCATATAATCCTCTTGCACTAACAGTTTGTTGACCAAGTTTACTATCTTCTTGCAAACGAGAAGGACTTCCCACCTCTTCTGCTTTCTTATTAAATGCTTGTTGAAATTCTAAAACATCTTCTGGGTTTGCAGGATTAAACTTAGACCAATCATACCAAGGGTTGTTGGCCTTCATTTGCTCAATATTAGACCTACTTATATTTCCATAACCAAGATCAGTTCTAGCTTGTTTAGGAACGTCAGCTCTAGCTGTTAGTCCTTTTTGAGCTTTAGGAATAGATGCCCCTTTCTTCGCAAGCACCTCGCCACTATCTGTTACGTTTAGAAGGTCTTCTTCTTTGCTATCATTGATAGCATTTTGAAGAGCTGCAGCATCCATTTTCTTTTCTGCCAAGTCTTTAAGTTTAGCGTTAGCCCCCTCAATGTTTGCCTGGAGGGTTCCTAGAGAAAGTTTGTCAAAAGAGGATTGTACATTCATGTCATCAAGTTGTTCTACTGACTTGTCAATCAATTTGTTCTGTTTGTTTTCTTGTTTGGATAAGTCAGCTACATAGGTTTTAAACTTCTTGCCCTGAGCTTTAGAATCTCCTAACATGCTTGCAAATGCTTTTGTAATGTTAATGTTTCCAAACACTGTAAGATTGCTATCTCCACTTGTGCCATCTTGTAGCTTTACAGCAGGCTCACCACGTTCCACCTCTACAGGATTGTCACCATAGGTGATACCAATACCAGTGTTACCTTTTCCATCACTCTCATCGTGAGATTGGCCTCTGAACATAATAGTTTCTCCACCATCTGGTAGATAGGGATTGTAAGACATAGGTTCTGCATATCCACCCCAGTGGGTCTGGAGTTCTCCGCCCATTTGCATATTAGGTCTTTCTGTAGACATAGCTCTTTCGCTAGGAGGAGTGTATTCTTTCAGGTGACCACCAGCTCTGAGCATATCTGCGTCATGTGGGGGCTTGAGAAGATCCTTCATTTTGTACTCCCCAAACTGTGTAATGGTTCTAGGTTGCCATGTATGACTCACCCATTTGTAGGGAGATGTCTCACCACCATCTTGCATTACATTACCAAAAATGTTTTTCACGTTCATTCCCACTTGTCTACCAGCTATATTTCCCATGCTTCTGGATGTCTGTTGCTGGTATCTTTTAATCTTTTCTTCTGTAGGATCTATTATTCCACCAAGGTTCTCACCAAGAAAACCTCCTATTGCACCACCGATTGGTCCACCCAATGCTGTTCCAGCAGCTGTACCAATACCCTTTCCTATCTTACTACCAGCTTCTGGCTCACCCTGGACTGCTCCACTAAGAGAACCAAGAGTGTCAATACCTCCTTCATTCATCATGAAGTTTCCAAACTTGGTGTCTTGCATCCACATCTGGTTACCAATCTTGGCCTTCTTTAGTTTTCCACCAGCTACATATTGTTTAATCTTTGATGTGTCATTCAATGGTTCAAATCCCATGTCTGTATAAATGGTATTGGGGGCAAAGGTGTTCTGTATCTCTGTAGGCGTACCACCAATGTTATTTCTAATCACAGTGCCATCTTGAGCAAGAATGTTTGTACCCACCCCATAAGAAGGAGACATTTGTTCAGGCTCAAACACTACATCTTCTGGTCTAACGTACTCACGCTCATCAGGTTGTATAGGTATACTAGCAGATGCTAGGTCAAATACATTAGCCAAAGCTGCTTGTTGCTCATACTGACGCAACGTATCTCTTTGTTGCTTTAGCATACTTATTCCCTGTATAACATCCATGCCAGCACCTACGTAAGGAGCTATGCCACTAGCAGAAGATGCTGTGTTTGTAGGGGTGGAGGATACAGATAGGTTGCCTTTCTTCATAGCATCCGTTAGTGGTGTACCACTTGCGCTTACATTACCAAGTTGTGTTCTTGGCAAACCAGCAGTCCTTGTTGTAGGACGTGGTGTTACATAAGGATTGTACATTGGTGTATTACTGGGAACATATTGAAGTGTAGGCTGAAAGTTAGCACCAGGCAACTGTGGAACCTGCTGCCCTACCTGGGCTTTATCAATCTTAGACCCACGCATGGCTTTTTTGAACTCCTTGCCATGTTTAGCCATGAAGGATGCCTCATCAGGAAACTTATTATAGAATTCCTTTTCAGACTTAACACCAGCAATTTTGAGCATTTGTTTTTTCATATCAGTTGTATTTATCTAACCAGCCGCCCTTGGTTGGTTTGTTATAGTTTGTAAAGTTAAACAATTGGTCCAGCTTCTTAAGTGGTTGAGCATCAGCATTATTTACACTCACACCACCTTTAGCTACAGGGTATTCTGTTACGTATTCACCATCAAACTCATAGTCTTCTCCTGGTTCCATGTATTGGACATCTCCTGTGTCAGATATACCAAGGAGGGGTTGATCTACACCCTCCATAGTGATTATGTTGGATGGGATGGTGACAGGATTACCAACGTTTTCAGGGTTCCAATATCCCATAGGATCTACAGGTATATCTCCTCCATCTTGTAGGTATCCTGTAGCTTGAGCATAATCAACACCCTCCTGACTACCCTTAAACTTCTCTGTTCCTTTTATTCCTTCTACATATGATTTCCATGCTGACCTAGTAGGAAAGTAAATAGTCTTCTGCTCATTGTACCCACCTGTAGGATAAGTGAAGCTGAATTTAGTTGGTGTGTCTGGATTATACTTATATAGTTCAGGAGCTGTGAATTGTCCAGGTGTAGGTAGCGTATATCCTAAATCTCTTGTATCTCTAGGAATAGGAATAGGTTTTGCTAGTTTCTTACTTTCAGGAAGAGGAAAAGGTCCAATTGTTCTTGAAGTTTGTTGCTTCTTTACAGGTGGTTGATACTTAAGACTTTTTCTTACAGGAGGATGATATATTTCTACAGCAGCACTATAAGGAAGAACATTTGTTTCTGTTAAATTTTTATTTTCCTCTAACGCTTCTGTTAACCCTTTAATTTTTCTAGATGTATCAAAACCAGGATCTCCAACCACTATAACATCTTTAGGCACCTGAGGATATTGGGATGGACCCCAATACTGTCTAGGAAGAGATTGCTCTGTGTATTTAGGAAGAAATCTTCTTTTTCCTTGATAGTCCCCCTGTATAAGATTACTGAATGCACCAACTAGACCAGACCCGCTCATTAAAGAAAAGTTACTAAGGTTCTTTTTTACATCAGCTCTAGCTTTAGCAAGATCTTTCTGTCCTCTTATGTAGTTTCTAACGCTATCCTGCCAACGTCTGTAATCATTTATATCTGTTGTAATAGCGCTACCATTCTGACTAATAGTCTTAGGTTTGAAGTCTAGTCCTTCTTGGTAGTATTTCATCTCCTGACCATTCTGTGCTGTTGTAGCTGCTTTACCTTTACCCTTTACAATTCTATTGTTAAGCTCAGAAAGTTTCTCAGGATCATTGCCCATCACATCAAGAAGATTCTTAATTTGTATGTTTCTTGTTCCTTCTTTTGTTCTAGGATTAAGCTCCTTTTCTCCAAGGTTTTTATACTTGTCGATGATTGACTTCATCTGATTAGGAGTGGTGGGTTTGTTTCCTTTTAATCCTTCAGCTTGTCTTAATCCATATAGAACAGCATTCACCTCAGTTTTTGTACCAGGAAACACACCACTTGTAATCCATGAATATTCTGGTCTAGACAGTCCTGAAGCCTTCTCACTTACAAAGTCTACCTTTGGATAGGAAGGAACATCTCTTCCAGACTGAGGAGCCATGTAATCAAGAGCATGTATCATTTCGTGACCAAGAACATAAGGAGAAACCCCTAGTTCAGGATCATAACCTTCCATCATAGTGGAAGGATCTGCAGCAATAATAGACTTTTTAGCAGGAATATATGCTGCAAGCATTGATTTTTTTCTCATCTCAGGAGCTGGCTCTAGTTGTACAGCAGGAACCTTCTCTAATGCTTCAATTCTTTTACTAGCTATATTCTCAAACTCAGGAAGAGTTTTTCTTTCTTCATACCAGTTCTTGAGCCACTCCTTAGCAACCTTTTCACCATCCTGTGCACTAGCCTTTGTCTTCTTAGCATAGGGACCGTTGGCAGGAGCAGCCCCAGCTGTACGTGCGTATGTGAATCCTACAGCACCAGGAAGAACACCACCCATTTGCATTGTTCCACCCCATGCTCCGTTATAGTTGAATCCAACATCCGTCAGACCTCCCATAGTTCCTTCTATGCCATTCTGTGCTTGGGGAGTATCAAATTTATCTAGCCAGCCACCATCCTGTTTTTTCTCAACTCCAAAATTATCACTTAAATCTGCAGCTGTTCCAAATAAATCAGTACCAAGTACACCGATTGCTGTTCTTAAAACACTTGCCTTCTGTCTACTATTTAAACCTGGCGTAGATCGTAAAGCTTTTACAGTACCATATCCTGGTAAAGGAATTGCTCCAATTGCATTAATTTGTGCATTTGTAACATCTCCTTTATTATAAGCATTGTAAGCATCTACTCCTCCCATCATAGAATTTAGAGCTATTGATGGATATCTAACAATAGGATGTGGAGCAAATTGACCAAGAGCAGTTGCTTTTTTCATAAAATCCCAAGCAGCATCTCCTCTTTCTTTTGCCAGAACATCACTATTTAATATTCTTTTCCAAGTAACATCACTAGATGTAAAGTCTTCCCCAGGACGTATTTCTCCTTCATTTCTTTTATAAAGTTTAGAAGGAACTATAACTTTTTTAACTCTTGTATTATCTGCAATAGGTAAACCATTCTGTGCACTGGCAATAGCACCAAAGAATCTCCTTTGCTTGTCTGTCAAAGGATGTCCGTGCACGCTCTTATCGTGCAGGATTTCTTTTGCTTTTGATTTGGTGAGTTTCTTTGCCATTATTTGTAAGAGATTTGAGCAGGTGTAAGAATGAATTGACTTACCAAATGCACCTTGCTGTCGTTATCAAGGATGTGTCTCACCTTTAGGTCTTTAGCACGAAGAGGTTCTTTCTTGAAAGAACGCTTGCCATAATCCATATTAACCTGGTTCACCACCTTGTCTAAAGACATTGACTCACAAGTGGTTACAAATAAAGGTAGGGATTTATTCTTTACCAAAGACCAGAATGTGTTATATTGATAGAAGTTATCACTCTTGGTAAACGTAATTGTCTTACTATCAGTGTTATATACAGGATATTTCAAGTAGTCCTTGAGGTTGTTAATAGGCTTTGGAACCAGCTCAAGCACGCCTGTAGACTGTTGACCGTTGTATAATACAGCTTTGTTAAACCATTGATTATCAATCTCAATCCTATCGTTATCATTAAACACACCACCAGGAGATACAAAGTACCTATAAGCTCTAGTGTAATCTTTAACACATTGAAGAATTTCGTCATAGTATGTGTAGCTGAACGGATACTCGATGATATAGGGTTCAATGTTTCCATAAAACTTGTTGTAGTTTTCTACATCTGTAAGATGTCTCCATAAACAGGAATTTAGTGACTGCTGAAAACTAAATGTCACTTGCTCATTAGGTGTCACTTGGGAGATGGAGAAGTTGATAGATTTCTTACAACTGCCTGTAGAGGTGATGATGATCACTGTAGCATTGCTATCAACACTATAAGTGACACCGCTAATCAATACACTCTTTGGTACACCTGTGGCTATAACATTTCCGAGGTTATCAGAAATATCAAAAGGCCCAGTTTTGGGAGAGGCCTTCACTAGCTTTATGAATACGTTTTGAGGCATTTTATAAAGGTGGTATGGTTGTTGTTGTTGTAGTTCCACATGTGTTTCCACAATAAGCACCTTTTGCAATTGTAACAGCACCACCTGTGGTGATGATGCTATTCTCAACAGCACACGTAATCACAAAAGGAGTGGAGTCACTAAGTACAGCTTCTCCTGTAGTTCCGTTACAGTTAATCCACTGAATTGTTGCAGTGGGATCAGCAGTCACTGTATACTCATAACAATCATCACATACTAATGCAGTGGTGGTTGTAGTGGTAGTTGATGTACTACTGGTGGTAGTTGTAGTGGTGCACTCAATACAATCCTCGTCTTGTGTACATGGTGTGCCACAGAGTGTGATGATTACTTCTGGATCAGAATAAGGAGGTGCCTGGGTGCTGAAGCAAAGATTTAGAAGTTGTCCTGGGTCTATTGGTGTAAAAGATATGTTACCACTTCCACACTTATAAGCACCAATATAATGAAGTGCTTCAGTGGGATTGTAAACAACATAACACTCACAAGGAAAAGCTGTAGTGGTGGTAGTTGTTGTACTAGTGCTAGTAGTGGTTGTAGTGGTGATTTCACAAGCATCACCGTCCAATTCACAGTCTATAAATATAGTGGTAGTTGTAGTGGTTGTGGATGTGGTGGTAGTGCTGCTAGTAGTGGTGGTCGTAGTGTTTGGAACAGGATTAGCCACAATAGCCTCAAAGTCACCACAGCAGTCGTTAAGCCCTGAATAGAAGAAGTTGTTCTCCCCTATATAGAAGTTGGGGATATAGCTGTGGAAGCTTATCCAACTACCTGTATTAAAGTTGAAAGACAGAGTCCAGCTCTTATTACAGAAGTATTCTGAGTCTGTCAGGAACACCTCTTTTCTTAAAAGTTTCTCCGCCCCACAACAATCTACAGGCTCTTCTAGATAGAACTTCTTGTTTACATCATCGTAAACAATGTTGTTTAGCCTTGGTATGTAGTCAAGCTTTGTAAGAATCACACGGTCAAACTTGCTGTCAAACACGCCATGCAATCCTACACCATTGAAATGGTTGTCTATATTCACCTTGGGGAAATAACGCAGGATTTCAAAGGCCAGATGGTCTGTAAAGAACCTGTTCATTCCTGAGCCAAAACCTGACAAATCTTGCGCCTGATTACCAGAAACAAGAAACACCTGTCCACGTTTAGCATCCACTGTCACCTGTCCCTGAGGTATCTTCAGAAGCATCTTGTTCTGGCTTCCTACATATCCTAAGTCAGTTTCTGCAAAGTCAATAGGAGGAGCACTGGTGAACAGTGTAGGATTACCAATATAGGCAGCCTGTGGGTTACTGGTGTTGATGGTGAGGAGCGTGTTGTAAAGCAAGCTCTTGTTCTCAAATCTAGCCAGGATAGCCTTGTTCTGTATACCATCTAGGCTCACTAGATTTCCGTAGTTCTGTGGGAAATCAAAGAAGGAGTTGGCTCTGTAAATCAACCAGTTGTTAGACTGTGGTGATGTTGTAAGTTCTTGACTATCAGAATATATAGCTCTGAATGGGAAGTTGGTGAAACATATATTGTCCCAATCGTAGGGTAGGTGGGTGAACGTGTTCTCTCTATTTTGCTTAGAGAATGTCGCATTATAGTAATAGGTGTTATCCTGAGCAATAGAAACAAAGTCTTCTTGCACCCAATCATCAGGAATATCTGTACTTACGTGTGGCCAGAAGTCACCCTCTCTGTTGTTAAAGGCTTGACGTAGGTCTACGTTATAAGAACTCTCACAATAGAAATAAGGAATCCCGTAAGCAAACAAATACATCTTACCATCATAGTAGGTTCTACCAGGGCTAGTGATGGGTGTTTGACTATTGGGACAGTCAAGATTATTAGCCTTTATGGAGATGAAGTTTGTAAGTGTTTGGGGACCAGCCACTGCTGTTGATAAAATAGAACGTCCTGAGTGCCAATACACTGGGTAGGCCACATTACCTATTTCATCGTAGAATATGTCACTATCATCAGGAGCATTCACTCTATTGTCAATAAAGAAAGGCAGCTTGGTCTTAAAAGCAAACTTACTAATGAATGTGTCACCACCAAAGAATGTAGCTACAACAGGAGCTGTAAGAGGTGTTATGTCTCTTTGGAATCCTGTATCTACAGTGTCATAAGAATATATCTGTCCATACTGATTGACAAATATGTTCTTAAGAGATCCGTAATAAGAGATGACACTTATATATTCATCCTTAGCAGGAACACCACAGTTGTTCAGATTACCATTAACACCAGCACCACTGAGGGTCATTCTAGATCTATCATTAACAGTGCCCCCTATAGTGGGAGTTTGGTTAGGAAGTGGAAGAGCTGGTCTAGATGACTTAGTCTTTAAATAGACAGAACTCTCTCTGTTCCAGTTGTTTACATTCTTATTATCACCTACCCCCTGCACACCAGGAATTAGATATTGCTTGAGTTCAAGCTCACGTTGCTTGATTCCCAACCCGTTATTAATATCGTTAGCATAGTCATAGCTAGCAATTGAGTTGTAGGAATAGGCATAGTTACGTCTGGTGATACCATTAACGTAAATAGTAAGATAGGCTTGGTAGGCAGCAAATAGAGCACTGGCATTATAGTTTCCAACAGTGATGTTTGCTATATTGTTAGCACTATTCAGCGCATCTTGTTGAGCCTCAGCACTTAAGAGCCTGTACATGGCGTTCTTGTTCACCTGTACAAAGTGAGCCTTACCAGCTCCATATATTACGTTCTCCAGCTTTAATACACCACCCAAGAACGGTTGTCCAAAGGATGTTTCAGGGGAGTTGAATACATGTCTGTACTTTGCACCCTCTTCATCAAATCCATTGAGGTTGTCTGGATTACAGATGTCTGCACCAATAGACTCAATCAGTTCTATCTTGTAAGTGGTGGCTTCATCAACATTACTGTCAGCAATAACAGGAGGTACAAGTGATGCAACATCTACAGTGTAAGTGCCTGTTCCACAGCTAACTATTTCTACAAACTGATTATTCAGGTTGAGAGGTTCATTAAGAAATGATGAACAACATGCAATTGCAGGATTTTCAGCACAATACTTAGTCCACCCATCAATGTTTGTAGCCATTGTATATCCTACAGGAGGGGGTAGTATATTCCCATTAGACACACCGCATCTAGAAACAGGCCACACAGCTCTAAATATAATTGTCTGTGGTCCAGGCAGTGTTGTACAAGAAATTCTGTTAACTGTAAGTCTATACCTGTTATACGTGTTAGATCCCATAGCTCCAGTGGCACCATTGATAAACTTGGGCTTTGGATAGTCCAAAGCACAAATTTTAATAATAGTGTTCACCTCAGATGCTAGTATGGTTCTTCTGGTAATCTCTCCTGTATAACAGTCAATATATTCAATTGCTCCCGTAGGTACACCATTCACCACTATTCCAGCATTAGTGACATATACAGAGAAGTTTCTACAAATAGATGTAGTGCTTGTTGCAGCAAGAGGAATAGTGTAGGAATTGCTCTTCTCTAACAAGAATGGGTCTTGTCTTAAATCGTTGTAAGGATAGTTGGGGAAGTAGTATTCTGTACCCTCACGGTCATACTTACCCACGTTTCTGAGAATACCCTTAGCCACGATGGACCTATTGGTGCTTCTGTCACCACGTATAATCTTAAAACCAGCTATCTCACTTTTCTGCTCAGCAGTGAGGTTGGAGGTTTGTATAAGAGCATTTACCTGTTGAACGTCTATTCTTACACCCATTGGGAAGAGGGCATCCTTCTGCATCACCATATTATCCTGTCCTGTAAACAAGGCAGATTCCACTATGGGACTTACAAGCACATCTGGGAACTTGTGATGTCTAATCTTCTGACCAGCCAAATCTCCCCACAGCTCTTTGTTGCAGGGATATTCTTCTGTAGACTCCCAATAACTAAACTCACCAAACTGGTAAGGTCCTTTGTAGTCTGGAGATGTAGAATAGCCAGGAGAGAATCCTGTTACAGATCCTGTGTTATATATCTTCCAATAAGGACTAGTTAGAGCAATTGGGTCAGTTGGTTCACCTATAAAATCATCATTGCTAGTGGGGACAGGAACTAAGTCGTTAGCATTAGATATCCTTCCAGGTATATGAAATCCATCAGTTTGTTTACCATTCTTAAGCAGGAACACTATCTCAAATGCATACACCTCATCCCTCAAATAACCTCTGAGATTGGTGGCATTAAATGCATCAGCATAGGTTTCTGTATTAGGGATTCTGTAAGTTTCCCATTGCAAGTCAATCTGACTAGCTATCTGTTGGTAGTTGATTCTGTCAACAGATGTAAGCTGGTCCCAAACTAATATATCACGAACAGCTGTTATATCCTGAGCAATCTCGTAATATGGAAACTTCTCAAAGATGTCATTCACTGTCAAGCGAATGTCTGTTTTGATTTGCCCTGTGTAGGTGATCACCTGAGATGGTCCATCAATAAAATAAGTGCCAATAAGCTCAACAGAGGTGATGGCATTTATGGTTTTGATGACAGCCACATTAAAGAACTGGTAGAGCCCTGATAGCTCTAAGTTGCTGACAGTGAGCTCAATAGACTTGCCCACTGGATAATTAAAATTAGGTGTAGTGAGACTAGGGTCAGAAATAGGAGTGGGGTTGGTGACAGAATAATAAGATGTAAATGGAAAACCATTAGCATCACAATATTGAATAGCAAACTGATAAGTGCCTGCTGTGAGTTCACCGCCTGTGGTGATTCTTGTCACCTCAAGCTGGGGGATAATAAAATTAGGCTGTACATTCAACCCGTTGCAATCTATCTCATTGCTGTATACAGGATCGCACGCAGGGGTGCCCCCTATAAGAACATAGGGTAAGTTGGCAGGGTTGAGATCAATATATCTACGGGGATTGAGTCCATCTGTCCAATACACCTCTGTATTACACTCTGTGATTCTATGGACAGCTTTATGGATGGGGTGATTGATATTGAAGTTGAGACAGGGAGCGTTTACATAGGTACGATAGACACAATCATTGTTGTCCATATATCCTATCTCAGAACCACCAGTTTCTGGGTTGGTGAGGAAGAACACATGTTTGTTTCTCTCTTGTATAAAGTGTTCTCCGATAAGCAGATAGCCTTCTGGGAACTCAAGACAAAACACGTTCCCTGGCTCATTCTGATAGTTTACAGAGTTTGAGTCAAAGTTTTCTACAGCAGCATTTAATGCATACGTAAGCTGGCCTTTGGGGATCTGCGTAACAGACCTATCCATGTTAAGACCAGTGGTAGCAGAATTAAACTCTTGCCTAATATTGCCTTGTTCCTGTTCAGCCATTAGTATTAATTATTACGTCTCCAACCATATCTATTGGTACGATTGGGGAGTTCATACATGTTAAATCTGTTCAAGTCATTCTTGATCCTACGTTGCTTAGTCCATGGATCTTGCTTCTTAATTTCAATATCAGCCATGATGAATGCCTCTTCAGCTTGCTGCTTGTAGAATGCAAGCTTCTGTTGGAGCTGGTTAAAGGTTTCATCATTGGTCTGGTTGGTGAGTGTTTCAATCACCTTGTATTTGATGAATGCCTCAATATATTCCCTAACACGATAGTTGTCAGGGATGAGCTGATTACCACCAGCATCATATTCTGTAGCATAGAAAAGAATGTGCACCACACCATTACGGAAGTTGGTAACAAACTTATTGTCTCTAACATCAAAACTATCATACCCAGCAGAGCCAGGAGTGAACTCATTGATGGGTGGGGCTTGCTGATAAAACTCCCAGTTGTTAGTGTAATCCACCCCACAGTTTCTCATGGCAGATAGATTACCAGGCTTTAGCAAGTATTCTCTCCTGTATTGTACAGGTGCTTGATTATTAGTTTTATACACAGCCTGGATGATGGAAGGCATGCACCCGCCACAATTAGGATCTTGGCATGTAGGATTGGTACATGGTGTACCTCCCACTGTCAAAGGAGAGATTTGTATAGTGGTGGATGTGGCAGCTTGGGAATAGAAAGAATTGGCTGATTGATAAGGAAAACCATTTACAGCTGTGCACATCCAGGCTTCACGGACAGCAAAGAAGTTGTCTGGAAGCCTAGCTTCATAGTCACAGATGTGTAAAATGTCTTGGCTAATAACATAAGTGGTTCTACCCAGCTTCCTAAGACACTTGTCCAGATAGGTGGGGAACATCAGGTCATCAACAGCCCCTGTGTCAAAATAGCTCTTAAACTCCTCTTTTACAATAGAGTAGATGGGCTCAGGGCTAGTGAAGTTGTATTTGTAATAATAAGACATAGTTTATTTTTTCCATTCACAATAGATGTGTTGATATCTATCGTTGGTTTTTAGGTAGTGAGAAAGCATTCTGGAGGTTGTACGAGATGGCTTGAAATACCAAAGTTCTGTATGCTTTAGACGAGCAGAATCTTTAAACCACATCCATCCAAAGAAATAACCCTCTGTATGGAAGTTAAAATTGTAGATGCGTTTGCCCTTCTCTTTGGTCTTTTTCCAGTCAATGGGGAGGTTTACAAACTCCTTACCATCCACCCCTTTTATCTTTCTGCGCTTCTTTTTGTTAATTGAAAACTCACCAAATCCAAAAGGAAGCTTTGCCTTTTCCCCTGTTTCTAGAATGTGTTCCTTAAAAGAGTCAAGGTATAGGTAGACAATATTCCTCCATTCGTCAAAGGATAGCTTTACGGATGGATTCTTTTTACAGAAATTATTGTAGTTTTCTTTGCTAGCACTTCTCCAGTCAACCTTGGTGCGCATTAATTTGTTGGTTTAGTATTGGGGGCTTGACCATCAATACCTTCTGCTGTCATATCTGTCTTGAGAGAGAAATATGTAGCCAGCAGCTTTTGAGATGTAAGCTCCAACACCTGCTTCTCCAAATAACCTGGGAGAGCAAACTCCTTATCTAACGGGTTGATACACAGCTGTTCCACTGTATACTGAGGAGTACCACAATCACATTCAGGATAGAGTAGTTCGTTAGGAACATCCTGCTCAAAAAGCGCTACAAAACGTACAGCCTTGAGAAGAGGATTGCTAACGTACAGATAGTCGTTACTTATCCAATAATACTCTTCCTTCTTAATGATGGGAAGTTTTAGAAGATTGATGTATCTATTGATGGTTATTTCCTTGATTTTTTTCCCTTGTCCACTCATGGCGTTAATTGAATACACGCCCTGGATGACATATTGATAATTACCCTCTGCGATGCTAGGAAGTTTGTATTTGCTTCTAGCCACTGTGCATGGATCAACGTATTCACAACATTCAGAAATAGGAACTTCCACCATCTCCAGACAAGGAATAGTGGTAAACAGTGTATCTGTTGCCCATAACTTTCTGAGGTTGGTTTCCCTCTTAATGAGCAAAAGACTATTGTTTCTTATTTCAGAAGCAATAGCCCTGTCCGTAATCAAGCTGTCTGTAGAGAGCAGCTTGTGGGCAGAGCGTACATCTGAAACTAATTTTCTTAACGTGGGCATTATAAATACTGTTTGAATATATTGGTCATTCCATCATTGTAGTCTATAAGAAAGCCAGTGATTTCACCCTTCGATATTGTATATCCATTCTTGTCATCCCAAGAGCTCTTGGCTGTTGAGAAAGCAGGAAGCTGGTAGAACTTGATGCCATTAAAATCTAGGCTCATTTCGTGATGCTTATCTCCCGTGAATATGTAGAAGTGGTTATGTTCTGACCAATCTTCTTTGTATTCCATGGGAAACAGACCAGCTAACTTGGCAGGCTTTAGAGCATCTCCGTGGTTGAACATCATGGCTGATGAGCCATAGCTGATGTACTTTCTGTATCTTGGAGATATCTCAAAATACACACGGTCCTCATTTCTGTAATAAGTTTGTAACCAACTAGCCAAGTGCCATCCTACAAACTCATCATGGTTACCCGCTACAAATATCACATCCACCTCTTTGCAATGTTCAAGTAGCATGTTTATAACAGCTATCTCGTGGTCACAAATCTTTTCAAATGACTGGTGATAGGAGAGGATGTTTTGCTGAGGGGTTCCCTTTGTTGTAGTGTTTGTAAACTCACTATTAAACTCGTCAGACCCAATAATGTATTTAATATCTGTTATGTTGTTGGAAAGAGATGCTTGATGTAGAATAACTTCTAGCTTTTGTGTGTAGTCGTCAAATCTTTCATCAATGTTATTCTTTCCATATATGTCCATCTTATTTAGATGGGAGTCTTGTTTGTTTATCACCAAACAAGCTTCTGGTTTATCTTGCTCAACTTTGCGAGCTACTATCTGAGGGGCACTAGGTGTATAGGTGCCTAGAAAGGTGATGAATGAGTCTTGGAACACTTGCTCATCCTTTTTCTTTCCCAACCAAGCTTTCACCTGATAATGAGGCTGTTCTACATTTCCCCAGTAGTTTTGGACGTATTTAGTTATCTCCCACTTGTTTGTATCAATCTTGCACTTCTCAATCAACTCCTCCAGGCTCTTGATTTCTTCTTTGGTGTTTATCACCACCTCACCTGTTCCCTTCTGTACATCTTCTAAAAATCTCACCACCGTGTCTTCAAGCTCACTTATGTAATTTCCAGCTTCTGCTTCAGAGCATTGCATTTCTTTGAGCTCTTTCATCAGTGCATCTACTTCTTCTTCAGACGTATTTAGTTTGTCTGCGTAAAACTTTTTGCTTTTCTTCCAGTGGAGCATCTGCTCTAGCTTTTGCAGAAGAGATTGATTCTCAAGCATTTATGGTTTTGTTTAGTTAAAATTGCCCTAAAGGTACGAAAGTTTTTAATAATTTCCAAATTATTTTAACCTTTTCTGTTAACAAGGCTAACCAAACTGGTTATAAACAAAAAACTCCCAGGGGTAGATACCCCCAGGAGAACTCCCTGAAAACCAACAAACAGGGTTTTTTAATACAGTTATGGTAGAGTCGTTGTTGTGGTGGTGGTGGTTGTGCACTCCCCACTAATTGTGATGTCTATAAAGTTGGTGCATAGTTCATTGGAAGACATCACTCTAATAATAGTGGTGCCATTTGGAACTAGACTACTTGTATAGCCAGCCAGAAGAGCTGCTTTAGAAACACCTGTTTCAAAAGCTGATATGAATCCATCCACGTCTGAATAGAGATTGAACGGGCCTGTATCAGCTCCAGCAGTTGTTAATGTTATTGTTACAATCATGGTAGGGTGGTAGTTGTTGTAGTGGTTGGAAGACAGCCATTTACAATTTCACAAAACGCAAGATTGAACGTTGGGTTATTTCTAAACAGAATCAAGATGGCAGCAGCGATTGTTTCAGGGCAAATCTTATGATCTATTTCCTGAAGAGCTTCTTCAATGTTTGTGCCAGTGCTTACACCAGAGCAAGGAAGGTTGGGCCCATCGTATATAACATATTGAGAATCAATACATGGTGTAGTGCAAGGACCCATTCCTTCTGGATATACAGGACCTTTTGTAGGTCCAAAACAGGGCATTCCTGGTAAACAAGCCATTTATATTAGTTTTATGGGATGTACATAATGTAATAACAAGCAAGAACAGGGGGTATGTTATTGTGAGACTGACCACCTCCTGTAGAAGCATTAGTAACCGTTGTAGTGATGCTTACACCTGTTATACCAGTGGTGCTAGAACTAGTGATGCCCAAATCAGGTGTACCATTAACACCAGCCAAAAGATAGCTAGTATTTCCTCCATAAGCTGCTTCTTTAGCAATTGGGGTGGCAGCTGTGATGGTGGTATCACTACCTGACAATACAGTGAAGTGTGTATGTCCAGGGTCTGTTACAACGTTTGTAGCTGTAGCTACGTGTGTGTGGGCAGGAATTTGTGTAGGTGCAAGTGTGATGGTGTTAGCACCAGCTGTACCGTTTAGAGCGTAGTTAGGGTTACCAGCAATAGCAGGATCAACAGCAGGGTTGAGAGCACCACCAGGAACTCCTTGAATAACTCCTACAGGAATCCTTCCACGCTTATCAGGGGTGCCATTAGCACCATTGCAAAGGTAGATTTTATCAAATCCATTAGCAGCTATACCTGCACCCGTAAGGTCAAAATTAGCCAGCGATCCATAGTATTCCACCACTGCGTAAGGCACCATGCGGTCCTTATATTGTGTTACACCAGGTGCAGGGGTGCAAGCTGCCACCAGAGCACAAAGCTCTGATTTCTTTACATAGTTGGTAGCTACGTCAAGTTCTAAAGCATCTAGGTCTACAGCCACTGTACAGAGCTTTGTAATAACAGCCTGGAGGATGGCATGTGTACCAGATGTGCTTGTAACACCTGAAAGACAGCCCACTGTATATGGGGCTTCAATTACAGCTATGTCAGCTACAATATCATCTATTTGTAATTGTAAATCACATATAGCCTTGATGAGAGCAATAAATAGATTGGTAGCATTAAGATCTTCACATTCAGGAAGATATTTACTCACCACATCACAGATGATGTCTGGGTCAATGGTGGGCTTGATTCCTGTGCCATCTAAAGCAGAAGTGAGAAAGGTGATCAGAGCTTGCTCTACATATGAGAGAGAGTCTCCATTTTGAATACCTAAGAGAGGAACATCCACTCCTGTATATCGTACACACTGGTCTGAAACTATTTCAGCACAGCCGTTAAAACAATTAGAACAGTTCTTTGTAGACATCTATCTTGATTTTAGTTTGTTCAGAAACGAATTGACATATATTGTAGTGGTGGTGCTAGTGGTAGATGTTGTAGGTGTGGGACTTGGAGGAATGCAATTGTTTGGATAATAGTAGATTATCATCTCCTCAACGCAGCAATCACAAACAGCTCCCCAAATCATTTGCTTATCAACAGTTTAACTCTACTAGCAATCATTTCCACCGTAAAGCAGCTAGCATAGTCTGGATTACAAAACTTATACGTAAGGATACGTTTGTAGTTTAGCAAGTCCAGAATAGCTCCTGCTGGTATAGGATGGTTTAAAGAGAACACAACATTATTATACAGATTGTTTGCTAGAAGCTTGAGCTTACAATCAATATCATTCAGCAAAGCTGGAATGGTACTACAGGCTACACAATCTGTTAATCTTGGAGATAACATTTTTAAAGCTTTCTTTTACTTTGTTAAGTTCTGCGTTACAGGCTGCACAGAGTCCATTTATCAATTGACATCCACAGCCAAATTTAGCTCCGCATTTTCTGCAGCTTGCCATATTATTGGAAGTTTAATACATAGTTGGTTCCAGAACACCCACAGTTGTTCTTGATAAAGTTGTTCAACATCATATTAGCTTGATTATAAAGCTTATTTGCTTCAGCCACAGCACAGTTATTTGCAGCAGCAATAGCGCCTTGAATGAAGAAATAGATGGTGTTAAGATTAACCTTCTGTTGGGTTTTGATAGCTCTATCACATTCCATCATGTCTAGCTTCATAAAGGCCTCATCAAACTTCTCTTGCAATTGTTCTACACGAATGATTGTTTTCTCAACAAAGTTTTCGTAAGCAGGTGCTACAGTGTATTTCAACTTGTAAACACCATCAGGAAGAGGAAGAAGAGGTTGACCAAATGTTGTTAAGCCGAGAGACAAAGAGTTGAATATGTTAAAGTCGTTAACATTAAAAGGAAGGCTAACGATATCAAAACCAGGAACTGTAATCTCAATAGTGGGGGAGGAAACAACAGGGGGATTAGTAGGATAGATGGATGCATCAGCCACACCTAATGTGAGTGTGTTATACGTAGGCACCACCAGTATATCTAATTGTAAGGCCATGTTGCTTTTAAATAAATAAGCCAGAGGATCTGAGTTTTAATCCTCTCACCTCTGGCTTAGGTTAATATGATATTGTTTGCTAGCTCTCTACTATTACGGAATCAGGGTAGATGTAGTAGTAGTAGTTGACCAAATTGTGGTGGTAGTAGATGTGGTTGTTACACATGTGTTATCACCAGGAATTGTGCCAAGAGCAGCAGTGAGAATAGTACTCACGGATGTAGCAGCAGCAGAACCATTCTCTACAGCAATGATTACAGTGCTATCTTCCATGATGTAGTCACCCCACTGATATTCAGACTTGTTATACTCATTGAAGCGGATGTAATAAGTGTCATAGTTAACACCATCACTCACCCAGCTTTCAAAGTTCTCGTTATAACCAGCCATTCTGTAGAGGTGCTTCAAATAACCAGCTTGGTAGCTGTAGAAGTTTTTCTCCAATTGAGCAATTTCTCCAGATGTACCGCTAGGATAAGAGGCACGCTGAATAATAGTGGCTTCAGCTACAATGTTACAAGCATCAGCAACGATGAAGTCTGCTGTAGTGGCTGGTCCATTGTACACGAATGTACGGAACCACATACGGTCATACTCCCAAGGGAATGCTGCAACATCACAAGGCTGGCCATACTTAGTCAGAGGCTTACCTGTAATGCGGAGGATTGCATTCTGGTCATTTCCAATACGCTGGAACTGATAGAATGTGTTGAAAGAAATGTTGTCAGGATTGTTACCAGGAGCCTGGAGCTCAAGCTGATAGATGAACTGATCGATAAGAGCAGGTACATCTACAATAGTGCAAGGATCTCCACCACAATCGCAACAAGGAGCTTGTACAACAACACTACGAGTGAAACCGTTAAAATACAGAGTGTCAATGTAGCTAGAATGAGCACGAAGTGTAAGGGTAACAATGTCACCACACTGTACATTCCATCCAGATACATCAGTCACCTGTGTAGCAGCTGTAGGGCAACCAGTCACCTTGTAGAATTCTGTAACGTTAGAGTTACAGTTTGCTGTAGGGCAACCTTTGATTTTATCTGAACGCTTAGAGCCTTGCAGATAAGTGTTTGTACGACCTTGAGCTACATAGAAGTAGGGAGAGGCAGCGATGTTGGCAGCAGTAGCAACTGTATAGTCGCTTTTGAAGAAACCAACCTTGCCTGGCGTTAGATCTTGCGTAGAACCGCTATTGGCAATTGTTGAGCCAACAGGAACCACGAAGAGCGTAGTTAATGAAAAATCGGCCATTTTGTTTTATTTTAAATGTTAAGAAAAATCTATTCGTTCGTCTGAATTCTGTAAACCGAGTTCTGTACAGCAGATTGATTCTCAGTGTACATAGCTAGGTTTTGTACTGTCAAGTCTAGTAGTTCATCCTCTAGGTATGTTTCCAACTCACAGTCAGAATCTATGGAAGGTGTGCCGTCAAATCTTGTATATCCCACCTTATCAATGTATTGGGGATATCTCATGTAAGACATATATATCCTGCTCGGAGTGAATGTACCATCTGTAAAGATGGATATTTCATCTGTCGAAAGGAAGTTGAAAGTTTCTTGGTATTCAAAGGAAGGCTTGTAATGGTCGTTATTCAGAATAAACTGAAGATCACCATGTTTAGCCAAGTCTCTGTTTATCCAGATCTTCCTGTCCTTACACACCCCTTTGTCAGCCAGTATATAACTATCAATGTAGAACATATACTTGGGAACAAGGAGATGTAGATTAGCAAACCATTGATTTAGTTCGGCATTCTTAAGAGTGAGGTTAAGAGGTTGATGATTGTATGTAACCACCAAACTTTGGAGGTCCTCGTAACGCTTCTTGAAGGAATCTAGTCCCAGGCCACTAATCACACTTATTCCATCAACCTTCTGCTTTATCAGCTTGATCTGTGCCTCATTAAGAGCCAAGATCTTGTCTTCGAGGTTGATTTGCTGATGAACGTTGGTTGATAGTTTATTTAGTCGTTGATCGATTTTATACAATAAACTATCTACAGGTATCATACTGAGGCCAGTTTCTTAGTTTTCAGCTTACCTTCAAGGGTCAGGAGCATGTCCTGATTATCATCGTCAGCAAGCAGCTTAATTAAATCATCTTCATCCTTGGCCACTTCAAACTCTCCCTCATAAATCTTTCCACTAGGTTTGAGTCTATATATCGAGTGAGTGAGAGCTTGTTTAACCAAGTCTTTAATATGGAGCAAGTTTTCTTTCATGTCTGCATACCTGTTGAACACCTCTACAGGAGAAAGTCCTTGGTACTTACCAGCCTTGAACTCTGTCTGTTTTAACAGGTTATCCACCTGGTTGTATACAGCTTCTTCTGTTGTGTTGTCTGTAACAGGCAGTCCCAACAAGCGAGCCACCTTCTTCTTCTTATCAGGGGTCATACTGTCAAACTTGACAATAGCCTTGTTGATGAGTTGTTTCTTCTTGAACAGTACAGCATTCTCAATCTCATCATCAGCTACGTAGAACTGAGTGTCAGCAGGAAATTCACCACGCTCCCATGCTTGATAGGAGCTTGCAATTGTTGGGTGAACACGGAGCCAAGAGAAAGCTAATTCCTGTAGAGGAATAGATAGGTCAAAATAGTTGTCCCCATCAGAAAGCTTTACAGGCTGTACATGCAGTCCATCGTTTGAAGAAGTGGATAGTCCGTAGTTCCAGAAACTAGAACGAGGACCTAGATCAATATCTCCCAGAGCAGCCTCAAGTTTCTTTCTTAAGTTTGTTACACGCTCAGTTTCCATCTCTCTTTCAAGAGGGTCAGCGATTCTACGGATGTAAGCAGCGTTAGGATCAAGTCCTGTTCTATACTGTCCATCTAGCTCCTTGTAGGGATATTTAAAAACCCCTGTACCAGGAATACGTGTCAAACCTCTCAAAGAAAGACCACCTTGCATTGTCTGAATCTGTGAGTTGTTGTAATCTTTTTTCAGCGTTGAGATTTTTCCAATCTTGCCCATATGTAGTTGTTTTATTTGGTTTATTTGCAGAGATGTGAGGATTGAACCTCTTGGCAAATGAGAATTCCTCATTTCCCATCTCTGTAGTTTGAGAAGAGCACCCCCACCCTGAAAGTGGGGGAGCAATCTCTTCTCGGTAGGTTATAAGAACAGCGTGAGCTGTAGTCTTATTAGAATTGTGGGATTTCTTCAATCAACACTGTACGAGACAGGTCTTCAATGAATACATCACAACGATCCTTCATCCAGATTTCGTATCCTGGGAATTTGTTCGCAGAGCTCATACCCTGAGACTTAGCAAAGCCTAAGTGGTGGCGAGTTCCATCGATATATCCCCAAGTCATAGAAGGAGCACCCTTCATACGCACCTCACGGATGTTGTTAACCAAAGAACCGTCAGACATTGGAGATACGTCAAACACCATGAATACAGGGGTTGACTTCTTGTTCTGTCCGAATTCCAGGTTAGATTGAGGCAGGTCAAGTTCTTTCAAGTGAATCAGTTCAACACGACCAGTTTCACGTGTAACCATTGCATCGAATGCAAAGTTGTAAGTGATGTGTTGTCCTTCTCCTTGCATGTAACGGTTTCCGCTATCAGCCATGAATGTCAAACCACTGTTCAAAGCGTCTGTCTTCAAAGCTTGTTGGAACACGTCAAATCCAGCCTCATTAGTGTACATTTTAACACGGCGATCTTTAACATCAACACGGCGATAGAACAGGTCACCAAACACAGAACGAATCAGGTTGGCAGAAAACTCACCACGGTTGTATTGAACCAGGTTACCGTTGTTACGCATACGATGATAAACACCAGCAGATGTACGCTTTAATTCTTGCTTGCTACCGTTAGTTTTAACAGTACCAGGACGAGACCAAATCATACGCTTCACCTTAAGCTCTAACATGCTCTTACGCATCCAGAACTCGATAAAGGGTTCCCACTTAACATCATTACGTGTAAGGGGAAGCTGATTTCTACGCTGAGGCGCATACACTAGAATGTCCAAAGGACGACCAGCGCTATCACGCATCATTTTGTCATCAGCCCATTCAGTGATCTTGTGCTCAAATCCATATGCAGAACCTAAAGATTCAAACATAGTGATTTGCTCTCCCAAACGAGGAAGACCTAATAAATCCTGATCGAATTCACCGATAGCAGCATCTACCAATTCAAGCTCAATACCATACTGAAGGAATGTAGAACTTACGAAGTCTACAGTGGGGTTGTCACTCACAAGAGTGAAGCTGTACAAGAATCCCATGTTCCAAGGAACTGGATCTTTTACAACATAGAAACGAGGACCATACTGGCGAGAACCAACAGAAACGATTGCGTTCTTAGAGAACTCGTTTGTGTCAAGCACCAATTGGAACTCTTGACCATCGATACCAGGCTTAGTCAACTCTTGAGTTGATGTAGGCACATCGATGATTTTGGGGAATTTGTAGGGAACGGCCACTTGCCATTTCCAAGCATCGCTATTATTATCAATGTAATAAGGCGTGCTTTTGTTGATCATGTCCAGGAAGTCATTGCTGTACAAAGAGCTCTGGGTGTAAAGACTGATGATTTTCTTATCATAGTCAGCAGGCTCTGTAGAGTGGAATGATTCCAGGTGGTTTGCATCGGTCAATTTACCAACAGCACGCTTGTCCATAGAGGCTACACGAGCGTAGGTAAAGCCAGTTAAACCTGGGATTGTTTGAATTGCCATTTTGTTATCCTTTTATTTAGTGAAAATTATAAGAACCATGAATTTTGTTTAGGCTGTTGAGCAGCTGTGGGTGCGCTCTTAGCTCTTGTCACTTGTCTAGCCACTTCCCCAAACAGTTCGTTAGATTTCTTTGTAACGCCTGTTCTTTGAATGGTGGAAAGTGTAGGGTCTTTCTCTAAGATTTTAAGAAGCAGAGCCACCTTCACTTTTGTTGCATGGTTCTCAGGCCTCTTCAATTCCAGGATGGTACGATCAAAGTCTGTGAGGGTTTCTCCAGACGCTGTCTTGTACTTATCCACCAGTAGGAAGTCTTGTAGTTCGCTAGCTAGTTTGGGATTGATGGGGATACCATCGAACTCCTTAGATTTCAGCTTTTCTTGTAGCACTTGCTGAACGTTGTTAATGTATTGACTTTTAACAGCTTGCTTCTGTTGTAGCTCTTGCTCAGCCTTTTGCTCCATCTGAGCTAGTTTCTGAGCTTCTTTTTTCACTAACACCTTGTGGTGTTTTGTGGCTACACTTTCCAGATCGCCATAGTTTTTAAGCCTTTCCACTTCTGTGTTAACATCTTCAGGCTCAAATCCTTGGTCAGCCAGAGCTTGCTTAATCACTGCCACCTGGTTGTTTTCCTGTGACAGGTCCATTTCAGCAAAACTCACTACATTATTATAAGTGCCGAAATACTCTTTGGGATTAACACCCTTTACGAATATAGCATCGAATGCTTGTTGATAGTCTTCACCAAACTGACCGATGAAGCTGTTCACCATCTCAATAGCTCCCTTTTTCTTTTCATTCTGGAATCTTTCCAGAAAAGCTTCAGGAGTGTCAATGTTAACATCTTCTTCCTCTTCATCTTTGGAGAATACGCCTAGTTTAAACAAGTCCCTTGAAAGGGCTGTAAACTGGCTCACCACTTGTTCTTGTTCTCCTTCTTCTGTCTGTTGTTCTTCAGCAGGAGCTTGTTCAAGTTTGGTAGCTTTCTTTGGTTTTGCAACTTCTTGAGGTTCAGCCTCTTGTGTTTCTTCTTCCGTGTTATCTCCCAGGAAGCTAGAAATCAGGTCTTGACCTGAAAGTTCTTGACCATCTACCTTTGGGACAATCTCCTTACCCTTGGGCACATCTGGTGCCTTGGGGGGTTCAGGGGGTGCGGCCTCTTTCACAATCTCCTGAATATCATCAGGGTTGCTTGTTGAGGTTTCAGGACCCATCAAATCGTTCATGAGCTCCTGGCTACCAAGTCCCATTTCCATTGTGTCTTGGATACTAAAATTTCCAAATGACGGACTATCTAAGTTCTCAGCCATATGTAGTTGTTTTTGATTGGTTTATGCAATTGTAAAAGTAGATGATACTGATTGAATAACAAAGAGTTAGATGGCTATATAGGTAATTTTTGCGGATAATATAGCATTAATGTAATTTAGTATAACTAACTTACTTTAATTCTACCCACCTGAAACCCAGTTTCCATAGAAATCTGGCTGTTTTGGAGGACTCTTTGGTCACCTTTGTCTCGCTCCAATCAGGGTGTTTTAAGTGGAAGTGCTCATGAAGGGCCGTGAGTAAGTACCTATATCCAGTGAGTCTAACGTCTAGTTCTATCTTGTTCTTATCATCCCAAGCCAATCCATGAGCTTTTTCTCTACCTAATTTACGGTGTTCAACTTTGTGGGGGTTGGTTATTTCCATATTGACTCGCTTCAAATATTTCTTTAAGTGCCTGATAAGTAATGAGTAGTGACATCCTCTTTATCTTTTCTACCATCTCAGCCTCACTCTCAGACAGCAAAACAGTGTCCATGTCCTCAACAACACCCATTGCCTGTATGCAGGCTGTGATGTCTTCATGAGGCGTAGGATCAAACTCCATGGTGTCATCTAGTATATCGTTGATATCCATTATTCTTTCTTAGGTTTCTTAGCCCTTCCTTTTGCATTCTCTTTAGCAATGGCTAAATCGTTTGCCTGGTTCTCTCTAGCCACCTGCAGCTTTTCTCTTTCAACAGACAGTTTTTCAGCAGCTAGTCTGTTCTTGGCATTTATGTCAGCCATTCTAGCTTGGAAGTCCTTGCTAGCTTTGTCTTGTTCTGTAGCTAACTTGCTGATTTCCAATACATCAGGAGTTCCAGATGCATCTACATCTGCAAGTCCCATGCCCATTGATTTAGCTTCAGCGTTTATCAAGGCTATTTCTTTCTTGTTGATTCTGTCTAGCTCGTTCTGGTAGTTCTCATTAGCAACCTCTTGTTCTTTCTGAATTTGAGCTTGTTCTAATTGAGCCTGGGCAATCTGACCCTGTTGTTCCACCTGTTGCTGTTGAATCTGGAGCTGTTGCTCTTGCATAGCCTGTTGTCTGTCACGAAGCTCTTTGAACACCTTCTTCATTTGTCTCATAGACTTGGTGCTGTACAGCTCAATCACATCGTACAAGCTTCCACCATTTTGCATCAGAGGCTGAGCCAGCTGACGAAGCTCTTCAAACATCTTAGTGTCATCAGGACGGTTGGTGAGGAACACTTTCAAGTCACGGAATCTGAGATCTGTACCATTCACCGTAACAAAAGCTGCTTCACCCTCGTTAGTGATGTAGCTAAGGGTGGACTGAGGCTTCTTGCTTTCTACATATAGGGCAGCATCAATAATTGCTTGATAGAGCTGTCCCATAACATATTCGTGTGCTACAAACAGAGGTTCTGTTTGAGAATAAGATTGTTGTACAGCTGTGTTTACACCTGTAGCAGATTCACTAGCAGATATAGATCCAAGTCTTTGTCTACTCATACCCACCAGTTCCCAACATTCATTCTTCACTTGTTGAGCTAGCGTGTAACGAGATTGTATCTCTTGTGTACGTGTAAGGTCAATATCTCTAAACTGGTTGAAGCTAGATGGACTCTTTAGGTTTTCAGGAGAGTCATCAATAAATACAACACCACGGTTGCGTGCTTCCATTTCCCATATGTCTAAAGCATCTTGGGCATCTCCATCTTTAGGAACAGGTATGTGCCTAATAGATGTCAGATACACCTTACCCACTTCCTTCTCCAGCAGCTTATAGAGCTGGTTCATACAAACGTTGTATATCACCTGGAAGGGTTTCATCAGGTCTACAAGACTCTTGGCTTCTGTGTTCTTCACCTCGAAGGTGGTGCCTATAATAGGGCAATAGTTGAGCAGTTTGAATGGTTTAATGTGGTAGATGTCTGGACCAATCTTAATGCCTTGATACCACTGATTCACCCATCCCCATTCCAGGCTTTCCTGTGTAGGAATTGTACCACTCTTGTAATTCTCATCCACAAGTATAGATTGCTCATTACCCATTTCGTCTAAATAGATGAGCTTACCTATCTTCTTCTTACTTATCCAATAGCAACGTACAACAACGTATTTGTAACCAAATGAGCTTACATTAGATGTAAGGCCCAAGAAGTCTTTTAATCCATCGTTGTTCTCCTTCATCTCTGATTCAATAATCATACGTGTTTGAAGCACTAAAGGGTCAAACGTATCGTACATTATAGAATCTGTACCAGGAATAGCATTAGGATTACCCAAGTTGGACTCACGTACATTGATGAGTCCGTAGTCTTGAAGAGATGAACGTAAGTGATCTATCTCTTCTTTGGTGAGATCGGGAATGCTTTCAATGATTTCTGAAAGCTCCATCACTTGCACTGTACCAGCAGCATATGCGCCTTGAGCTCTGCCTGTAGGATCGCTAATCCACTTCCTATCAGGAGTGGTGAGAAACCATGTGTTCTTAGGATTGGCCACCTCGATATTAAATCCAAGTTTTGAGTTGTCCTCATAGATGTGGTAGAACTCTCTACCAGAAATTAGCATATCGCGAAACGCATCTTCTGATTTCTCTTTTAGATTGAATTCTGCTTTCTGACATGTTAAGACATGGTTAGCCCACTTCTCAGCTACAGAGGTGTAGCTATCAAGCTGGTCTTTCACATCATCCATGGTGAGAGCATCGAGCTCTTCTTCATCCATCTCCTCTCCTGCAATAGCAGCTTTCTCTAGGATTTTTCGTTTTGCCTGAGAAATAACATATTGTTGTAGAATACCTGTTTTAAATTCCAGCTCCTCAGCCTGACTATCATCATCAAATGCCTTTACACGAAATGTGTCAGGACGCTTTGTGATTTCTCCCACTAGCTCATTTACAGGCGTGGTGATGATGGAATACATCTTTACATATGCAGGAAGCTGTAGATCAGCTGTTAGCACATCAGTGAAACTTCTCACCTGTGGCTCTTGATAGAAGTCTTCCATTCTCAGGATGCCCTTCATCAAGTCGTAGTTTTTAACAAACGTGTCACGGTTCTTTACATACTCAGCATATGCTTTGTTTGCAAAGTAGTCCATGGTGTTTTTAATCCAGCTCTCATCCTGCTTCTCCTTGTCAGTTTTAAACTGGTCAGGAAATATGTTAAGATAGGCATACCTAATGGTAGCATCTTTGGTATATCTTATAATGGCCATTATATGAACAATTTACTTTTTTTCCTTTTGAATAGTCCTCTTGATTCTGTAAACAGTTGGTTATTTCTGTTTGGTTTAAAGAGTGCTTGCACTCTTCCATCGCCTGATCCTCCCACCTTGCCTAGAATGGGGTCCATCTTTAGAGCCTGTGCAATAGCTAGCTCTGCTGCTACAATACGGTCAAAGTTACCCTGATCATTGTATTGTATAATCTCTTCTAGCAGCACAGGATCTAGAATTTTACTCACGCCTAGAATTTCTTTTATCACATCTCCATTCTCATCTGTCTCTTTGTACACAGACTCCTCCATGTATTTCTTTAGACAGTTGTGAAGATAGTCAATTATCTTCTGACTTGAGCGGTGCACTCCATATTCACGTTTCACCGTTGTACCAGGCACTATTTCTTTTAGCCACTCAGGCTGCTTTTCTAGATAGTGGGCATCCCCTTTAGCTTTCATGTATTCTATAAAGGAGATGTCATCATTTTCACAAAGCGTGCGAGCGTTGTAATATTTAATCAGTAGTCTAGCTTGCTCTTCCCACGTTTCCTTCTTATCAGGGCGAGCACAATAGCTAGCCACGAACATATCCTGATATTTCTCTCCTGTAATGTCGTGCATTCTTTTATAGACATACACAGAGCCAAGAGAGGATGAATAGGCTGATTGTCCCTGTCTATAGGGGTCCACACCAGCTACATACAGGCCATAGGGAGGGTTTTCAATTGGAAATTCATATATGACAACAGGAGCATCTTTTAAATCGCTGTTCTTGAGGGGGAAGTTAGTGATGGGTTGTTTGTCTGTAAACTCATGCGCTATCTTCTCTCCATCATGGAAAAGTAGAACAGGAATACCCGTGCGTTCCTGTTGTAATATCCTGAACTTCTGACGTTTAGCTGCTTCTATATCAAATATGTTCGTATCCTCATTTAAAAAGATGTCATCCACCTCAATTGGGTAGTACATCTTCTCTTTTAGATAGGCCACCCTATCTCCTGCTTTCTTTAAACGTTCTAAGTTGGTTTCTGTAGTTTCTTTGGCCTTTTCCTCATTGCTCACCAGCATAGGCACCTCGTGCAGAGGACTATCTTCTGGTTGATTTAAAAAGGTGCCAAGTGTGGAAGGCTCTTTAGCCTCCATTCTGTATTTATAGGAAATGAAAAGGCCATGAATCCTTTTCTCATCTTTTTCGTTATTGTATGTAAGGAAGTTAAAATTGTCTACATCAAACATGAGGCTTTTGGCATCCATGAATCGCTTCATGTCACCACCAGTCCCAGTAAGAATTGGAGAGCACCCCCATCCATAAGGCGTGGTAAAGCCTGGCACAGCTGCCTGAAACCCTCTGAGAAAATTACCCTTTCCAATCTCATCTATAATCAGTTTACGTGGTTTTGTACCAGCAATCGCTTCCTCGTTGTTTCCCTCATCCAGGTTACGGATGAGTATTTGGGAAAACGGTATACGTTCTCCAGACCTAGTTTTAATACCCAGTGTCACCTGGTTTTTCCAATTGTCTTCTACTCTTTGCCATCTCCAGGCTTCTGGTAGAAAGTTGAGGCCTTTGTCCAGCTTATCTGTGATCAGCTTGATATCTGGAGCATTCAACCCAGCGATCACATTCTGGGAATTCTCGTCAAATGTTGCGCCCCATCCGATATAACTGGCCTCAATGACAGACTTAGCAAAACGTCTAATACCGAGTATCACCAGCCCTTTCTTTTCAAATTGGGCTCTGTCTATTTCATTTGTCACCACCCACTCGTTATCACGCAGCAGGGGGTTGGCATATTTCTGATATATTCTACCTCTTTCGTCTACAACATCCACCTCTGTGTGCCAGATGTTTAGGTGCCAATATAGAAATGGGTTAATGTATGTCCCATTCATCATGCACCCGTTTAAGCATAAATCTTTGTGGAAATCAAAGAATGGCTTGTATTCAGCAGACTCACGGTCAGGAATACGTTTTTGGTTAATGTACCAATCTTTGTAGTCTATGCTTTTTATATCACTCATTATCGCCTACTTCTAAGAAAGTCTTCAGCCATAGTGCTCAGCTCACCACTACCTCTCACCTCCACCTTAGCTTCTTCTTTCTCACGTAGCTTTTCCACCACTTCTAACAAGGCTAGGTAGTTTTTCATTGTTTCTTGTATAAACTTACCCTGTGCCTCGATGGAAGCAATCACCATGGGTATCATTCCCCCTTTGGATGTTGGTTTCCATTCTACACGGTCTTTCAGCTCATGAAGAGGATTGGCATCCACATAAGCTTTCCAGCTCTGTAGCTGTTGTTCAGCCCAATCGAGCTCAGCATTTATATATGTAGTTTTTTTAATAGTCTTCGCCATCTTCTTCTTCTTTTAATATGCTGTCTAGGTTCATTCCGTCTTTGATGATTTGATCTAGCTCCTTATCATCTGTATGAGGAATGTCCATGTCTAGCTGGGTTTTATACTTCTCCAAAGCAAACAGGAGCTCCTTGTCTGACAGTCCCCAGATGTCTCCATATTCATCTAGCGCAGTGGCTAGGTGTCTACCCATGTTATATTCTGGGTAGTTTACACTCAGGGCCTGGAGCACCTGTAGGGCTTGTTGGTAGTGTTTTCTCATCAACATATAATGATTTACAGCACAATCCCTGAGCTAGCTGCTGTAAACTTGGTGAGACTGGGCTTAACGATGGACGTTAATAGTTTTTCTATTTCTTCGTTAGCCAGTTTTTTCACCTCCTCGCTTACACCAGGGGTGGCAATTAGAGCTGCTAGTTTTTCAATAACCAGCCATGCTTCCACTACAGGGTTCATATTATTTGGTTTAAATCTTCGTCAGAGAGAAAGTCTTTGGGTGGTTTTACATTTTCCTCATCCTCTTCTTCCTCACTGTTTGAAAAATATTCTTCCTTTACAGAGATGCCTATGGAGTCTTGTTCTTCTCCTGGCACCCCTATGATGTCGACATAATCAACACCCCTATTGTATATGTCTGTTAAGGCTTCTAAGAAAATAAATAGGGGTATTTTCTTTAGACGCACCTCATTATTCTTTTCCATCAGGCGGTAGCATTTCGTCTTCTTGTTCTTCTGTCACCAGTGCTCCCCATTTATTTATAGGGCAGGCACAGGACAGACATTTTGTTTTGGCAGACAACGTACATCCACAATGTGTACAATGATCGTCTGGTCTGATGGTTTTATGGCGCTTGGAATGGTGGGGACATTTGTCACATATGTCTAGCCTTTCCTTGCTTGTCAGCTCAATTATCTCGGATAGATCTTTGGGAGGCAGTAGGTTATTCCTCCACCCCTCGTAAATCTGCGACAGCTTGCTCATTTGTAATTTTTGGTTTTAGGGCTGTTATGGCTTGTCTCACACCCTCTAGCTTCATGGCTGCTGTGCGTCTCTTATTGTCACTGAGCGCTGCGTTTTCTATTTGTCTTTGGAGGGCTGCTTCTATGTTTTGGAGAGTGTTCATTTTCTTAACGGCTTTTTTCGTGTTAAAAATAAACTTCCCAAACCCACTTATTTCAATTGTCTTATTATTAACAAGGGCTTCGTTAGCGCTTTGAAACTGGTGGTTGATGACAGTTTCTATGGTTTTCTCACTAATCATAAGCTTTGGGGCCAGCCTTCTAATTAGCCAGTCCTTCATAGACATACTAATTGGCTTTCTATCCTCCATGAGCGTCTAGCTTTATTTCTAGGGAAATAGCCTTATTAAAATCCAGCACAATAATGGGATTGACCCTCACCTTGGCCGTGTCTCTCACCAGGATGCCCATCTTCTTAAGCTTGGAAATCAGGTTGTTAATCGTAGCCTCACTGCTACCATACTTCTGACAAAACTCCTGCCTCACATTAGCATAGCTTATATTCCCTTTAATAGCTGCAAAGGCTATAAGCTGTATTTCCCTATTTGTCAGACGTAGATCATTCACAGCTGACAATATAGAATAATACCTCTGTGCTAGACAGTATTCATCTGTTTCTGTCTTCTTAAGCCTTTGTAATATCCCTTTAGCTGTAGGTTCCATATTCTAGTTGGGAACAAAGATACAACATGTTTACAACATATTCAAATACAATCTTTTACATGAATGCTATATTATGCACCATTTCTCTCTATACAGGCTCTATATACACCATGTCCCACCCTCCACCCCAAAGTTATAATAGCCTGGAGGACATTTCCAAATGTCTCCCCCCGTTGTATAAAACATGTTGAACAGCCCCCCTACATAACTCCCTGGTAGTCAGGAATTTATTATGTCCGTGGGAGGGGAGCCTACTTCCAACAGCAACCCCTCCACATTTTGGCAGGTCGGGGATATCCCCCGTTTAATACAACTGCTAACCAAAAAATCCGTTATGGAATTAAAAGCAAGACAAGTCCTGAAGATTAAGCAAATCTCTACAGGCAACAAGTACAAGGTTGAGGAAGGCCACCCATTTTATGGCCAAGAGTACAATGTTTACCAGTACAACGGTATTGCCTTTACGGTGAACGCAAGCGATGAGTTTGTTAATTGGCGTAATGCTGGTAAATTGTTTAGCGTAGACTTTACTGAGGGTACACGCCAAAGAGAGGTGGATGGCCAAATGGTTGATGTGCCAACAATACAACTTGTAGGCTGCACTAACATTGACCAAGAGGTTGCTATGGCTAAAACCGAGAGCACGCTAGCTAAGATTTACCGCGATGCTGAGACCACTGTGGTTACAGACGATGTAATTGCTGACTTGCTGAAATGATAAAGGGGCCTTGTGCCCCTTTTTCATATATAAGGGTGGGAAATACATCGTGTTTCAATGGGTGGGAATAGAAATCCGTTGATATAACGCATTGATTCTCTGTGAGTTAGAGAGTGGTCGTGTGCCTATACACCACTTTTCCCACTTTTTGACACATGTTCCAAATATATAGGTCATTACAGCATAAATATAGCATTAATTAACCAATTAAAACGATTGCCATGTCAGAGTTCAAAGTTATCTACCTAGCATTAGACAGTTCTATTAAGTCTACATATGTTATAGCTAATTCAAAAGATGAAGCTAGAGAGTTGGCATTTAATAGACTATTAGATTGTTCACAGACGCTGTCTGCTGAGTATACATCATAAGAGAGCCTTCGGGCTCTTTTTCTTTTATTCACCATATAAACGATTGTCATGGAAAAGATTACATTACAAGAACTTTGTGAACTTAGACTATTCATGATTGCTGATGGTAGTTACACTCCTCAGCAGATCAAAGATGAGCTGTCTAAGTATACTATTGTAGATAATGAGAGCCTGTAACAGGGCTCTTTTGTTTTAATGCACCATAACTCACTTCCCAAGGGTGAGCAGTTGTAGTAAAAATACAGTGCTTCTGACGACTGTGCTCTTATTGAGCTAAACACAGAAGCTACAACTGAGTGCAGAGGGAATATGTACAGGTGTTCATCTGTTCTACTTCAT
>Ga0209972_10000534_pt1 | contig 37447 bp, 32 predicted proteins | sample NOAtaG_7_FD_187302 | JGI IMG/M metagenome (GOLD analysis project Ga0209972, IMG submission 187302) | Freshwater lake microbial communities from Lake Erie, under a cyanobacterial bloom - NOAA_Erie_Diel1S_2200h metaG (SPAdes) (version 2) | ecosystem: Environmental > Aquatic > Freshwater > Lake ...
CTTTATCTTGATTGGTCTGCTCACCTTTGTCCCAATAATTGCTTTTTTCGGCTTACAATGGTGGGTAAAACGTAGCATCATAACAGCAGAATGTCCCGTATGTGATGCAAGCTTTACAGCCTCTAGAGCTACTCAATTTCAATGTCCTAACTGTGGCGAACCCTTGCAAGAGCAACAAAATAAATTTGTACGGATTACACCTCCTGGCACGATTGATATTGATGTGCAAGTAGTTGAGTAACAAGTAGTTAAATAATAAGTAAGTCAACCTTGCTAGCGTACTTTTCAATCAATATGATAAGTAAGCTTTGAGTATCCTTTTGCTTTCTAGGTATAAAATACTGTTAGCTCTATAGTTTAGCGTTCAGCATAGGATGTCACGATGCCATTGATTGCAACCGATAAAATTGTCAAAGACCTAGAAAAAGCAGGCGCTTTAGCAATACAAGTTCCTCCTGAAGGTGGTTATGAAGGGCGCTACCAACTTCGCCTAAAAAATGCAGGTTATGAAATCCTCTTCATCACCGCTCGTGGTCTGGGTGATGTAAATAGCTACCTCACAGGTGTTCATGGTGTGCGTCCCTCTCACCTTGGCAAAACTGAGATTCGTACTTATTTTATTCCTCCCGCTATTCAATTTCGACTCAATTCTTTACCAGCTAAATCCAAGGGCTTAGTTGTTTGGCTGATCGAAGGAAAGTATCTATCGAAACAAGAATTAGAAACTTTAAGTCAAATCCCCGATCGCGATCCTCGTGTCAAAATCGTGATCGAAACTGGTAGCGATCGCCAAGTTACTTGGCAATCACTCAAACAAGCAGTTGCCGCCTAACAAAAAGGAGTCGCTTAGCGACTCCTTTTTTGTTTGCATTACTCTAGCCATTGTTGATAACGATTAACCTATTCTCGATCTACTCAAATTCATCTTTGGTAAAGCGTTGATCAACTGTGGTACGTAACTCAATCCTTAATTGCAAGTTCTCCGTATATACAAGCAATTGGCTCTCTAGTTAGCATTAACTAAGCTCATTAACTTTGCGATAAAATGTAGGGAATCATCTATATCTCAATAGATATCAACACCTATGCCACGTTATACAGGCATTTCTAGCGAAGCCTTTCGACATCCCCTCGATCGCCAAGCCGAACAAGCCCTCCGCAGCGTCCCCGGTTTTGACCTCGTGGCAGGGAAATTTGTGGAGTTTATGTACGAGCGTCCGCAGACGATTTACCACATTGGTAATAGCATTCAGGTAAGTCATCGACAATATGCTACGATCCATCGCATTTTTCGCGAATGTGTTGCCGATCTGGATGTTCAGCCTGAGCCCGTTCTCTTTGTCTCCCAAAATCCCACAGCAAATAGCTATGCTCTCGGTAAAGATCACCCTTACATTGTGATTAATACAGGACTATTAGACCTGCTCACAGAAGAGGAAATTCGTGCTGTGCTTGCCCATGAACTTGGGCATATTAAATGCGGTCATACAGTCTTAATCCAAATGGCAATGTGGGTAATGAGTATTGTATCAACCTTAAGCGAAATGACCTTTGGTTTAGGCGGATTAGTTAGCAGTGGGTTAATTTATGCCTTTTTTGAATGGCGACGTAAGGCGGAACTGTCCAGCGATCGCGCCGCTTTATTAGTCACTGATGAACTGAATACAGTTCTCTCCACGATGATGAAGTTATCAGGTGGAAGTTCAGCATTTACTCATGAATTAAGCTTGCCTGAATTTATCCGCCAATCGGAAGCTTATCAAGAGCTTGATAAAGATAATCTCAATCAAATTTATAAGTTCATGCTCTACAACGGATTTGGTGCAGGTTCAATGCTCAGCCATCCGTTCCCTGTCGAGCGCGTTCACTACATCCGTGAGTGGGCTGAATCAGAGGAATATCACCATATACAATCTGGTAATTATAAGCGAGGCGATACTACAGGTGCTGTCGATGTTTCTAGTCCTAATGACGCGAAGCAAACGGAAACTGAATCTGAACGTCTCAAGCGTCAAATCGATGAACTACAAGCCGAAATCAATCGCCTTAAACGTTAATCCAGAACTTTGCGCTATGAGCGTTTTTCAAGCAAGCGAGGTGCATAGTCTATGTTTCCCCGCCAAAGACGGGGAAACAACCTGTACTTCACCAGACTTGTAAACGCTATATTGTGTAGCTTGTATAGTTAGCAAAACAATAATCCCATTTTAGTTTATATCGATGCTAAGTTACTTATGCCCCTAGGGGGTGATGTGAAATTAGAAGAACTAACGTAAGTTAGTACTTAAATGTTGAAACTCTATGCTAATAGCTTTATAAGACTTAAATTTCGATGCAAACTACTGTTTCCAAGAAACAAGAAATCAAAGAAGCCCGTAATCTCAAAAAAACTTGGAAAAATCCTTGGATCATTGTGGTTCTAGCTTTAGTGCTGATAGGTGGTGGATTTACAGCTTTTAGAGCTTTGACTGGCTCTAATCAGGGCGTAAATACAGCCAATAAAACTGAGCTAGTTGAATCTAAGTCCTTAGCTATAAAAATCAAAGCTAGCGGTTCAGTTGTACCTATAGAAACTGTTAACCTTAGTCCCAAACAAGCAGGTAAACTCGCTGAATTATTAGTTGAACAAGGTGCGAGGGTATCTAAGGGGCAAATCATTGCTAGGATGGATAACTCCAATCTTATTCCTCAACTCTATCAAGCGCAAGCTAACGCTGCTGCCCTCGAAGCGAATTTAGCAAAACTACGTAATGGTAGCCGACCAGAAGATATAGCGGCAGCCCAAGCAAGAGTGGAATCAGCAAGAGGGAGAGTAGAAGCAGCCCGATCGCGATTAGCTTTAAATAGTATGCGAACTTCCCGATATCGCAATTTACAAGCTGAAGGAGCCATTTCTCGTGATCGTCTTGATGAGGTAATAACAGATGATCGCAGTACACAGGCAGATGTGCTCACCGCTGAAGCTAATCTAGCTGAAGCAAATCGTCAATTTGATGAGGTACGCAATGGTAGCCGAGGTGAAGATATTGCTCAAGCAGAAGCTCAGCTCGCTCAAGCGATCGCAGGGATTAGACTTATCGAGGTGCAAATAGAAGACACAATTATACGTGCTCCCTTTGCTGGGATTATCACTCAAAAATATGCCAATGCTGGAGCCTTTGTTACACCTACAACTACAGCCTCCTCAACTAATTCGTCAACTTCTACTTCGATTGTGGCGATCGCCAATGGTTTAGAAATTATTGCCAAGGTTCCTGAAGTCGATATTTCACAAATCAGAATTGGTCAAGAAGTGGAAATTGTCGCCGATGCTTTTCCATCAGAAGTATTTAAGGGAAAGGTGCGCTTAATTGCCCCTGAAGCAATTATTGAACAGAATGTTACGTCCTTCCAAGTGCGAGTCACCTTAGAAACTGGTAAGGATAAGTTACAATCAGGCATGAATACTGATTTGCGCTTTATTGGTCAAAAAATTGATAAAGCACTAGTTGTGCCAACTGTGGCGATCGTTACGCAAGAAGGAATACCTGGTTTGCTAATTGCTGATGAAAAAGGTAAGCCTAAGTTCCAATCTGTGACCATTGGTACAACGGTAGATAATCAAACCCAAATTTTAAGTGGCGCAAAAGTTGGTGATCGTGTGTTTGTGAAATTACCAGAAACAAAGTCCAAGCCATAACCAAACGTCAGTTCGGGTTAATCTGGCAAAGAGTGTTTGCGTAGCAAACTTTCTCTCAAAGCTAGATTCAAATTATCCCGAACTCACGTTAATTAGTCATTTAATAACTATCAGTTTTGCTGACGGTGGTGTTAATTAGTTGCTGATTAGCCTGATTGAGGCGATCAGCGATCGCTTCACGCACAACACAATCTATATGGGAATCAGCAAGAACTTCCTGCGCCATTTCTCGATATTCGGCACTAGTAGTTAAATCTACTTGATCGAGATTGTTAAGGTTTTCATAGACAGTCTCAGGAGAAACCGAAACGTTACTTGCTATGCTTGCCATTAATTTGTTCCTTAAGTTATTACTAGCAAGGAGCTTAAGCCCCTTGGTACGCAACTGATTTAGGGTAAATCTGTATCACCCATCAAATAGCGATCACACTCACGAGCCGCACCACGACCTTCATTAATTGCCCAGACAATCAGACTTTGACCACGACGACAATCTCCCGCAGCAAATACTTTGGGAATACTAGTTGTGAATTGACCGTGATTCGCTTTGACATTACTACGGGGATCGCGTTCCACACCAAGGGAATCAAGTAGGGGTTGCTCAGGACCAAGGAATCCCATCGCTAGTAGCACTAATTGAGCAGGGATCACCTTCTCAGTACCAGCGACATGCTTGGGAATAAATTGCCCTTTGTCATTGCGTTCCCATTGCACTTGAACGGTGTGAACAGCTTTAACCTGACCGTTTTCATCTCCTTCGATTTTAGTCGCAGTGGTAATATAAGCTCTCGGATCGTCACCAAACTTAGCACTTGCTTCCTCTTGACCATAGTCCATCTTGTAGACCTTCGGCCATTCTGGCCAAGGATTATCCTTAGCACGGGTTTCGGGAGGCTTGGGCATAATTTCTAATTGGACAACGCTAGTGCATCCATGACGGATAGAAGTACCTACGCAGTCAGTTCCTGTGTCACCACCACCAATGATGACGACATCCTTACCTTGTGCCGAAATGAAGTCATCACCAGCTTGACTATTGAGAACTGCTTTTGTATTCGCAGTGAGAAATTCCATTGCAAAATGGATACCCTTAAGTTCACGTCCTTCAATGCTGAGATCCCGAGGCTTGGTTGCACCTGTGCAAAGGACTACGGCATCAAATTCATTGAGGAGCGTCTCTGCGGCGAGATCCTTACCGATTTCTGTATTACAGACAAATTTCACTCCTTCCTGTTCAAGAACATTCAAACGACGCATCACTACTTTTTGCTTGTCTAATTTCATGTTGGGAATGCCATACATAAGTAGCCCCCCAGGTCGATCGGCACGTTCATATACCGTTACCCAATGCCCTGCTTTATTTAACTGCGCCGCCGCACTTAATCCTGCGGGACCCGAGCCAATTACAGCAACTTTTTTGCCTGTACGTTTAGCAGGTGGCTCAGGAACGATCCAGCCTTCTTCCCAACCTTTGTCGATGATTGAATATTCAATATTCTTAATCGTTACAGGGGGATTAGTGATCCCCAAGACACAGGAGCCTTCGCAGGGAGCAGGACAAACGCGACCTGTAAATTCTGGGAAATTATTCGTTTTGTGAAGGCGATCAAGCGCCTCGCGCCATAACCCCCGATATACCAAGTCGTTCCATTCAGGAATGAGGTTATTGATTGGGCAACCACTTGCCATTCCACTAACGAGATTGCCTGTATGGCAAAATGGCGTACCACAGTCCATACATCGTGCGCCCTGATTGCGAAGCTTTTCATCAGGCATGTGCAGATGAAATTCATCCCAATTTTTGATGCGATCGCTTGGTGGTATTTCTGAAGGTGCTTCGCGAAGGTACTCAATAAATCCTGTCGGTTTTCCCATTGCTTTTCGTTTCTATGTTTTGACAAATCGGCTATCTTGCAAATAGCTTATAAAGTATTTTTAAACTGCTTACCTTGTTCTAATCACATTTTACAGTTTTCCTTAACATTAGTTAACTTAACTAATGAAAAACACTTTCTCCAGCTTTATTTTTCTACACTCCCAGAGCGATGATTGACAAAGAAATTTCCTATGAGTAGTTGAGAAGCCCTGATCACAATTCCTTAAACTTGCACTTGCTCAACCACTATTCAAGTCTCAAACCTTGTCCATGCTAAGATGCGGATGGTTCCACAGAGGTTAATATGTACGCAACATCATTACTAAGATGAAATCTTGGGATAGAGAACCTGATTCAACAATGGTTGTTGTGACAGGTATTGGTATGGTCACAGCGATCGCTCATAATCGCGAAAATACTTGGCTGCAAATTTTGCAAGGTCAATCAGGAATTAAATTTGATACAGCATTACAATTGCCAATTGCCCGTATTGAGAACTTAGATAATTCTTCTCAAGTTTCCAGCCCTCAATCTCGTGCTGAATATTTATTACAAACGACTGTTTTAGAAGCGATCGCTGATGCTCATTTGGAACTTCCTCTATCTGATTGTGGAATAGTCATTGGTTCTAGTCGTAGCAATCAAAGGGAATTAGAATTATTGCTTGACCAACCTCAGCATCTGGCAATTGAAAACTATTGGCTGTATTGTCAATCTGCAAATCTATCGTCACAAATCGCTAACTTATTGCAAACTCAGGCTCCTGTGCTTGCTCCTATGGCAGCCTGTGCCACAGCAAATTGGTCGATTACACAAGCCTGTGAATTAATTCGTTCTGGTCGATGCAATATGGCAATCGCAGGGGCAACTGATGCTGCGATTACCCCCTTAACGATCGCAGGATTTCAGAAAATTGGTGTTTTAGCCAACTCAGGCGTATACCCTTTCAGCCTCGAAAGGGAAGGTTTTGCCCTTGGCGAAGGAGCCGCCACATTGATTTTAGAGTCCTATCAATCGGCAAAGCAAAGAGGTTGTCAAATCTATGGCAGGATTTTAGGCTGGGGGATTACTAATGATGCTTACCATGCCACTAGCCCCAATCCTAATAACCAAATGGCAGCGATCGCAATCAAAGACTGTCTTGTACGATCACAAATTTCCCCTGAACATGTTGGTTATATTAACGTACATGGAACTGCGACTACGATGAATGATGCCCGTGAAGCTGCCCTAATTCAGCAATTTTTTCCTCATAGTCTAGTTAGTGCCACCAAAGGCGCAACTGGTCATACTCTGGGGGCAACAGGGATGATCGAGGCGGCTTTTTGTTTACTGGCTTTGCGAGATCGCCTCTTACCACCATCCATAGGAATGCAGAGTCCTGCTTTTGATATCCCGATGATTCATCAAACTGTACAATCACCTGATCTCCAATCAGCCCTGAATTTCAGTTTTGGCTTCGGTGGACAGAATGCGATTATTGCTTTCGGTAATATTGATTGATAGGTGGCACTCCATAACAATATCAATCAATATTTGGCTTTCGTGGCTTTATTACAGCTATATAATTACCAGAATTCATGTAGGATTCTATATTGCATCTATCTTTTGCCTGAGACACTTGTGCCAAAACCGTTGCAGCTAATGTGGGCTTTGTCTGGACTATTACTAACAATTGCTAGTACTTTCATTCAGCCATCTATGATTTTGCCATCCCTCGCAGGACAAGGCAGTAATATTGCGATCGAATCGATCAGCGTCACTATGCAGATTGGGGCGGTTCTGCTTACAGGTTGTCTTGGTGGTAAGAATGCAGCTCTCTTATCACAAATCGCCTACATTGCCCTAGGTCTAAGCGGATTTAGTGTTTTTTACCAAGGTGGAGGACTAAGTTATCTCAAGTCACCTGCTTTTGGATATCTATTAGGATTTTTACCAGGCGGATGGCTGTGTGGATTTCTTGCCTTCTTGCGCCCACCCAGTATAGAACGCATGGCAATTAGTTGTGTTGGCGGCTTATTAGCAATTCATTTAGTCGGCATCATTTATTTGATTGCCATCCAAATCCCTAATTTTAGTGCGATTCAATTCTCATTTTGGCAATATTCTGTCCAAGTTTTATCAGGGCAGTTTTTAGTAGTCTGTGCGACTATTGTTATTGCTACAATTTCTCGCAAGCTACTATTTTATTAACTTAAAATAATAGAGTTTACTTATGCTTTACCTCTCTTGCTTACTTAGTATTATAGCTGGAAGTGCTGCAAAGTAATTTTTTTAGTAATTGTGTTGCATGAATCCTTTATAGCTATCACTTTTAAAAATCAAAAAGATGAAGACTTATTAAATAATTTAGTCTTTATTTAGACTAGACTACAACTAGCTAGTCAGTTGCTTGACTTTGAACACTAAATTGATTCATGTATGTATCAAAGTTAGGGAAGATTCCGAACATTTGATCAAATCTCGAAATCTCGAATACAAGGCTTACAGAAGGTTGTAGAGAACAAAGCAATAAATTGCTCTTTTGAGACTGCATTAATCGAAGAGCTACTAATAGCTTTTGTAAACCTTGGCTGTCAATAAATCCTACATTTTCCATATCTACAAGTAGAGTAGGAACTTCTTTGTTACTCATCATCAAATTTGCAGCAATCCAAGACTCAACATTAGCTAATAGTTCAGAACCTATAAAATTATCGAATTTGTCGCTAGACAATTTGATAGTAAAAGCATTCTCGCAGCTTAAACTACGACGGAAAGATAGTTGGTTGGTCTGAGTAATAGTATCCATTTTTTGCCTTTCAATTCCTGCTAGTGAATAATAGTCTGCATTGGCTTAAATTTCCTAGAACAACATTTAAAGTTTGACGAACAAGACAAACAGTTTATTTCTTTCTCGGACTCAATTATTTACTCATTTTCAAATTTAGCAACACATGAAAGATTCGTAAAGGCTAGTCAAAAGAGATTAAAAAATTATATAAAGGTAGTTTTTATTTTTCTGTTAAATCCATAAAAACAGTGTAGTTATATATACTAAAGGTAAGCTAAGAGTAAAATCTAGATAATGTAGGACTACACATATTAATTGTAACGTATTGTAGAGAATTGTAACGTAAGATAGAGCGCAAAATTCTAGTACCATGGTACATCACCGCTATTGAATTAAATTGCAGTCCCTTAGAGAAAAAAAGGTTAGTCTGAGACAGCCTAGATAACTTCGCCGAATAAGTCATAGTGATCAGCAGCAGTAATTTTCACAGGGAACATTGAGCCAAGTGTTACCTTTCCCACAGGATCACTGATATAAACTACGCCATCAACATCAGGAGCAAACCTTGCCGATCTCCCGATCAGTTCACCCGTATCAGGGTTTTCTTGCTCAATGAGAACATCGACGGTTTTGCCAATTTCTAACTGATTTTTCTTAAAGGAAATTTCCTGTTGGGCTTGCATAATGAGATCGCGACGTTCATGTTTGACTTCTTCAGACAATTGATCGGGTAGATCAAACGCTGGAGTGCCTTCCTCGGCAGAGAAAGTGAATACCCCCACATGGTCAAACTCGTGACGCTTCACAAACTCTAATAAATGCTCAAACTGTTCTTCGGTTTCCCCTGGAAAACCCACAATAAAGGTAGTACGAGTAACAGCATTGGGGAATGAGGCTTTGATCTGTTCCATAATTTTGTCATTGACGCGCCCTTGCCAAGGACGATTCATGGCTCGTAAAACCTCTGGGTGAGAATGTTGTAGAGGTAAATCAAGATAGGGAACAACATTAGGCGTAGATTTCATGGCGTTGATCACTTTGGGTGTTAAACCTGTGGGGTAAGCATAGTGCATTCTCACCCAAGGAACATCTACCTGTCCGAGAGCTGTTAATAGTTCTGCAAGGCGCGGCTGACCGTAAATATCTTGACCGTAATTGGTTGTAATTTGCGAGATTAAAATTATTTCCTTTACGCCTTCGGAAGCAAGGCGATCGCATTCAGCAACAATCGACTCAATCGAGCGCGATCGCTGATCGCCACGTAGATGGGGAATGATGCAAAAGGCGCAACGATAATCACATCCTTCAGCAACGCGCACATAGGCTACGGCTTCATTGGTTGTGCGATAGCGTGGTACGGTGTCATCAGCAATATAGGTGGGAACTTGCGTAACTTCTTTAACTCGTTCCCCTGTTTCCGCCCGTTCGATCACATCAACAATTTTGTGATAGTCCCCCGTTCCTACAAGCGCTACGGCTTCAGGAATTTCATCAAGTAATTCTTGCTGAAAATGTTGTGCCATACAACCAGCAATAACAATGCGTTTACCCATTTCGGCAAGTTCTACTAAAGTTCGCACCGATTCCCTACGGGCATCTTCGATAAAACTACAGGTATTGACAATCACATAGTCGGCTAATTCTTCGTTGCTATCTACCTGATAGCCAGCCTGCACTAGCAAGCCTAACATGTGTTCGGTATCGACACGGTTCTTTTCACAACCCAAATGGGAGAAAGCGATCGTGGGCTTGATCGAGGGTTTGACGGTGGGAACCAGATTGACCATAGTTGTAATGACGATTTGTAATGATGCGATTTGCAATAATGCACGATATTTCAGACAACCTAGATTATCAAAACTTTAGGCTATGCGATCGCTAAATTGTTTGTCATTAGAGACGGACAGCACTTGCACTTTATGCTGTCCATCTCTTTGGACTTAATTCGACTCTTCAGTATTGGACTGAGGTTTACTCTTTACTCTCTCGTCACAGGTTTTAGATGTGGCTTGCACTAGTTTTGCTGTAGGACCAAATGTAGCACCCTGATAAAGTCGCTCAAATTCCCTTTGGTAATGGGATGCTACTGTCTCATTTTGGATCGCCACTAAAGTCTCGTCATTAGTGTGGTTAGCGGCGTGAGTCCAATTATGGGAGCCAGTCAAAATTAAACTGCGATCAAGAATGCCAAACTTGTGATGTAGCAAATCTCCAGATGCAAGATTAGGAATACCAACTGTTTTCAGAGGTTGTTTCCATACACTGCTTTTGCCTGTTTTACAGTCTTGAGTGGATTGTAAACCCCACATATCGAGGGTCGAAGAATAATCTCGATAGGCAAATTGGGAATCAACGAGGGTACGAATTTGCACATTATCCCGTTGGCGCTCCCCGAGAATCGTGGAAATAAATTGATCAGAATAAACAAATAAAGCCATATCAACTGACTGCTTCGTACCTGCGATCGCTGTAGAAATCAAACCGCTACTGGTCTGTTCACGGGGCGTATCCTCAGGATCGGGTGAAAACTTAATCCGGATTTGTGCGCCTCCCACAATCAAATAATCAATTTTCCGTGAAGGCTTTTTGATTCCAAATAAGCTATCAGGTTTGCCACCTGGTCCATCGCCCCACATGATGTTAAATTCTTTTTTAAAATGATTAGCTAATTCCTTACTATCGATCCTCAAAAGATTATTAGCATTACCCCTTGTCTCTGGTTTGCTAAAGTCACCATGAATATCACTCATCGTGAAATTTGCAGAACCAAGCACAACTACTTGATTATCAATCACCATGAATTTGTGGTGCATCAAGCCACTACCCTTGGAACCATCGGCAGTATCATCAATCCAAGGAATATTCGATCCTTTAATCAGCCTTAATCCGTCACGACGATCAAGCTCTTCTTCACTTAAGCGACCATCTCTATTAATGTCTGCAAATTTTTGAAACTCTTTATATCGATCGCGATTGCGTGCATTTAATTTTGATATCTGCTCTGGCGTAAATTCACTCCATGCCCGACTATAGTTATTTTCTAGAATCAGCCTAACCTGTACCCCCCGCAATTTGGCATCAACAATAGCTTTAGCAATGTTCGGTAAACGCAACTCTTGGACAGCGATATCCAAGCTTTGTTTTGCATTACTAATGTTGTCAGTGATTACTCGTTCTAGATTGTCCCCAAGACGTTCAATATTTCGGTAGGGATCAGTGTATCGAGATGCTTGATTTTGATTAAAAAATACTTGGATACTTGGATGCTGGGGTAATGTAGGTACAATCCCAGACTGCGATTGACAAGCATTTGCCGTAATCGTAATCAGTGCAATTACACCACAAAATAGAATCCCATATGCTATCTGGTGGTATAGCGATCGCAGTTGATAATTTAGACGTGAATAGGCTGAAAAACCCATACATGCAAGACTTCAAATTTTGCAACTCTAGTCTACAGCCTTACCAATTACATCTAAGTCAAAGTTCACTAAATTATATTTAGACAACTTGACGCACTCTGCCTTGATCGATCGCTTGCATGAGATATTCTAGTGCTTCGTAGTCAGGATCAGTAATATAACCCTGTACAGAAAGTTCTTGATTAATCAAGGTTTCCATTTCAGGAGTAAACCGTTTGGCAAGGAGAGCACGGTTAACAAGATTTCTAATGATGCTTTTGTTACTCATGACTTTAAAGATGTTTCTAGACGTATATCTCTTCAATGATTATTCTGATGCAAAATCCAATGACTAGATGTGACTACTATCTTCTTGCTTATGTGATCACTATCAAAGAATGAAGAGTCTCATATCTCTGAGATAATGTGATCTTGATCACAAAAATGAGAGAGCAATCACTTTAAATTGACTGCCCTCTCATTTGAAATCTAAAGTTAAAATTTTGTTCCCTACTTCACATCGGTATTCTTAAGGAGTTTTTTAAACAAATTCTTTAAACAAACTCTCTGGGCATAAACTTTTTGCTCCAGCGCATATCTATGTCCGATTTTGTTGCTGGGGATATTTGTTGTATACGGTATAGTAATTTCTTGCAACTAGCTACTTGTCTTGGCGGAATTTGAGTAGCCGAGGAGGAATTTCTCAGGGCTTGTACATATGGATAGAGTGAAAATATAAAATCCATGGGAAAGTCTATATTTAGCTATATAACAGCTAATGATCAAAGAGTAAATTTGTAATATCTGCTACATTATCCCACTTTTAGGGGCTTCATAACATAGCTTCTTGGACTTTAAACCCAAAGAATTTTTGAAAATGTGGCAAAGTCATGCATTCAAAAATTTCTCTTGAGTGTGGTCTTTGGGCAAGCTAATTGCTTGCTCAAAGCGCAATAGTTCCAATGATCGTTCGCCATAGATTGATTCAATATGTTCTTCGCAACAGGCGATCGCGAATTCATCTAGTTCTTCCGACTCCACACCAAACATGTCATAAAAAGTATCTGGCTCTACTCGACAAAAGCGAGGACGTTGCTCGTAAATTGAGCATTTGCGACTAGTTCGATCAAAATTAATGCACCAACCATCGATACCGACCATACTTAAATATTGTTGTAACTCTGCGGGGGTGAGATAGTCATCAAGATCAGGGCGATCGCGCGGATCAAGATTACAACAAGCGCCACAACCGCTAATACATTGCCAAGTTGCCATTATTTCTACTTCTATTTGCCTGATTAATCCTGATTAATATACTAATCCTCAATGGTTTGTAGAAGAGCACCCCGAAGGGATGCGCTTCCCAATTTACAGAAAATAATCCCGAATTAAGCCATCGACAATTTCTGGGCATTCGTCGTGAGGGCAATGTCCTGCATTAATGTAATGCTCCGTCAGCGAAGGATAAAACTCACGGAATTTTGCTCCCCTCACACGGGAGTTCATCCAAGGATCACCCTCACCCCAAATAACCAATAAAGGGCAAGTCATTGAGGTGAGTAGCTGATCGACCTTTTTGCCTTGGGGTGTACTAAATACTGAGGCAAAAACCTGTGCAGCGCCTTCATCACAGGATGGACGATAAATTTCTTCGACTAGTTGATCGGTTACGGCAGATTGATCGAGATATACCTTTTGCAAAGTGCTGCGAATCCGTGATTTTTGGCGCACAAATGCGAAGAGTAACTGATTTGCCCAAGGTTGCCGTAAAACGCCTTGCAGAGTTTTACTAATTGCCTTTTGAACAGGATTTACTTTTTGAGCTCCAAGAGGACTCGTATCGGTGAAAGGACCTGCACTATTTAGCAATACAACGCCTGCTACGGATTGGGGATGGTCAGCCGCCACACATAAAGAGGCATAGCCGCCAAGGGAGTTACCAGCAATGATCGTTGGGCGTTGAATTTGCGCGCTAATAAAATCATGAAGCTGATCGCGCCATAGGTCTCCACTATATTGCCATGCAGGTTTTTGCGATCGCCCAAATCCCAAAAGATCGATCGCGTATACTTCAAAATCTTGGCTGAGGTCAGAAATATTTTTGCGCCAATGATCAGTTGACGCTCCAAAACCATGCACTAGCAACAATGGTGGACGCTGTGAACTAGCCCCTGCTTTGACAAAATAAATTTTTTGATCACGCCAAAGCCAATATTGACCTGCGATCGATTCATTATTTGCTAAAACCATCTGTATTTACATCTACAATTGTTACATATCTTCATATATATCCTAGCCTTAGCGTAGGATTATGATGGCGATCTTCAAGCAATAATTTATGAATCTCGGCAAGCGTAATCGTTTCTCCGCTAACAAAATAACCGTGCAGCTATTGCGCGAGGGCATTGTCGAATCGATCCATTCTTGTCAAGCTGCGGTAGTCGATACAAGAGGCAGAGTCCTTTCAGCCGCAGGTGATCCACAAACAACCACCTTTGCCCGTTCCTGTCTCAAACCAATTCAAGCTTTACCCGTCTCAATCTCTGGTGCACAGGAGCGATTTAACCTCTCTGAAAAAGATTTAGCGATTATTTGTGGCTCACACCAAGGCACGATCGCCCAAGCCAGACAGGTTTTTAGTATTCTTTGGCGTTGTGATGTTGAGCCTAGTGCCCTGCAATGTCCAATTCCTGAATGTTATCAAAGCAATCTCCAACATAATTGCTCTGGTAAGCATGCAGGGATGATCGCCGTATGTCGGCAACAGGGTTGGGAAATTTCCTCCTATATGGATCGCAATCATCCTGTACAGCAACTAGCACTGAGTACGATGGCAGATCTGCTGCATATGCCTGCGGCGGAGTTTATCTGTGCCCATGATGATTGTGGTGTACCAACTTATTTATTAGAACTGGATCAGTTAGCCCATCTCTATGCGTTGCTATCTGCCCATAATCAGTTACACCTAGAGCGCATTACTCGCGCCATGACCCGCAATCCTGACATGGTTTCAGGGGATGGTCAGTTTGATACAGAGCTAATGCGCTTAACGAATGGGGAAGTTGTCAGCAAGTCAGGTGCAGAAGGGGTGCAATGTATCGGCAGGATAGGTGAAGGCTTGGGTTTAGCCATTAAGGTAATGGATGGTTCTAAACGGGCTAAAACTGCGGTTTCGATCCATTTACTCAAACAATTGGGCTGGATTAGTCCGACAGTTGCTCAAAGTTTAGAAGAGTCTTTTCTCTCAGTGGGCAAATATAGCCGCTTAGAAGCTATTGGCGAATTGTCTCTTGCTTAAAATTATGAGTGGTGGCTCGAAGCGACGCTACTCATAATTTTAATTATCAGAATTTTTGCTTACTTAACTTCTTGCTGTAAATAGATTTATATTTGTTAACACTTATATCGATTTATAGAGGTTATAAGAGTTAAAGTTATGGGCGCTGAGGGACTCGAACCCCCGACATTCTCGGTGTAAACGAGACGCTCTACCAACTGAGCTAAGCGCCCTTTTTTGTGGTTGTTTTTGACCTTAACTAATATAACAGATTGCGATCGCATTTAGTTAAAAATTTTTTAAAAAAATTTGCTGGATTTTGCGACATTAATTTTGATTTATTGACAAAGGCTTATAGACTAGGGTTTCACATAACTAGTTGACGCGCAATCTTATTAGTACGCTCAATTAACATTGGTAGATCGAGGGTGGTTAGCTGACCACGGTCTACGATTTTACGACCGTTGATAAAGCTATAGTCCACCGAGGGCACTGGACAAAAAATTAACGCTGAGACAAGATCTTGCTGTGCACCTGCAAATTGAGATCGCTCAATATCAATAGCTATAAAATCAGCCGCCATATTGGGAGCGATCGCGCCAATATCATCTCGACCTAAGACCTTTGCGCCACCAAGGGTCGCCACTTCCAAAATATCCCGCGCAGTCATCGATGTGGGATCGCACTCATTTACCCGTGCTAATAAAAAAGCAGTGCGAGCCTCTTGTAACAGATTACCTGTGTCATTAGAAGCTGAGCCATCTACACCTAAACCCACAGGAACTCGATGATTCAACATTTTCCGAATCGGGGCAATCCCACTGGCTAAACGCATATTGCTACAAGGACAATGAGCAACTCCTGTACCTGTAAGCCCAAACTTTAAAATGGCATCATCGCTAAGTTTCACACAATGGGCGTGCCAAACATCATCACCAAGCCAACCCACAGACTCAGCATAGTCTTCAGGCGTTTTACCAAATTTGCTTAGGCTATAGTCAATATCGGATTGGTTTTCAGCGAGGTGCGTATGTAGTCTGACACTGGTATACGATCGCGCCATATTTGCCGACTCACGCATTAAGTCCGTAGACACAGAAAAAGGTGAGCAGGGAGCTAAGGTTATCCGTAACATCGCATAGCGCGAAGAGTGATGATATTGCTCAATCAATCTTTGCGAGTCTTTGAGAATATCCGCTTCTTTTTCCACTAAGCGATCGGGGGGTAGACCTCCTTGACTTTCACCAAGGCTCATACTGCCGCGACTAGCATGAAATCTCAAGCCGATCGCTTGGATGGCAGCAATTTCATCATCTAGTTGGCAATCATTAGGGTAGATATAGAGATGATCGCTTGCGGTCGTACAACCAGAAAGAATTAATTCGGCAGCAGCCATCTGAGCGCTGACATAGATGCTTTCTGAGGTTAAATTTGCCCAAATGGGATACAGCGTCTTAAGCCAGTTAAATAGATCGCAATTTTGAGCAGCAGGGATTACCTTAGTCAGGACTTGAAAAAAATGATGATGGGTATTCACCAAACCCGGTAAGACAATATGCTTGTCCTGTAGATCTAGAACTTCATCGGCTGTCTCAGGCAATTCCGATGTCAGCCCAACTTGCTCAATGACATGATCGCGCACAAATATGGCTGAATTACGGAGTTCACGGCGATCGCGATCCATGGTCACTAGAGTATGGATATTTTTGACTAGAAGAGTTGACATTAGTTTCTATATAATTTTTTTAAATGCATTAGCTAATGACAAGATTATTGTAGAAATTGCGTTAAAACCGTTCAGGAAAACGATAAAAGTTGGTAGTCGCCTCAGATTAGAACCACATACAGCTTATTAAGACTTTGAGTAGTAGAGAAATATTTTTAGAAGTGGCGCTTCGCGCCACTTCTAAAAATATTTTTTGTGCATCTCTTTTTAAATTATTTCCAAACTACGAGTTACCTCAACATAGATATTTTCGAGGCGGACTGGTTGCCGCATGATCGAATCGATCGCAATGCCATCAAAATATTCCAAAATTTCTTTTAGCTCAAGCGCTTTTGGTAGCCAAAAGCTTAGCTCACGACCGTAGTGACGATATTCAAAACCAAGCTCGATCGCTCTCGCGATCGCTAGATCTTCGTCGGGGGTACAGACCAAAACAATTTCCTTGGCAGGTACATATTTACGGAGTTCTTCTAGACTACCTTCAGCAAGCAAACTACCTTGTTTGATAATACCAATACGCTGACAAAGGCGTTCAGCCTCATCGAGCAAATGGGTGGTTAAAAGAATGGCGGTCTCTTGACTACTTAAATTGCGAATTACTTCCCAAATTTCGTAACGAGCCTCAATATCTAGTCCCGTTGTTGGCTCATCTAACACCACTAACTGCGGTTGATGGACAAGGGCGATAGCCATACTGAGACGACGTTGCATTCCCCCACTGAGTGTATCGGCAATACTTTTGGCGCGATCACCAAGTCCCACTAGTTCTAGACAATACTTGGCTTGCTTACGACATAGCTCATTGTTCAATCCATAAAGTTGACCAAAAAATCGCAGATTTTCTTCACAGGTTAAGCTCTTATAAAAGATATTTTCCTGTGGAGCAATCCCAATTAGAGATTGCATAGCCCCTGATGCAGTCTGACCATTCATCATTACACTACCGCGATCAGCTTTAATCAAACCGCATAGAATGCTAATTGTGGTAGTCTTCCCAGCTCCATTCGGACCGAGTAATCCGTAAACTTCACCTGATTGTATAGCAAAGCTCAAGTCCTGCAAAACTCGCTTCTTTCCATAAGATTTACAGATTTTGCGAACTTCTAACACAAATATATTTATCTCTCTTCAATGTATTGTTTAAAGTATAGCAATCCCTATTACACAACCCTAAAGGTTACAGTGCATTAAAAACAAGAGAAATTTTTGAGAGCACGGCTAAGCCGCGCTTTCAAAAATTTCTATAAGTCTATGGGTAAAAAGCTGTGGCACAAGGTGGGTTAATGATTTATGTTTCTAATTCTGCAATGTAGTAGATTTCTCTTGTGCTGACAGCAAAGTAGATTCGATTTGATTTTTAACTAAGGGGCTAACATACTTGGCATTATTAAGACATTCCACCAAAAGCTTATTTGCATCATGATATGTCCGTAAGATTTTAAGCTGGTTTTCATTGAATTGCCATTCCTGTGAGCTCTTGCGATGTTGCACTATTAGACTGCGTAAATTTTTTGACCAGTCCAGTCCCTTAGCTTGCCACCATTTAGAAAACTTCTCGCTATCCTTATAAGGATCTGGAAACTTCTGGCGTAAACTCTGTAATCCCTTATGCAGATCTGGTTCAAGGAGGCAGGCTAATTCTAAAATGCAATGATTAGCAAAATACAACGCGATGTCGAGGTTGAGAGCGAGATTAATCGTGTAATCAATATCCATTTCTGTTTCCATCGTGTTATCAAATCCTAAGGCTTTAGTTTGCGCTCGCTCTAAAGAACGTGAATGGGCAATATCTAAAGCACGTGCTCGATCAAGTGATCGCGTATTCTCTAAATCAATATCTAAATACAGCGCCCGAATTGTCACTGCCTTGTAAGGAGTTTTCATTTGAATTGATTGCTGATTTACCCATGACAAAAATGATTGGAGATAGGGATCTTTAATCACAATTTCATCAATTTTGCGTTTCATCATCTGCAATATGTGATCGGCTTTTGGGGAAATACTAACCGTCATCACAATTACACGATGCCAACGATTTGTATATATCCGCTCTAGCAAATATTTTTGAGCAGACGCAGGGTTGCTATTGGCAATGCGATAAGCTGCAAGATAGTCATGCAAAGTGGTATGACAGAGTCTATACACTCCTTTGGCACATTCAAGTAATAAGCTATGTTGCCACTTCAGAACTTGAAAAAACTGATCGCGATCAATCACTACATTCGCTAAATTAAGACTAGCTTTAATGCAATCCTGAAAGTCATCATCTAGTTCATTGTTCTGCCAAACATAGCCATGGCGATCAAGCGATACGAGCGCAACATAGGAAAGCAAATCCTGTTTTTTGGCAACTGATAGGGATTGATTTGCTAAGTTAGGTAAGCATTTTGTCTGTTCCCATTTGCTAAATAACAAATTGAGAATTCCTTGATAAAAGTTAGGATTAAAATATTCACAACTATTAAAAGCTGTACAAATATGCGTCAATAGCAGAGGACTTTTAGCAACTTCGGCTAAGGGTTGATTAGTATTGAGTAATTGTTGGAATTTATCTAACTTTCTCGGCAATTGTGGACATGTGGTTTGAAACCATTTACCTGCAAATTTAACTATTTGTGATCTTTGGAAAGGAGCAATTTCTACAGTTTTAAAAGACTCCAAAATATGACTGTAGATTGGGTTACGGGTAGCCACCACCATCCGATTTTTGGGATAGAGATCACTAAAGCTCAAGATTTTATAAGCAATTTCAGCTCGATAATTATCTGGTATTTCATCAAGTCCATCCCAAAGTAAGAGCAGATTTCCTGCATTTAATAATTGCTCTAGTAAATTGTTAATTGATAATCCGTCTAATATTTCATTGGTTAATCCATAGCTGATAAATTGCGATCGCAGCCATGTAAATGGATTTCCAATGGAATTAGTCCCATCAAAGTTACCTGTATCTACTAGTGATCGCAATGGCAAAAGTATTGGTAAATAATCGTAAATACAGGGGAGTATTGATATCAATGACTCTGAGGCGATCGCATTGACGAATTAGGATAGAAGAAATGTGGCGACGGATTTTCTGAATAAACTGATTAGGTTCCGAGCAATCAACTTCATCATCAATTGAGGTGGCATTTTCTGAATTGACGGATACATTGCTGAAGTTAGCAATTACTTGCGGTTCCTTATCAGCGATGGCATGACCATCTGTCAAATCATTCCTCGCGGGATTAGAATCTGCTACATCTTGATCAATTAAATTATCTAATTTTTTGGGCAGATGCTCTTCATGGGAATTAATTTGAATATTTAGCTTGTCACAGACTAAGTTATAGGTATTGCAGTCAACAATTTCTCCATTCAAAAAGTTGTCAACTAGTTGCACTGAGATACCAAGCTCACTTGCCAACTGCAAGGAAGTATAGCCATTACTTGAGAGATCTTCCTTAGCTTTTAGAATGGCTTCTGACTGTGCTCTAAACATTAATTCTGCAACCATAGCTCTAATTCCTCATGTTTCTATCATCTTGCTACATCAGTTTACAAATGAGTATGCACCCATTTGTAAACAAAAAATCAATTCTAGTAAGAGTTTTGTGCTAAAAATTTTTTAGGCAAGATCAAAACTGCCATACCTGTAAAAGCGTGATAGCGTCTACCTGTCTGGTGAAGTACAGGTTTGTTTCCCCGCCTGTGGCGGGGAAACAAACCTATGTACCTCGCTTACTTGAAAACGCTATATAACTCAATCGCAACTTGATTTAATTAATAATATTACTATTATTAAGAGAATTTGACTGAAGTGAATTTATTGACATTAGCAATTGATGTAGGTGGCAGTAGTATTAAAGCGATCATATTGAGAGAAGATGGAACTGTAGCCTCAGGGCGATCGCAAATTCCCACACCTTATCCTGCGACCCCCAAGGTCGTAGTGTCAGCATTGCTAGATTTGATTGCTGAGCAAGGGACATATGACCGATTAGCGATTGGATTTCCTAGCGTTGTTGAGCATGGGTTCACTAGAGGCGCAATTAATTTACATCCTGACTGGGATGGATTTCCCCTAGTACAGGTATTACAGGATCAGCTAGGCAAACCATTACGCATTGCCAATGATGCCGATGTCCAAGGAAGTGGGGCGATCGAGGGTAAGGGGGTAGAGCTAGTCATTACTCTTGGTACTGGGTTTGGATCAGCACTATTTCTCAATGGTCAGCTTTTGCCAAATTTAGAATTAGGTCAGCATATTTTTCGAGGTAATGATACCTATGAAGACTTTTTGGGGCAATCGGCTTTGGATCGCATTGGTGTTGAACTATGGAATGTCAAATTAGCGGAGGCGATCGCTTCACTCTATAAGTTATTTAATTTCGACAAAATATATCTTGGTGGTGGCAATTCTCGCTTGGTGCAAGTAGATTTACCGCTAAATTTATCTAACAAAGTAGCGATCGTTTCTAACGATTTGGGATTAATTGGGGGGCTTGCCTTGTGGCGCTCTAGTTGAAACAGTCCAGTAGGGTGCGCCATTCGATAGCGTAACGCACCAATTTAATAATCAAGTTGGTGCGTTACGGAGGATTATTAATTTATTTTTTTTGTCAGAAATTATCGCCGCCTAACGCACTCTACTGGATTGACTGACTCTAGAGATAAATTCTTTGATCCATTTTCCCAAAGTCATTTCTTTATCAGTCCAATTAGGAACTTGTTCTTCATCAATATCAATACCTAAAGTTTCTTCAAGAGCAAGTACGAGTTCTAACATATCCCAGTCTGAATTTGGAAGATTAATAATATCTAGAAAGCTATCATTTGGATAAAACTTATTAGTAGGAACTTGATAAGCTTTTTCTAATTGCCTTCGACAACATTCTACTGTTTTTTGTGCTAACGCAAACTCATTCTCAGTTGATAGATACAGCCCCTCAAGAAACTCATCATTAGTTAGATCAGGACGTTGGGAAAATTGATCTGGATTTATCGGTTGATTTACCCACATTTTTAAAAAAAGCTCTTTAATTATCTGTAGAAAAATATTGATCATAAGAATTTCGAATAAAAGAGCCAGAAGTGTAGCCAATAGTAAATCCAAAGAGAAAGAGAAAATGTAATGTCAAAAATATAGCGTAATGTACCAATTTAATGATGAAGTTGGTGCGTTACGGCGGATTGTTAATTTTAGTTTTTTAACAGAGATTATCGCCGCCTAACGCACCCTACAAGATCGGCTAAACGAAGTGCCACCCAACCCATAACATGAAGAATAATCGGGGGATGATGTTGGGTTTCTGTTGTCAACCCAACCTACAAGATCTATTGATTTCTGTAGCACGTTGACCCGTAAGCGTATAAGTATAGGTAACTTGGTTATTATTGGGTAAGGTTTTCTTAATCAGTCGGTTGCGTTCATCATAATTTCTGTAAGGAATGGTAGAATTGGTAACTGGAAAAATATTTACAATTCTGAGAGTGGGTACTTTCTTTGTCAATTACCAAGTGCGAGAAACTAAAACTGCTAAGATCATTAAAACCTTACAAAATCTTATAGAATCTCGTGCTTATGTATCCTCTTTTAAACAAGGCTGGGTAAGTGTTTACGATGAATTTTCCGATCAACAAAATGAACAAGAATTGCATCGCCTAGCCAAAGATTTATCTGGTCACTTAGCTACCGATGTTTTAGCTTTTTTAGTTCATGACAGTGATATATTAATTTATTTAATCTATAAACAAGGGAAATTAGTGGATGAATATAATTCTCGGTCAGATTATTGGGAAAAGGTAAGCTCAACTACTAGAAATCGACTTAAAGGAAAATCTAAAGCGTTATTACCCTATTGTAAGCTTGGGACTTCTTCTCAAGAAATTGTTGACATTCTTAATAAAAAATACACTTTTGAGGAGGATAAATTAATTGAATTAGCAGCCTTATTAAACATAGATCAGGAGCGTATCTGTTTAGACTTTGCCTCCATTGAGCAAGGTATTTTAGAGGAAGAAGAACCAGAGAATTTTAAGTTAGTTTCTCGTTTTGGACTCGCATCCATCGAGCAAAAATCTCAGCCACTTTTTGAAATAGCTAACATTTATCAGCCATTCTTTGGTTGCAATTTAGAAGCACTACAAAAAGTATTAACTGAGGGGACAGATGTAGGATCACGAAGTGAATTTCAAAATAATCAAAGCTTTATAGATTCTTCTTTGATTCAATCTGTAACTGACGGTAATCTTCAACGAGTTGAAGAATGGCTGATAGCTGGAGCAAATGTAAATGCAACCAATAAGCAGGGACACTCAACTGCGCTTGCTATTGCCGCATCTAGGGGAGATTTAGCTATGGTAGAGATTTTGCTACAAGCAGAGGCTCAAGTTAATCCTCATGTAGAAACAACAACAATTAATGTTTCTGAAAGTATGCCTCAAAATTTTTTTGTAGGATTTCTAGGCACATTAGCTGAAAATATGATGAGTGAATTAGTTGCTCAATTTCCTGTTAAAATTTCGCCTCTATGGTGTGCGGCTGATGCTGGACATTTAGTCGTGGTTGAACGATTACTCAAAGCCGGAGCTAAGGTTAATTGTGATCAGCAAAGTGCCTTAAATCCTGCGGTTTCAGGAGGACATTTAGACGTTGTTAGAGCGTTGATTAAAGCAGGTGCTAATGTTGATCAAGATTTAGGGGGAGGATTTACGTTGTTAATGCTTGCTGCTTCAATGGGATATCTTGGAATTGTTCAAGTTTTGATGGAAGCAGGGGCAGATGTTAAAAAACAAGATATTCGAGGATGGACAGCACTAGATTATGCTGAACAAAATAATCATAAGCAAGTTGTAGGCATTTTATGCTCTTCTTAGTATCAAAGATTTAGATAAAATTAAGCAAAAACCAAACCGCCCAAAGCTAAAGGAAAAGCTAAGTAGAGTCGATATAAACCGAAGCCTAAGAGCGCAGCACCTAATATAACAGTAGTATAGTCGGTAATATCATAAGTAATTACTCCCTGATTTGGTGGATTAATGGTAACAATTTTAATCGGTGGGATAACCAATGTAGCGGGTGGAGTATAATTAACGGCGGCATCTGGGGAGAATCGAGGCTCGGCAGGTTTAGCGAGTTCGTGCGATCGCCCCAAGGACAACAACTTGTTGAAAAAGCCGAGTTTATCTCAATTTTTTAAAGATTGCAAAATTGGGTGGATTTCGTGTTTGTGGGGTTGTGCTTTTGGGAGATCTCAAAACTAAATTGCATCAGGATCAACGCCGATCGACCTTAAATAATTCGCTAATTTTTCTTTTTGTTGCCGCTCTTGATCGGCGATCGTCCGTTGTTGATCAGCGATCGCTTCAGCTTGTGCTGCTCGTTCATCACCAGTTAACAACAAATTCCCCGACTCATCCCACCAGCGCAACCAAGATACACCATTCTCTAATTTCAGCCCAAGTTCCACGCCCATCGGTGCGATCGCAAAATGTCCGCGATCATTGGGCTGTACTTTGATATAGCGTCCATCAACTAAGTGATAGACTTCCAGACTGTCTCGCCATGTATCAAAAATGGCATAAAAAGGAATGCGAATTGCCTGCTCATAAACCCAGAATTTTCCTGCTTTGTCGGTTTCACTGGGCGGCGTTGTGTCTCTTTCTTCATCCCCATTACCAGATACAAATTCAATTGCGATTAAAGGTGCAACAAACTCTTTCCACAAAACATAGGAACGCCGATACTCACCATCAAGCAGTGGCGATACATTAGGAACATAAAACCAGTCGGGGGCTTCAGCTCCTTTTTCGGGTGGTTCTATTAGTCGCCAGTAAATGCCACTGTCTTGACCAATGCAGTAACGTCCATCGGGATGTAATTTTTCTAGGATTGGAGTGATGGAGCTAGTTAAAACAATACTTTGTGGGTGTTCCTGAAAATTTTTCACAAAGGTTCCGTCTGATTCTGGCAGTTGCTTATGATCGGGAATATTGATGGGTGTGGAGGGAATGTTAGGAGGTGGTGAGGCGTTAGTTTTAATGGGTGTTTGCGTGGTTTGCATAGTAACTCTGGGAGATACATTAGCGCGATTCTAACATGAATTTTTAGGTGAGGACGATCACCGTAAAGGCTCTAGCCCCAGCCAAATATACTACTAACATCTAAAACAAAATTTGGTAACACTTCTTCCCCTGAAAGAGTTTGAGGATTTTCTAAAATCTCAACGGGTTGTCCTTGGCGATAGATAGCAACACGCTTATGTTTTGGATCGATCAACCAAGCTAAAAGACAACCATTGTCCATATATTCTTCCATTTTTACTTGCCCTTGTTTCCATGAATCACTGGGTGATAAAAGCTCAATGAGGAATTCAGGACAGATGGGTAAAAAGCCTTTGCGCTGCTCAGGAGTAAGTGATTCCCATTTTGCTAACGAAATCCATGCCGCATCAGGTGAGCGATCGCTACCCTTCGGTAAACTAAAACCCGTCGATGAATCAAAGGTTTTACCTTGTTTGCATGAGTGATTCCATATATATAGTTCACCGTTGAGGTCAGAGTTAAAACTACCAGTTTCACCACCCGTCGGGGACATAACGATTAATTCTCCTTTAGCCGAACGCTCTAGCTTCATTTCAGGATTTGCCGCACAAAGCTTAATAAACTCTTCACGAGTCAGCATAATGACTGGACTGAGATCTAGGGTGTGAAAGTTCATGATTGGTTAATCCCATAAAATAGTTCAAGCGAAGATTTTCCTGATTCAGATGAGAGAGCAAGAAATTCTCTCGACTTACTCAGTAACTAGGCGAGAAACCGAAAGGATATCTGACATTTTTTTGATTTGATTGCAGACCCGATCAAATTGGTGGCGATCACTAATATCAATACTTAAATCAATAATCGCAGCTTTACCTTTTTTAGTTTGCACATTAGCACGACGCACATTAATCCTATTGTCCGAAAGCCTCGTCAAAATATCACGCAAAACACCCACACGATCTATGGTTTCCACGCGAATATCAATTGGATAGGTGACCACTTGATCATGCTCTTTACGCTGATTCCAAGCTACATGTAAGAGGCGATCGCTAGGAATATTTGCCAAATTATTGCAATCATTACGATGAATCGTGATGCCCCGATTGCTACCTAAGGCAACTATACCCGTAATGGCTTCACCAGGGAGAGGCGCACAACAACCTGCGATCGAATACACCATACCCTCTAAGCCCAAAATTGGCGACTTAGAGTTATGACTATGACTAGGTTCATGACGAGCTTCAAATTTTTGTGGATTAACTTGATGATTAAAATAGCGATCGCTATGTTGATGCTCCCGTAATTTATTGACAACCGCGTTAATTGAGGTTTCACCATAGCCAATGCCTGCCAACAGATCATCAACAGTATGGTAGTTACAGCGCTCAGCAAGCTTGAGCATCTGATCGGATTTGAGCAAGGCATCTAAGCCATTTTTGCCCAATTCCTTTTCTAAGGCACTGCGACCAAGGGCAAGATTTTCCTCTCGGCGTGATCGCTTAAACCATTGCCGAATTCTCGATTTTGCGGAGTTTGTGGCAACAAAGTTAATCCAGTCCGTGCTGGGGTGGGCATTATTTTGCGTGAGAATCGTGACAATATCGCCATGCTTCAGGGGACGATTCAGTGGAACCATGACGCTATTGACTAAAGCGCCTGAGCAATGATTACCCACTTCCGTATGTACCCGATAGGCAAAATCTACAGGAGTTGCGCCCCTTGGTAAACAATAGACATCGCCCTTGGGACTAAAGACATAAACTTCACTATCAAATAAATATTCCTTAACACTATCTAAATATTCCTGAGGATCTTTCAGTTCACGCTGCCATTCCACCAACTGACGCAACCAAGTAAATTTCTGATCATCGCCCTTGAGAGGCTTGCTGGTAGAGTTACTCTCTTTATATTTCCAATGAGCCGCAATGCCATAGTCCGCGATGTGATGCATTTCCCATGTGCGAATCTGTACTTCTACAGGTTGACCCTTCGGACCAATTACCGCCGTATGGAGAGATTGATAGCGGTTTGGTTTCGGTAAGCCAATGTAGTCTTTAAAGCGTCCGGGAATTGGACAAAAATGATCATGGACGACAGCGAGAACACGGTAACATTCCTCTTTGGTATTGACAATCAAGCGCACTGCTTGGATATCGTAAATCTCATTGTACTGTTTCTGTTGGCGTTCCATTTTGCGGAAAATACCGTACAGATGCTTGGGTCTACCGCTGATTTCAAAATCTTCTAATCCCATTGACTTTAAGCGATCGCCCAAAATCTTTGTCACTTCCACGAGTTGCTCTTGACGACTCTCGCGAGTTTCCGTAACTAGAGACTCCATCATTTGATATTGCTCTGGTTCAATATATTTAAAAGCAATATCTTCAAGTTCCCACTTGATTTGTCCTAAGCCAAGACGATTGGCTAAAGGTGCAAAAATTTCTCTAGTTTCTCTAGAAATTAAAACTTGTTTCTCAGGGCGCAGATGCTCTAGCGTTCGCATATTGTGGAGTCGATCAGCAAGCTTCACGATAATTACACGGATGTCCTGAGCCATCGCTAGAAACATGCGTCGGAAGTTTTCAGCTTGACTTTCAGTTTTACTCTCAAAACTCAGCTTCGATAATTTTGTGACCCCTTCAACTAACTGCCTGACTTCCTTGCCAAACTTTTCTTCAATTTGTTCACAAGTTACATCAGTATCCTCAACCACATCATGCAGGAAACCTGCGGCGATCATCGCATTGCTTCCCCCTAGATCCTTCAAAATCGAAGCCACAGCGATCGGATGCAAAATATATGGCTCACCTGAAGCACGACATTGCCCATCATGTAGCCGATAGGCAAATTCTAAAGCTCGACAAACAACATCCTCATCCTCTAAGCTCTCTCCCCTTTGTGACTTTTCCCAACAACACTGCAACCATTCTGGTATCCATGCACCCACTAGTTCATTGCAATTTCGTGCTTTTTCATAGTCTAGAGACTGACCTAGACGTTCTACTGGAGCCTCAGCTAATAATGTCATCGGAGTCATTGGTTCAAGTTACCCTCAGTAGAGATATTTACATAAGATTTCCATAACCTTATTTTAAACTTTATGTCAAATATGCTACTTTGTCTGTAGATTTGCATTAAAATCGCAAAATTATTAAAAAATCACAAAGATATAACATCGAACATCTAGAATTCAAGATAAATCTTTCCAAAATACCAATTTATCAATCTTAAACGATTACTGGTTTACTGGAGCGATCAATCTTTTTACATAAAGTTAAACGGTGGATATCGTTATCCCACTGCACATGGTCAAAAATTTTGCGGAGTATATAAAAACCTCTACCACATTCCAAGTCATGACATGGTGTTGGGTCTTCTTGGCCAACTTCAAATAATTGAGGTTCAAGCCCTTGATCAGTAATGACCCAGCAGTATATTTGCGAAATGATCGAAAATTTCACAGTGATCTGCTTACATGGGTCTAGAGAATTTCCATGTTTTGCCGCATTTACCAAAGCCTCTTGTAAACCTAGCCTTAATTCCGCTTGCCATTCTGACGGCACTTCGTTAAGTAGCAAGTCTAGTACTGGGGCAAGGTAGAGGGTTGAAGTAAAACTAAGGTTACTCCACTTATGCCCTACGGGACGCACAGGTGTCACAATCACGTCCTCTTAGCTCCTCTGAGAAAACTGTTACAGCTATCGTCTTATGGGGTTCTAGTCGCAAAGATTTACTTTGTAACCAGTCCACAATGGAATCAACTAAATTCACGTCCACCATACAATAGTAATAGTTCCTATTCTAGCGAAAAAATCTTTCCCAAGAAGTATGACCTTTACGCAACGCAAAAATTCTCCCTTTGATCCCACTGAAAACATGCGTACTATGGGCAAGGGGATGCGATCTGCAATTTTATTTTTGCTGGGCGTATTGATGCTGCTAGGAATTTTGGGGGGGCGACTATTTTATTTACAGCTAATTGAGGGCGATCTCAATCAACAACTTGCTGAAAATAATCGGATTCGACTCATTGCGAAACCACCTGAGCGTGGTCGTCTATTTGATCGCAAAGGCAATATTCTTGCTTCTAGCAGACTAGCCCATGTGGTGTATCTCTGGCCAATCGCGCAATCCAAGGAGAAATGGCAACCAATCATCGAGCGCTTAGCAGAGTTCATGGGTGTCTCTGCTCAAACTATTGCTGACAAACTAGAACAGGAGGGATATAACTCGCCGAATTTAGTCAGAATCTCTACAGCGATTAGTCCCAAATTGGCTACAGCACTCTCAGAGCATAGCCTTGAGTTATCGGGAGTCAAGGTGGAGCCAGAAGCGGTACGTTACTATCCTAATGGTGATGTCGCCGCCCATTTACTAGGATATACAGGAGAGCTAACCGCTGAAGAGTTACCTAAATTGCGTGAAAAAGGTTATCGTCCCGGGGATGTGATTGGTAAAGCAGGTGTAGAGTATGCCTTTGAAAAAATGTTGCGTGGTGAATGGGGCGGTCAACAGGTAGAAGTTGATGCCTTTGGTAAGGTATTGCGAATTTTAGGACAAAAGCCTCCAAAAGCAGGAAATGCTGTCAAGCTAACCATTGATCTCGATCTAGAAAAAGCAGTTGAGAAGATTTTAGGTGAGCAGAAAGGCGGCATCGTGGCAATGAATCCAAATAATGGTGAAATTTTGGCGATGGTCAGTCATCCAGCTTTTGATCCTAATTTATTCTCTGGCAAAATTTCCGATGCAACATGGAAACGTCTCCAAGAAAAAGATCACCCATTTGTCAATCGTACTCTACAGGTCTATCCTCCCGCGAGTACCTTCAAGGTGGTGACTATGACTGCGGGACTAGAAAGTAAAGCCTTTAGCCCGAGTGATGTATTGCCCACATATCCATATCTTGATGTGGGTGGTTTCCAGTTTTGGGATCACAACAAAGCAGGTTTTGGCACAATTGGCTTCTATGAAGCAATGGCTTTTAGCAGTAATACTTTCTTTGGTCAGGTTGGGATGCGTGTGGGTGAACGTAATCTTGCTGAATGGTCACACAAGTATGGTTATGGTGAATATTCAGGCATTGAAATTAAGGAGGAAGAGACTAAAGGTACAGTTCCCGATCCAGAGTGGAAGCAAAAAGTGGTGGGTGAACCTTGGTATGTGGGCAATACCCTGAATATGTCGATTGGTCAGGGTGATGTCCAAGCTAATCTGGTGCAGGTTTCGATGATGACCTCTAGCGTCGCCAATGGCGGCTTTAAGATCAGACCGCATTTGCTCCTCGAAGATAATGATGCTAGGGAATGGAAACAATCTCTAAATATATCGCCAACTAATTTGGCAGCCCTGCAAAAATCGCTCAAATCAGTATTTGAGTTTGGAACTGCTTCATCTCTGAGTTCTGCGGAATTTGCCATGGCTGGGAAATCTGGTACAGCACAAGATCCGCCACGTCCTAACCATGCATGGTTTACTTTGTATGCGCCCTTCGAGAAACCTGAATTTGTGGTAACGGTCTTTGCAGAAAATGCTGGTGGTGGTGGTGGTAGCGCGATCGCAGCACCTCTCGCAGTCAAAACTGTAGAAGCCTACATGCAAATCAAAAAGCAAGGCAATTCACCCAATAATCCCCCAGTTCCTGTACCAGCCCAAAACTAAAAAGAAGTGATTTATGGATACATTAAAATTAATTGAGCATGAATTAGTTAATTAAATTTCCAACTTTATTTTGTTCATTTGGTAGATAATCTTATACTTCATATTCACAATGAATTACACCAATAGGTAAGTATGAAAATCAAACAATTAAGAATACAATCATTTCGTGGAATCAGCGATCTCACTTTAGATTTTGATGATCGTCTTAATGTACTGATTGGTAATAATGGCTCAGGAAAATCTAGTATTCTTGATTCCTTGGGTGCTCTCCTCAATAGCATTTCCGATCTAGTTTATACATTATATGTAGATTCAAACAATATAATTGATTTGAAAAAGCAACGAGTTAAAAATATCTTTTTAGATGATGACATTTCTGTCAAAAACGAAAAAATTGTAGTCCAATCAGAAGCTAATATCAATCTTTTAGACTTTAAGTTGATCATACAAAAAAACAAAAAAATAAAAGAGTCTATAATTCAAATAGTAAATAGTTCCTCTCACTCCGAGCTGCAAAAATTTGTTAATTCTGACAACATACCTGTTCTAATTTATTACTCAGTTAAGCGTAATCTTGTATTTGAAGAGTGCCAAGCTTCTCAGGAAGCAAAGAGTAATACTCCTTTTGATGCTTATATTCGTGCATTTACAGGCGGGAAAGTTGTTTTTCAAGAGTTTTTTGAGTGGTTTAAATTACTTGAAGAATTAGAGAATGAACTAATTAGAGATAACCCAAATTATCGAGACAAACAATTAGAATCTGTACGCCAAGCAATTTATACTTTTCTACCAGAATTTAAAGATCTCAGAATTCGTCGTCGTCCTGAATTACGCATGACTGTTACAAAAAATGACGCTGAACTTACGATTAATCAATTGTCTGATGGTGAAAAAAACTTATTAGCGATGGTGGGAGATTTGGCGAGAAGATTGGCGATCGCTAATCCTGATATGGAAAAACCTGAACATGGTAGCGGTGTGGTCTTAATTGACGAGATCGAACTACATCTGCATCCTAAATGGCAACGCATGGTTATACCTGCATTACTCAGAACCTTTCCCAATTGTCAATTTATAATTACAACCCACTCACCACAGGTATTAGGCGAAGTTAAGGACGGTAAAATCTATCGACTTGCTAATACACAATCAGGTGTTACTGCGGAAATAGTTAGAACCTATGGCAGAGATAGCAACCGCATTCTCGAAGATGAAATGGGAGTTCCCAAACGAAATCAAAAAATTAAAGATGATTTATTGAATTTATTCAGACTAATTGATGACGGTAATTTAACTCAAGCAAAAGAGCTACAAACATCCCTAAAAGAGGAAATTGGCTTTGATGAGCCAGAATTTGCTCGGGCAGATGTATTAATTCATCGAAAAGAAGTCTTGGGAAGATGAGATATATCAAAAAGGGGCAAGAACCGCAAAGTTTCACCGACTGGAAATCTCAAGAAAATGATGATTGGAAACAAACCTACAGTGATTTGCGCGGTCAAATTAAAGCTGAAGTACATAAGGCTTTACTAAAAGAGCAAGGATATACCTGCTGTTATTGCGGCATGAAAATTGACAGTGATATCAGTCATATTGAACATTTGCAACCACAGAATGAGAAAGATCTAGCACAGCCCAAAAATCTAGCCTTAGCAATAGATTTCTCAAACCTTTTAGCATCATGCGGTTTTTCAGATAAATATAAAATCTCTGATCCTGAGCAAAAATATGAGATGGTTCTACACTGCCTACAGCATTGTGGATGTAAAAGAGGCAATAATCCGCTTTCAGTCTCACCATTGCAAGTAGATTGCGCTGATTTTTTTCGATACACAGGTTCTGGAGAAATACGTCCTGCCGAAGATCACGATAAGCATCAAGCCGCCTTAGAAACTATCCAAACGCTCAATCTCAAGCATGAAAATCTAACGGCTATGAGAGAAGCTGCAATTATTGGTGCTTTACAAGGATTAGAAGAATTAACGACAGCAGACTTAGAAATGCTGATTAAATCCTATGAACAGCCAAATAAACAAGCTTTTAGCTTTGCGATCGCCTATATCCTCAAACAATTTTTAGACCCAAAATCAATATGATCTCAATGCCTGATGGGTAAGTGATCGCAATAAAAAAGTGAGGCACTATGTGCCTCACTTTTTTATTAGCTGAGACTAGATTTTTTTCAACCAGCTAAACATGGAGCGTAGCTCTTTACCAACGGACTCAATTTGATGCTCTGCTTCTTGACGACGCATTGCCGTAAATCCAGGCTTACCAGCTTGATTTTCAAGCACAAACTCACGCGCAAATTGACCAGACTGAATTTCCGAGAGGATCTTCTTCATTTCTGCCTTAGTTTCAGCATTAACGACGCGAGGACCACGAGTGTAGTCTCCATATTCGGCAGTATTAGAGATGCTATAGCGCATATTAGACATACCACCTTCAACCACCAAGTCAACAATTAGCTTAACTTCGTGCAAGCACTCAAAGTAGGCGAGTTCAGGTTGATAGCCTGCTTCAACGAGGGTTTCAAAACCAGCCTTGATCAAAGCGCACAAACCGCCGCAAAGTACTGCTTGTTCGCCGAAGAGGTCTGTTTCGGTTTCTTCGCGGAAGGTGGTTTCGAGAATACCGCCACGAGTACCGCCGATGCCCTTGGCATATGCCATCGCGCGATCGCGTGCTTGACCAGAAGCATCTTGGTAAACTGCGAACAATGCAGGAACACCTTGACCTTGGGTATAGGTGCGGCGTACCAAGTGCCCAGGACCTTTAGGTGCAACCATGATCACGTCAACATCCGCAGGAGGCACAACCTGTGCGAAATGAATATTGAAGCCATGAGCAAAAGCTAGAGTATTGCCTGCTTTGAGGTTTGGGGCAATTTCGGTAGCATAAATTGCTTTTTGAGTTTCATCAGGTAATAGAATCATGATCAGGTCAGCCGCTGCCGCCGCATCAGCTACGGACTTAACGGTCAAGCCATCTGCTTCTGCTTTTTGCCATGAGGGACTGCCTTGATATAACCCCACGATGACATTCACGCCGCTATCTTTGAGGTTGAGGGCATGGGCGTGACCCTGAGAACCGTAGCCAATAATTGCGACCGTCTTACCCGCTAAAAATTCAAGATTTGCGTCCGTGTCGTAGTACATCCGAGCCATAGTGTGGTTATCTCCGAGACAAGAATTAAATAAGTTAAGTGTAGAGTGAAAGTTAGTTTGTAAGGTTTATTGTCAATTGGCTTCAAACACTTTGCCTAGTCTAACAAAAATCGTCCCTCTAAAGAAATAAATTTAACGTCAGTTCGGGTTAAGCTAGCAAATTTTAAAAGCCCAAAAGTAAAAGCATTGCTAAGCAATGCTTTTACTTTTGGGCTTTGAGAGAGGGTTTGCTATGCAAACCCTCTCTCAAAGCCCGTTTCAAATCATTCTGAACTCGCGCTAAATTTATAGTTTTGTTCAGGTAAAGGCAGAGCTTTGCACTGTCTTTACCTATGGGCTATTAATGCTGCGATTGCCATACTTCTAAAAAATCATTAATTTCTTGCATGAGCCATTCTTTTTCTACGCGACTTAATCCCGAACCAAATTTGTGAGAATAGACACCTTGATTGAGGCATAGTTGCATGACAGGTTGATTGTTGACTTCGTAAAAACTCTTGAGTTCTAAAGGTCGTAAATCTTGAGTTTTACCCTGTATGCGTCGCTTTGCACCGAGAATATCCCATTCAAGACTGAAACTGCGATCGCCAATGACAAGACGGACTTTGCCAAATACTGTTGATAAAGCGGCATAAGCCATGCCAATACCCACCAACCAAAACGGAATGGAGAACAATGCGAAAAATCCTGCTCTCGCAGCTAGGGATGTCCAAAATATGAGAAAGACATTCCAGAAAATCGCAAAGATTAATAAACTGATACCTTCGCCTCGCCAACCTGTCGGGGGAATATTAATCTCTAAAAAGCTATCAGTCTTTTTCAGATCAATGCGACTACCTAGGGGTTTCTCATAGCGGCGTTGAGAAACTAGGCGATCGCCTGTTTGATTGAATAAATGCTGAATATCAGGAGCATTAATGCGTTGTTCGATGGATGGTAATGGGGGGGTTTGTAAAGATCTGAGCGCTTGCCTAGCACTACTAAAACGATCTTCGATCGCTGGTTCGATCATTTTTTCAAGCCAATCAGCAAAGTGTGGTGAAATATCAACAGCATCTCGGAAGTTAATTTTGAATCTAACCTCAGGCAAGTCCGAAGGGGATCGCCCTGTCAGTAAAAATAAAACTGTTGCACCGAGGGCATAAAGATCAGTAGCAGGGACAGCCTTACCGCGAAACTGTTCGGGGGGCATATAGCCATAAGTTCCAACAACGGTACTACCACCGATTTGGGTATTGCGATAGGTATCTTGTACTGCGCCAAAATCAACGAGGGCAATTTTGCCATTAGGTTGGCGAATGAGATTTTGTGGTTTGATATCGCGATGGACTACAGGTGGCTTCAATTCATGAAGATAGATCAATACATCAAGCACCTGTGCCGCAATTTGTTGAATTTCGGATTCGCTACCATGCCAACCATTGGCAATTTCCTGAGCCAGCGATCGCCCTTCTACTAATTGCTGCACGATGTAAAAATCGCGATCATTTTCATGGTCAATCTGAAAATAGTCTAGATAACGGGGAATCGCAGGATGAGTGAGTTGGGCTAAGACTTTGGCTTCCCGTTCAAAGAGTTCTAACACTTTCCATTCCGTCATCCGCCGCAGCGATAAAGCCTTAAGTGCAACGCGAACGCCTTTTTGTAAATCCTCAGCAGCATAAGTAATACCAATTCCTCCCTGTCCCAAAACATGAGAAATACGGTAACGGTCTTGAACTATTTCCCCAGTTTGATGTAGTTCTGTCACAAAATTTCCCTAAACTAACCCTAAATCAATATTATTCATACAAAAACACAAGGTTTAGTTAATGCTTTTTGTAAGAGATTTTGATAACTTTGATCATCAATTTCATAGGCTCCAAATCTTGCTAAATGGGGGTTCATTAACTGAGCATCAAATAAACTATAACCTCGCGATCGCAAATGCTCTACCAACTTCACCATTGCCACCTTTGAGCCTTCGGGAATTTTAAAAAACATCGACTCACCAATAAATACACCACGAATAGCGATCCCCAGAATTCCACCTGCTAATTTGTCACCTTGCCATGTCTCAAAACTATGCGCCCAACCTGCTTGATGCAAATTAAAATACAGTGTTCGTAGTTCGTTGGAGATCCATGTTGTTTCGCGATCGGCACAGCCTTCTACAACTTGCTCAAATGCGCTATCAATCCTAACTTCAAATCGATTTTGATTGATTGCACGCTGCAAAGATTTGGGATAGCGAAAGTGATCGTCAAGTGGGATCAAGGTGCGTTCATTAGTGTAGTACCACTCAATCGGATGCCCATCACCTTCGGACATCAAAAAATAGCCTTGGCTATAACCGTCAATAATGCTGCGGATGTCAAACCTTTCCACAAATAGATTTCCAACTCACTAGTAGAGAACTTAGTTTTGTAATCTATTTTAAAGTCTCTTCATAAATTGAAATACTTTTTCATTTAGTTTTAGTCTTTTAAATCAGATAGTTAAATGAAAAATCATTCAGTAATTAAACTTGTTTAGCTTTAAAAAACTGAAAATTTTGAAATACATAAACAGACTAAAATGATAAATGGTTTGCTCTCTTTAAGTATAAATACTTATATCAAGCAAACCATCTATGCATAAGAGTTATTATTAAATTGGGTATTAAAATTCAGAATCTTTAAATAAGCCGATTCCGTTTGAATGTTTATATTCTGCAAGATATTGATAAAAAACTGGGATCGCTTAATATTTTCTTTATAATTTAACTCAAAAATCTAGCCTAAGTTGAATTACTCATCTCAAAAGTCTTGATCTCTGTGGATCCCCGTATTTCTACTCATAAAGATTGGCTTTTACAGCTAAGAAGCATAAATTAAAGAAGTAAATTATCACACAAAATGAAAATTTAAAGAGGCAACATAAAATAAGTGGCTCTTAAAAGGTAGGTAGAAATTACCATTGACCTTTTAAAAACCACTCTCTTTTCTAGTAGTTTATTAAGTTTGTATTTAAATTCAGAGCCTATATATAAGCTGGCTCCGTTTTAATGATCATATTCTGATAGAAAATTTGCCACTTTTGAGATCGCTTAATACTTTCTTTACAGTCAAACTTAGGAAACAATATAATGAGTATTTATACTTATACAGTATATTTCTTTTAAATGTATTTTTGATAATGTTTAATAAGAAAATATGTTAGTTGTTGCTTAGTTTTTTTCAAGACTTTAAATTAATTTAATAAATTTTAAATTATTAACTTCAATATAAATTTATTGCCTTTTGTAATGATATGTATCGTCTACTTAACATAATTTTTAGAGGTACATCTCACTTGGCTGTGCTTCTAAAATTTATTTACCAAAATATTGTGACAGGTACGGAAACACACACTCTTTAGTAAGGTAGAACCGATCCCCCCTAAAAATCTAGACAGACTAATATATTTACAGTTGTCTAAATGCCACAGGAGGTAACTCGCGATGCAACCAACTAATCCTAATCAATTTACTGAAAAAGCATGGGCGGCAATCGCAAGGACACCCGACGTGGTGAAAGCAGCCCAACAGCAACAAATTGAGCCAGAGCATTTACTCAAATCCTTGCTAGAGGAAGAGGGGCTAGCATCTAGCATTTTCAGTAAAGCGGGGATCAATATTCATCGTTTGCGTGATCGCATCGATGAGTTTATTAATCGGCAGCCCAAAGTCTCTAGCTCCAATACATCAGTGTACTTAGGCAAAAATTTAGATGTATTGCTAGATCATGCCGAAAAGGAACGTAAAAGTTTTGGCGATGATTTTATTTCCATTGAGCATATCCTCTTGGCTTACTGCAAAGATGATCGCTTCGGTAAGCCTCTCTATCGAGAAATGGGGCTTGATGAAGCA